>Ga0209211_10008109_pt1 | contig 14483 bp, 17 predicted proteins | sample RifGroA2_FD_183992 | JGI IMG/M metagenome (GOLD analysis project Ga0209211, IMG submission 183992) | Groundwater microbial communities from Rifle, Colorado, USA - Groundwater A2 (SPAdes) (version 2) | ecosystem: Environmental > Aquatic > Deep subsurface > Groundwater | place: Rifle, Colorado...
TAACGAGGGAGAGGGGCTCGCCGATTCCGAAGTAGACGGACTTTCCGAGGGCGACGGAGAAGCGGATTCGCTCGTGGACGGCGATTCGGATGGAGAGGTAGAGGGACTAAGTGATGGCGAGGGAGACGCCGATTCCGAGGTTGATGGACTTTCTGATGGACTAGTTGAGGGACTTAAAGATGGAGACGGACTCGCGGATTCCGAGGTTGACGGACTTTCCGAGGGACTGGTTGATGGAGAGAGGGATGGCGATGGGCTGGTCGATTCCGATGTTGAGGGACTTTCCGACGGTGATTCAGAGGGACTTTCCGATGGGCTGGTTGATGGAGAGAGGGATGGCGACGGACTCGCCGATTCAGAAGTTGAAGGCGATTCTGATGGAGACGTTGAGGGAGAAAGCGAGGGTGAGGGACTGGTGCTTTCAGAAGTGGATGGAGAGGTTGAGGGAGAGAGCGATGGTGAAGGGGAAGCGCTTTCAGAAGTAGATGGAGACGTTGAGGGTGATTCAGACGGCGATTCCGATGCTGAAACTACTGGCGCCGTGTAATCAACCGTGCAATTTACATAATCTACGGAAAAAGTAATTGTATCAGTATCATTTCCTTCAATGCTTCTCAACCTGGCCCTGACTTTATCGGCAGTCCGCAAATCAGTGAGTGTTATTCCCGAAGTTACCGTATGAGCCAGGACGGTATCAATTGTCTTCTCCTGCGTATTAGTTTGCTCTGAACCAACTGCCGTCGTGTCCACAAATGCCTGAATCGCCTGCGTGGCGATTCCCATGTTAGAGTTGACTTTGTATTCTTGCTCAACCTTGACAGAATTTATAGTCGAGCCGTCGGGGATATCACTTGTACTAAAAGCCGGAAAGCCAAAATATGCTGATACTACACTGTTTTGACCCACACTGGCAGTAGCGTAGGTAGTATCATTATTGCCATCAAAGGCGTTCTGCGGGTTGGTGTAACCCGTAGTGATTGCTGTATGCGCATTGGCGTTTTTTGTAAGGGTTGCCATACTATTTCATTATTTCCTTCCACTTTTCTTCGGTCCAAGCGTTTAAAAAGTCCTTCTCGCCTTTCCCCGAGCCAAGATAATTAATATTGTGATCCTGCTTCCTGCCAACGCGCTTGCATTCGCTCCACGCTTTCTCTACGTCAGGAACATATTCCCAGGCGCTGATGGCATGAACTAGGTCAAAACTATTATCTTCAAATGGTAGATCCTCAACCGAGGATTTCAATACATAGCCCTTAGCACAGGTGTTTTCTATGGCATAGTCCGACACGTCTATCCCCCAGGCGTCAAAACCGTGTTCTCTTAGTATCTTGACCAAGTAACCGCAGCCTGTGCCGATGTCCAGAATTTTGCATTTGCCGTATTCTTTTTCCAGCCAATCAGCAATCCCTTCATAGAAGGAGTGTCTGTGTATCGTTCCCCACAAGTCTTCGTAGTATTTCTGATCAAATATCATAATCTACACATAAACGTCTGCCCCTTGAGATTTATATGCTATCGCCATGCTAGTTTAAACAACCACCTAGTGGCCAAATCTTTTGGCTTTGGTATTTTTTAGCCGACTTACACACACTAGAATTATATAATGGTATCCCCTCTTCCCCAACCACATTAGAGGCACGAGATTATTGCTTATTTATTGCTAAAATATGTGTTTTTTAACATATCTTGGAATTATTATAGATTTCACTTTCTTTCAATTATGTTATATCCATCAATAATGGCATCGCAGATAAAATCTTCCAACTGGCTGAAGTCGTTTTTTGTTTGAGCTTTATAAAGATACGTGTAATAAAGACGTTTGTTTTCTTGCCTAACAATAATAGGCGGTATATTGGCTTTGAGAAGCATGGCTGACATTAAAATACGGCCGATACGACCATTACCATCAGAAAATGGATGAATTTGCTCAAAACTGCCGTGGACAGAAGCGGTTCTTGCGATTATATCAGAAGTTTTTTTATTTATTTCTCTAATGACACCAGGAATTAAATCCGGGACTTTCATATAATTGACAACCGGCAAACTGACGCCAAGAATTCTGACAGCATGATTGCGATACAGACCAGCATCTGGACGGATACCGTTCATTAAAATACTGTGAAGTTTCAAAATTAATTTTTCATTCAGCGCCCCATCTTTAGAAATATATTCAAAAAGATAATTGAGAGCCGTCTGATGATTTTTGGCTTCTAACTGTTCGGTCATGCTTTTATTTGGCAAAGAAATATTATCAAAAAGAATAGAAGCCGTGTCCGGTTCGGTCAGAGTGCTACCTTCAATCCGATTGCTGTTATAAGTCAGCTTTAACAAAAATGTATCGCAAATATCAGGATTGTTTAAAATTTCAGCAATAATATTTTTATGTTCCTTGGTTTTTTTGGCAATAATTTGTTTTTTGGCAGTTAGTTGTTCTTTCGGGACTATTTTTTGTCCGGTTACTTCCAAAAACAGCTCATCAATAACAGCTTGCATTTTTGAACGAGGAGAAGACTTTTCATTCCACCAGCTATTAAAAGTTGCAAAAGACACGCCAAATCGCTCGGCTAATTTAGCTTGGGTTAAGCCTGTCGCTTGTTTAATAATTTGTAATTTCTTTTGTGTGGTCATATAGGCATATTATCAAACTTTATATAGTTTGTCAAAAACATAAAACTTTATATAGTTTGTATATTCCATTATATTATTTCAATAATAAAAAATTTAATTGGTGTGGGGGCCAGCCCGGGACTTCGTCAGATTCTTACCGTGTCGGATTCTTTTTTCCCGATTGCGACAGGCCGTGGCGCTTCCTTAGGAACATGCGTCCGGCCATTCTGAAACGGCCAGGCCTTGAGCTTGGCTCGCATCTCTTCCGACCAGCCGGGCACCGGCCAGAACTCATTTTACTGCGTAATTTTTAGCGGCAAAATCATACTGGTCAATGAAAATCTTTTTGAAGGGTATTATGGAATTCAATTCATAAAATACAAAAAAGGCTTCGCGATACTCATTCTCGTCAACGCTGCGGTAAGAAAGGGGAGCGCAACCATATGAAAGCAAAATGGCGTTGGCCATGAGACGAGATGTTCTTTTATTGCCGTCCTCAAACGGCTGAATATAACTTATGCCCAAAAGAGCGGTCAAGGCCTTGGCGTAAGGCGTTTGCATTCTCTCCACTGCCAGGGAAAGCGCCGAGACTGCCTCCGCAATCTGGTGGATATTGTCGAGCGGCTTATACATCGAGCCGGTTACGCCGACTGGTCTCTTCCGCAGGCCCAATCCGACGTTCAAATCTTTGACCAGGAGAGCATGTAATTCTTCCATATTTTTTCTCGTCAAAACTTTAAAATAGCTTTTGTTTCTATGAATGAACTCGAAAGCATCTTTATGGTTCAGGATCATTTGCATTTCCTTTTTGCTGTGCCCAGGCGCTTCCTTGTTTTCCAAAATCAGTTTTTCCGTATCAAGCAGGGTGTACGTATTGCCTTCTATCTTTGAAGATTTCCATGATAATTCTATGATTAGTCGCTCCATTTCCCTTTTTTGTATAGCCGGCGGCAAATCTTTTGTCCTCTTTTCATACTCCGCGGTTGCATCGTTTAAAATTTTCAATTCATCATCCGAAAAAATATCGGTCCGTAAAGACGGCAGCAGGTCAAAATTATATGAATGGAGACCATAGCGTTTGTCAGGTTCAATGAAAGAATATTTTTTAGCGTCAACCTCGGCAAATATCCTACCAACCGCGCTTATTTTGTATGTAGTGGCCCTTCCCGCTCCCGTGGTCATAAGAATTCCGGCTTTCACCATTTCAGATAGCGCGCGCTTGACCGTTACAAGCGAGATATTTCCGCCAATCTTCAAAAAAGCATTGCGTGCTTCCGACGAACTTATGGCCTCTCTCTCGAGAAAAATTCCAATAATCTTTTGCTGTTTTTGGCTGATTTTTTTCATTTTCGTATCATTTATATATGTTTATCGTATCATATTGATACGATTTCAACAACCTCCTCACATTATCCCAGCCAGGAATAGTGTTTATGGTCGCCTCTTCCCAAAATGTCGGCTTGCGGCAGAACTGGTTCTGGCTCTAGCGTGCCCGGGTCAGATTCTTACCATGTCGGATTCTTTTTTCTCGATTGCGGCAGGCCGTGGCGCTTCCTTAGGAACATGCGTCCGGCCATTCTGAAGCGGCCAGGCCTTGAGCTTGGCTCGCATCTCTTCCGACCAGCCGGGCACCGGCCAGAATTTTTCTATAAGCCATGAGAGAGGGTACACCTGCTTCTCCCACTTGTTATCAAAAAATAATTCCCGTGCCGTCTTCTTCGCGTATTGTACTTTGTTGCCTGATTGTTGATAGGGGAAGCCGAAGTCGCCCCCTTGGGTCCTGAACATATGGGCATACCAGGTCCGGCGATTGACGAGCACCCTCCCGCCGGAGAGCCACGTCTTCACCGCGACCTCAATGCCCTGCGAGCCCCAACTGCCGAATGCTTCATCGCATGTGCCCAACTCCCAGTACTTGTCCCGCGTCATCATAAAGAACGAGCCCTGCAAGCTCATCGTCTCGGTCAGCTCCCCCTGCCCTTCGAGCCGTTTCGTGAACTCTTTGAAATATTGGAAGTGCGGCTCCTCATCAAAGCAATACGAATTGGATTGGGGATTATGCTTCCCTATCCATTTCATATCTCTGGTGGTCTCCTTCCCGCATTCCTTGCATACTCCGCTCGGCCCCTGGTACCGCCGATGCCCGTCCGGACAGACCCAGTCAAACGCGTGCAGGTTCCGCATGGTCGGCACCATCGTAACGTTGTCCCCCGTCTTCGCAAATGCCTCCAGCATCTTGCGGTCAAAGCCCTTGTCAAATGCGCAGTGGGCATCGCATTTTATCAGATACTTCGCATTAGACAGTTTTGCCGCCTCGTTGGTCGCCGCCCGCTGGCCGATGCTCTCCGCATGGTGAACGATTGTCACCCGCGAATCGTCCTTGATCGGCGGGTCCGCCCAAGAGCCGTCCAACACCGCAATAATCTCTGTATCCGCTTCAATGTTGTTCAAAATATCCTCGACTGTATTTTTGAGGAATATTTCATTGCGACTTGGGATTAAGATGCTAATTTCTCTCATCTTGTTTTTTCTAAATAACTAGCCATCTCTCTTAATCTACTCGGAGAATCTTCAGAATTTCCGATAGCCAAATTACATTGATTGCAAATAAGCCCTCTAATTTCTCCAGTAATATGGTCGTGGTCTACACTGAGATTCTTCGTTATATCTTTCCCACAAATAGGACACTTAGCCCCCTGCTTTTTAAGTATTGTCCTGAATTCATCACCATTAATGCCGTATTTTTTATATCTTATGCGGTCTAATTCTTTCTGTGGATTCTTTCTATATCTTAAACGTGCCTGCATTGAAAGTTTCTCCCTATTCTTTTTCTGATAATTGCGCCCTACTTCAAGAATTCTATCCTTATTTTTTATAGTCCACTCTCGTCTATATATTTTTCTTTTTTCTTTTGATGCTTCTCCATCAACAAATTTTTTCCCTTTTCTCCAGGAAACTTGTCCTTTATGAGCTATACTCAATTTTTTCCTCCATTCATCAGAAAACATTCTGCCTTTATTGGCACGACTTATTTTCTTTCTAGTTTCTTCTGAATGTTTGTATCCTCTTTTAACGGACATGTAATCACTATATTATATTTTCAACCAGTATTGAAATTGACATATCGTATTTCATTGATGAAGTTTTACCACATCCTTCGCTTCGCCCCAATACGGGAGCGCGGACGTCCGATCTATGCCGAGGCGTTTCCGCTCTCCCTGCTGTTTATAGTTAAGGGATTCCGGATGATTGAACATGATGATGGGTATCTCTGATTGGAATTGTTCCGTCTCACGGACAGTAACGTCCAGGTATTTTTCATATCGTCCGAGCTCCCCCCAGAACCTAAGCTGTATCATCTCGTCTTTCGGATACTTCGCGAATCGCTCTTCCAGAGCTTCTATGAGGAGCGTACGCGGGGCGATCATGGCGTTCAATGTCCTCCGTCCCCGATTGGAGAATATGGGCGGGTCTGACCAGGTGAAGAGCGACCACTTGTTCATGTTGTAGGCGAACACCCCCATGCTCATCGGCCGGTGCGTGAAGTGGCTCGTGGAGTAGAGCGTGTCGTCCTCTGCGGTGGCTATATAGTCGGTCGTGGCCTCTTTTGCGCCGATGAGGACCTGCTTATAGATGTTGATGTTTGACGCACCAATGTCTCCCACGCAGATATTCCGCCCAAGGTCCATCGGCTTGTGAGAGACGCTGATGATTGGGATGTCCCCGGCGGCTTTCAACAATGCATTCTTCGTGTTTTCGAAGAACGCAGGGCTGATGGTATTGGCTGAATAGTAGATGATAGTGAGATCATTCATAAAATAATTTCTTTTTTAGTTCTACGGCCGACCCCCAATAGGGGAAACTGTTCCGCGGTGCATCTTTCATGAGGGTGGTGCTCTTCCTCCCGTTCGCTCCCGTGATGATATTAATGATTGGGTCGTCTCCCCGGAACTCTTGGAACCGATGCGATGGCCGGTAAAAGGGGAATCCCATCTTCTCCCGGCTCCACATTGGTAGTCCCACGAATGACTCCTTGAGCAGGTTGATCAGAAACTCACGGCCATAAATCATACCCGCGTGGGTCTGCTCTTTCCGGCGGAATGTATTCCACCCCTCCCGCTTCCACATGATCCAGGTATTGCTGTAGCTGTAAATGATGTCCGGGTCGGTCGGGGTGAAATCAAAATACCCTGCCTGGGGATATAAGCAATCCGACTCCGCCATGACGACGTAGGGCGTCGTCGCCCGTTCGCACCCGATGAGGAGCTGACGAAAAGCGTTCAGGTAACTCTGCCCGACGTCTCCGACGCAGATATTCTCTCCGAAATCTATCGGCTTCTGGGATACGGAAATGAGCGGCAGGGCGCCCTTCACTCGTAAGATGATGTCCCGCACCTTTTTCTCAAACGCTTCGTCTTCTCTGTTGCCGGTGTAATAAATAATCGTTTTGTCCATCTGTTTGGGATGATGAACCCACCCCCATTTTGAAACGAAATATCTCCTCGCTTCTCGCATTTTTTCTTGTCTTTTTCTCTCATTGAGATGTATCAATCTGCAATCATTAGTAATGACTGTTTGTTTTTTTGGGAAAGCAAATTCCATTTGCTTGCAAAAATCCGTATCTTCAAATCCTCCTACATACTTCTCATCAAAACGCATACTTGTTTTCCTGAACGCGATACAAGTCGTTGGCACGATCTTGCAGAGCGAGGAATAATAGCCCGGCTCCTGCCTGCGGTTGTCATACATCATAGGTCCGGGTGTCCCGTCGACGTTCATTAGCCGCGCCGAGACGATGCTTACCAAGTCGTCGGTGATCAATGGTTTAATTAAGATTTCGTCCCATCGCGGGAAGAACCCCGTTATGTCATCATCCAACATGATAATAAGATCCCCAAATGCCTTATTCAGGCAGTAATTGCGATTATAGGCGGCGCTCCCTTCCTGACAGCTCGCGAATACCTCCACGTCCGTGGTCGCGACGGTACGTTTAATATCCTGCAGTTGTTCCTGCACGTCCTGCTCTGTCTTATACGTTGGTATGCAAATCGTGAGCATACTATTGTTTAACATAGAACCAGCTCGCTCCCTGATTTTCGCCGTTCACTTCTTTGGTGATGAACCACGGCTTGATGCGATTTGTTGTGGTCCACGCGTCAATCGCATCCTTCACCTGGCAATACTTCATCTTTCTTCTACTGCTATTCCAATAGTCGTGGCCCGCGACGATGCCGCCGCGCCTGACCTTGCGTTCCCATTCGGCGATATCATTGATAACGAATTCAAACGTATGATTGGCGTCAATATAAACGAAATCCAGGCTCTCGTCCTCAAAATCCTTGATCGCATTCATGCTGTATTTCTTGACGAACTCAACATTTCTGCCGGCCAGCTTGCGCTTGGCCTGTTCAAACATATCATCGTAGATCTTTTGGCCGGCGGCATCATGCAACTGTGTCGGATAGCGAGGATACACCGCCCATGGGTCTACCGAATATAATTTCAGCCCGTTTATTTTTTCTAACAGCCACCACGCGTACCTGCCGTGCGCGGTCCCTATCTCCGCGCCGACCGTGAAGCCGAGCTCGTTGCAGAGCGCCGTGAAGCCCTTGTTCCTTTCAATAGGAAGCGTAATGGGCATTGAAGCGAGATACCGTAATTTATATTTCTGCTTGATGTACTTTAGCGTGTCCATCTTATTATTTTACCCAGAACCACGACGGGCATTTGTCTCCTATTACAACAAACCAAGGTTTTATTTCGTTAGCTTTTGTCCACCCTAATACGGCATCTTTGACTTGACAGAGACGAATTTCCTCATCTCGAGTAGGCACATATGCCAGAGAATACATTTTTTCCGAGCTTGTCCAAAAATCGTGCCCAGCTACAATTCCTCCTGACCGCACCTTTTTGGACCACTCGGCAATATCGTTGATGACGTAGTGGAAGCTGTGATTGCCGTCAATGAAAACGAAATCCAGGCTTTCGTCCTTAAAATCCTTAACGGCATCCATGGAATACTTTCTAATAAACTCACAGTTAAAGGGCGCCAATCTTTTTTTTGCTTCTTCAAAATTAGTAGTAAGAATCACCTGGCCCGCCTCGTCATGTTGTTCCACATAGTCGCCATACGCTTTCCACGGGTCTATACAAAAGAGTTTTAATCCTTTTATCTTTGAACACAAAAACTTGGAATATCTTCCATCTGCCACCCCTATCTCGGCCCCGACTTTGAAACCAAGCTCTTTAAATAATTCCAGAAATCCCGTACGCCTGCTTGTTTTTATTCTTATCGGCAACTGACCGCCCGGATCAAGATTAAACTTCTTTTGTATGTATTCTAATGTTTTATTCATTGTTTTACCCAGAACCAACTGGGATAGCCATTGTCGCCAGTAACTATAAACCAAGGTTTTATTTTATTGGCTTTTGTCCAGGCATCAACTGCGTCTTTAGCCTGGCATAATTTCATTCTTTCGGTACGATTAGTAATTTCAGACCAGTCTTTATCTTTCATATCAATGCTATTCCAATAATCGTGTCCTATGATCATTCCTCCGGGTCTTACTTTTTTAGACCACTCGGCTATATCATTTATCGCAAATTCAAAAGTATGGTTGCCGTCGATGAAGACGAAGTCCAAGTTCTCGTCCTTGAAATCTTTGACTGCGTCCATGCTTGTTTTTCTGATAATCTCGGCGTTTTTTCCTTTTAATCTTCTTTTCGCTTTTTCAAAACATTCATTCAGTTTAACGGTATTCCCCGCTGGATAACGAGACTCGATAAGCCCGTCATACGGAGCCCAAGGATCAACACAATAAAGCTTCAATCCATTTACTCTCTCTAGTAAAGTCCTGGAATATAATCCTCCTGCCACACCGATTTCCGCTCCAACTTTAAAATCTAGCTCATTCATCAGTTCCAATAATCCGTGTCTCCTGCTAATAGGAAGCTTGATCGGCATTTCCTGACGAAAGCGAAGAGCATATTTATGTTTGATATAGTCCAGCGTGCTCATTTTGATACTTTTACTCCATATACTTTTCTAAACTGGTATAACTTCTCAACGGTATATGGCTTAAATGCATCAACAAGTTCTTCAAAAGAATAGCTGCGATATTCAAATTTGCCTAATTTTTTGACTGGAATATCCGTTGAAATGATCATGAATGTATCGCAGAACGCATTAAAGAGGTCTACGAGCGGCCGTATGTCCACAACATGCTCAATGACATCTTGGGCTAAGAAGTAATCATAGTGCCTGTCCAGTTTGATGTCTTCTACAGCAGCTACGTCCAATCTGGCTCCCTTCACCAGCAACCGCGCCATCGCTATGGCTTCTGTATTGCTGTCAAAGCCCGTAACGTCCAGTCCTTTATCCAACAGCCGTGCGCAGGTGAGCCCGTCACCGCAACCGATATCCAGCACGCTTCCATGATCGGGCAATTCCTTGAGATTGAACTCCACCATTCTATTGTACCAGTGGTTGTTGCCCCGTAGCGCCCAGAGCCAATGGTAGGCCCCCCACCGCTCATACTTATCAAATACTTTGATCATTTCAGATATGTCTCCCAATTGTCGGGAAACCTCGGGATGGGCATGAACTTGTTCACGACTTGTATGAACTTTTCCCTGTTCTGCCGCACCCAGAAATCATAGGAATAATGCATGGAGGCGTCTCGCTGTCTCGTGTCCATAAAATACATTCTCCCGTACTTCGCGCCTTTGTAGAGGTGCGCATACCAGGTGTTCTTATTGACCACCACCCTCCCTCCGGTCGTCCAGATTGACAAGCACAACTCTTCTGCCTCTTGCCCCCAGCCGGTGTAGCCCTCCACCTGCATAAAGCCCATGTCCTGGAAGTATTTCTTATGCATGAACCAGCACGAGGCCTGCATAGTGAGCTTATCGTCTATCATGATGTCCTTCCTTTCCATCGTCCGTTCGTCCCACCGATAGTCGTGCAGTTCGGGAAATCTGTGGCTACCTTTCCCTCCCATTAAAAATCTCCACATCCAGTATTCGTAATCAACCGGCAATAATTCAGTATGCGGGCGCCAATGTTCGGCATCCAATTTATACCGCCTCGGCACTACCATCCAATTTTCTTCGCAGTCCTTGGCAAGAATCTCGTCAAATCCTTTGCCGACCATGCAGTGCGCGTCAAGGGTCATCACATATTCCCCTCGTGACGCTTCCACCATCGCATTGACGCCCTGCCGCTTGTGGCATTTACCATCCCCGAGAGGCATCCGCAGATACGTCACGCGAGGATCGTGAACAATCTCTTCAGGGGGCGGCTCATAGCCGTCTAGTATGGGAAATACTTCTATCTCGCCAGCCGCATTCGCGAGCACGTCAAGTATGGTCTGTCGCAAAAAAACTTCGTTCCTGCTCGGTATGGCTATTGATAACATACTTTATTCCACCCTAGCCTACCTCACTGTTTATGTGTGCGTCAAATAGTCGGAAGAGGGATTAAAATAAATTCTGGTTGCATTGGTGGCAATGCCGAGAACTTGTATGACATCATCAGTGGTATACGCGGCATAACTTTGGGTCATTGCTCCCGCGGTTTTAGAAAGATAGAGAACTCCTCCAACAGTCAAAGAAGCCCAGGATTCGTCTCTGGCAGTTCCGTTAAGCAGGATGTCCCCCGCGGCATCGACGCTTATTGAAGCTACTGCCATTCCCATAGCAGGATACGCAGCAGACTCGCTGGTAGCGTCCGCTTTCCAACATTTCCCGCCGGATTCAAAATAGACAATATCCCCAAACGCAAGAGTTTGACCGGCGGTCATTGATACGATGATTCCTGAAGCAGTATGGTCGGACGCGAGGGACTCATTTATCCCGACTGTCGAAACATTTTTTATGGGTAAATCGCCCATGTCCAAGCGATATCTGGAAATTTTAATGGTCTCAACCCCCACCTTCAGATCGCCGCATTGAAGGCAGGTAAAAAGAGAGGTCGGGATGGTCTTTTTCTTATCAAACCCCAAAAGAGGAATCCAGGTATGCGCATTGCAATCCTTCATTTCTTTCATTTTCATCTATTGTTATTCTTTTCTTCCTTCTCCGTTAACTTAATTTATCAATTTGAAGCACCTCCTCTCCGGAACTGTCATAAATGGATAAAAACCGTTTATCCTCAAGAGCCTTGAACGCTGGCGGTTCCTCTTCAGGCACAGCACTATTTTCAGATAATATGACATCAGAAGACCTTGAAAACAGCGGGCCGAGGATTTTCCCGATAACGAGAACGCCGCTGCCGATCAGCATTATTTTTAAGAACTGTCTTCTGTTGGTATCCACACGTTTTCTTATTTACTATCAACTGGACTTTTTATCTCCTTTTCAGATTTTTTGAATTCTTTTTCGGCCTTTTTAATCTCCCGTTCCATGTCTGCCTTACCCTTCTGGAATTCTCCGGTGAATCGACCAAGTCCTCGGGCTATTTCCGATATTTTTTCGCTACCGAAAAAGAACACCATGACGACCACAAGAATAATGGCTATTTCTGGGAATCCGAGTCCAAACATAGTATGTTGAGTCGCGAGTAATCTGCCTACTTCTTCCTATTTTTCCAAAGGAAGAACAGAACCACAATGACGACCGCAATAACCGCAATTTCCACGAATCCGAGTCCAAACATAGATGGTATGTGGCGTTTAATTTTTTAATAACCCGACCTCAGTTGTAGTATAGCAGAAAGGAGAAGGGGAAAAGAACGCTAGTGGATATCGCAAACTGTTCTAACTTCTTATGGATCTGCTTGCCAAAGTAGAGCCGACAGAATAGAGGAGTGCGAGCGGAATGAACAGTAATCCCATAGTAACTCCCGTCTGATCCGGAGTTATTACCGCACTAAAAACCAACAGGAGTAGCAAAGCGTGTCGCCATTTGTTCCTCCAAAAATCCGGACCGACAATACCTAAGAATGACAACACAATCATAAAGACCGGAAAAAGAAATGTTATGCCGGTGGTTAACAGAATGCCGAGAACCCACGACATGAAAACATCCAAAGCAAAGAAGGGTGTTACCTCGAGCGCAGTGGTAAACGGATACATGAATATGAACGTCAGGGGGATCAGATAGTAGTACGCGAACAGGCAACCGAATATAAAAAGGAGCGTGCACAGGATTAGTGATCTGGAAATTGCTTTCTTTTCGTGCTCAAAAAGAGCCGGTGACAAATAGCGCATAATTTTGTATAGAAATAAGGGCAGTACCGATATAAACGCCAGAGTCATAGCCACTTGCAATTGGGCGATGAAGCCGCTCATAGGATTGGTTACGATAATTTCTACTCCGGACGGCATTAAATCACGCTGGATTATTTTGAAGAACTGAACGGCGAAAGAATCGCCGCTCAATAGCGGCAACATAACGTCTTTGCCGTATATCGTCACGGTGCGCAGGCCGAAAAGAAAAAAGAAGAGAGAAAAGCCGATAAACGCGTATAACCAGTGCAGAATGCTTTTTATAAACAGTGTGAGTTCTTCAAGAAGGGTCATCGGGATCCGCCACTATTGGCCATCATCAAATTGGAGTATCGGGACATCCGAAGCGTCATACATGGTTGTTGACGCGGAGTCCTGTTTGAATGTGAAACCATTGTCAAAAACAAATGAATTTTCTACGACGATATTTCCCTCGCCGGTTGGAGGAGTAGCGGCCATCGCACAACCATCTCCCGAACAGATCCACAGGTTTTCACTATCGTATCTGATGTTCCCGCCTGTCGAAGAAATTTTAAGGTCGCCAGTAGTAGGAACTACATACAGTTCACCATACAGATCACTTGTTTGGCTCACTCTAAATTGAGCATAACTGTTAGTATCAAAAACATTGAACTTCCGGGTCGCTGTTGTCGTTCCGACCCCGACACTGCCCGTATTATTAACGATAAACAGATTAGCGCCGGTTGAATCTTGGACCTGAAAAAGATTCGCTAATTGACTCACGATGCCGCGAATAGACAGTCCGATCGCTTGCGTGGAAGTTGCCTCGATCGTGACTATGGAATTAGTAATAGGTGTTGTGGTCCCGAAAGAGGATTGTCCCGTGCCACTGACCGCCCCGGAGAGAAGCGAGAAGACGGCTGAAGTGATTCTCTGCCTTGGAGAAAGCTTTTCGAAACTGCTCCCATTATCCACTTCAACTTGTAAGTAGAGCGCAGTACTCGTTGAAAAATCCAAGTTGAGAGAATCCGGGTAGCTGTTCGCCGTATCTCCTATGTTTACATTAAACACGCCTTGGCGGACCGTCGCCGCATAAGATGTCGGGGCGGAAACCGGCCATATTTTCGTACCCGTATCGATCGCCGAAGTGCTCCAGATTGAAAACTTGAAATTATAGGACGTGCCGCTCGCTGAACCGAGCAGGTCGCCATCGCCATCGGTTAACCGGCCCTGGTAGCTGATGATCTGCGGAGGAGCTTGCGCTGCACGAATCGCAGTGAACGGAACCACAATCAGGATCCCGAGACCGAGAAAGACAACGCACAATGATTTTGAAAATGATTTTTTCATCAGCGGCGCCGTCGTATAAGGCGGCTGTATATAGTATACATTCAAAATCCGTGCAATTGGGTAACATTGTTAGCAACCGAAAACCTCTTAAAATTTGCTTTTTCCAAACTGGCGGACAGGCTTCAATGCCGTTCGCACACTGTACGAATCTCGCGAGGCGGAATTCATGGAAACGCTGCAGCTCGTGAAAATGATCACGAAAGAATTGCAATCCACGGCGGTTCATGCATAAGGCCACATACATATTGCACTCCTTAAGCGCTAAGGAGCATGAGGATACGAAGCAATCTGAGGGGCACTAGAGGTTGGTTGTATATGTGGGAGCGAAGCATACGCTTT
>Ga0209211_10008110_pt1 | contig 14483 bp, 17 predicted proteins | sample RifGroA2_FD_183992 | JGI IMG/M metagenome (GOLD analysis project Ga0209211, IMG submission 183992) | Groundwater microbial communities from Rifle, Colorado, USA - Groundwater A2 (SPAdes) (version 2) | ecosystem: Environmental > Aquatic > Deep subsurface > Groundwater | place: Rifle, Colorado...
CTCGACCCGGCGGGAGATCTCGTCGCGGATCGCCGAGACAGTCAAGAGCATCGCCGCAAGATAATCCTCATTCCCGGGCGCGGGCACGATGCCGTGCTCGGCTTTTATCTTGCGCGCTTCAGCCTCCGTCACGCCAAAATGCTTCTGCACGGCAAGCGTGAGGGCGTGGCCGCCGATGCCGATCGTTGTGGCGAAGCGCGGTATGCGCCCCGCGACGATCGCTACTTTCGTTGTCGTCTTGCCGACATCGATAATGAGCACCGTCGACGGGTCTCCTGCGGGAATGAGCGCGCGCGCCACCGCGAATGGCTCGTCCTCGAGCGCACATACGCCGATATCCGCCTCGTCAAACACTGAAAGTGTCTCGTCGACAATGCGCCGGGCGAACCCGACCCCCGCGACGAGCGTATTGCCCTGCGCATCCTGCCCCACGCTGACGAGATCAAAGGACGTCTCCGGCGGCGGCAGCGGCACGAGCTCATCAAGATGCTGTTCAACCGCCGTGCGCCACTCGACCTTCCTCGACCCTTGAACCGCCGTTTCAAAAAGGTATGACTTCGACTCCGGCAGCGCGGCGTTCGCAGCAAAGATGCCCGCGTCCCGGGCGGCGACGGCAAGCGCCGCGACAGTCTCTCTACGATCGACTATTTCACCGTCCGTAAAGGCGCCAGCGGAGAGGCGCGTCTCGGTATACCGCGCGAGCGTGAGGCCGTACGCGCCCGGAACCAAACGTACGGCCTTGACGCCGCTCGTCGAGAGATCGATGCCGGAAAATGAGGGCGCTATATAGCGCGGGGGCGCGAAAGCGGCGCGCAGTCGTTCGCCAAAAACAGAGGACATACGTGCAGTATAGCGCGTCCCGCCTCCGCGGGACGCGCATATTCAGTGCCCATTAGTGTGCACTGGTGCCCGACGGAACGCTCCTGTCCGGCGTAAGGAACGCGAAGGTCTCATCTGAGCCGACTGCGAAAAGCATCCCGTTCGATTCAAAGCCGCGTATTGTGCGTGGTTCGAGATTGGTCACGAATGCGAGCTGGCGGCCGATAAGAGACTCCGGCAGAGAGACATACGCGGCGATGCCGGAGATGATCTGCCGCAGGCCGCCCTCTTCATTGAAATCAACCATAAGCCGCAGCAGCTTGTCGGTCTCGGGCACGCGCTCGGCGCTTGTTACTGTGCCGACCTTCACTTCTATTTTGCTGAATTCATCGATCGAAATCATAAACGCAGGTGTAAGTTGTAAGGTGTAAGTGAATGCATTGAATTTCCTTATCACTTGTACCTTACACCTTGTCCCTTCTGGATAAATAGCTCGTAAGGATAAGTGCGGCGGCAGAAGCGTCTACGCTCCCGCGCGCCTTCGGCGCGCGGGTCTTCTCTTGCGCACCCGCCGCCCGCCGCGCTTCGGCGCTTGTATATATCTCTGACTCGTATGCGATAGGGACGCCCGCGCGCGCAGACAGTTCGTCGCCGAGCGCGCGGGCCTTTTCTGCAATCGGATTTTCGCCTCCCTGGAGATCCCGCGATTCTCCGATAACGACCATGCCGACACCTTTTTCGGCGATACGCGCGCAAAGCTCATCACTAAGTCTCGGAGTATTCGCTACGACCGCGTGCGGAAACCCCATCGTCCCCGCTTCGTCCGAAAGGGCGAGGCCGACTCTCTTGCTCCCATAGTCAATACCGAGATATCGCATGCGACTAGTGTGTGGTATAATCCGCTCATATGCAACCATACACACCGCTCTACTCCCCGTTCACGCCGGAGTTCATGAGTGTTTTTATTCCGCTGGTCCTTATCACCGTGCTTTGGACCGTCGTACTGAAAGGGTTCGCCCTCTGGCACGCCGCGCGCGGCGGCCAGAGGGCGTGGTTTGTCGCGCTTCTTATCATCAACACGCTCGGCATCCTCGAGATCGTGTATCTTGTTTGGTTCCGCCCGAAAGCTCCTCCCCGCGAACCTGTACTGGTGCATACGTCATCCCAGTAGCACCTTGGCTACGGGACAGGTCAGCGCAGTAAATGAAGGATGGTTGGCTGAGCGGTCTAAAGCGGTGGACTTGAAATCCACTGTGCCCGTAAGGGCACCGCAGGTTCGAATCCTGCACCATCCGCCCGTGTTATTATTTCTCCATGGCCCGCGACGCGATAGCTGAATGGGAAGGGAGAGAATACGACCATAACCCGAAGAGCGCCGACTGGTACTGGGCGCTCGGCATCATCGCAGTGGCCGGCGGCGTCGCTTCGATACTCTTCGGTAATTATCTGCTCGCCGCGCTTATCGTCATCGCGGCCGTCGCGCTCGCGCTCCATGCCGCCAAGGAGCCGCCCGTGCATCGCTTCCGCCTTGTCGAGCAGGGGATCGTCATCGGCGAAGAACTCCATCCATTCGAACGTATGATCTCGTTCACTGTGCTTGAAGATATCGAAGACGAGTTTCCGCCGATGCTCTCTATCAAGACCGAGAGTTGGCTCTCGCCGCATCTCGTCATCCCGCTTGCAGGCGTCAATGCGGACGCCGTCTACGCATACTTCCTCAAGCATGTCGACGAAGACGAACACAAGCACACGTTCGCTGACTTAGTGGCGGCATGGCTCGGGTTTTGAAAAAACACACAAATCGCGGTACAGTCTTTCTACTGCCCTCGTCGGTCAATGGATAGGCCTTCAGCTTGCGGAGCTGATAATGTCAGTTCGATTCTGGCCGAGGGCACAAAATCAATGTAAGAGTTAGGATTGCAATATCCGCTCTCATAGCTCAACGGATAAAGCGCAGGCCTCCGAAGCCTGAAATCGAGGTCCGACTCCTCGTGGGAGCACTACTTCGCTAAAGCTACGCAGTGCGCGACACTACTTCACTTTCGCCCTTTTGATCGCCTGTGCGAGGCGGGACTTTGTGCGAGCGGCGGTGTTCGCCTTGATGACGCCGCGCTTAGCCGCCTTATCGATCGCCTTGTAGGCGGCTGGCAGGAATTTCTCGGCTTCCGCGGCGTCCTTGGTGGCGAGCGCCTTAGTGAGCGCCTTCGTCGTATCGCTGACGGTATTCTTGCGACGCAGATTGAACACATGTTTCTTCGCCGAAGAACGTATCGCTTTCTTTGCCGAGCGGGTGATTGCCATAAAAATAGATTGTAGGGAGTAGGTTATAGGTTGTAGAAGGAAAAAGCAAATCTGTTAGTATCAGTACATGATTCGGCAGATCCGCGGAAAGGTCCTCTCGACAAACCCCTTAAGCGCGGTCATCGAGGTCGCGGGCTTCGGCATCGAGGTGCGCATGTGCGTTCCCGAAACGCTTCCGATCGGCAGTGAGGCTATTCTCGCGACGCATCTCGCCGTCAAACAGGACGGGATGGAGCTCTACGGTTTTGAGGACATCGCCGATCGCGACTTCTTCGAGCTCATGCTCTCCGTGTCAGGCGTAGGGCCGAAGACTGCCCTTTCAGTTTTGCGCAGGGCGCCACGTGAAGCGCTCGAGGGCGCGATCGGCACGCGCGACCTCAATTATCTGACCAAGATCGTCGGACTCGGCAAGAAGAGCGCCGAGAAGATGCTGGTCGAACTGTCAGAGAAAGTCGGCGCTGCCTCGCACGACGGCGCTGATGGCGAAGTCTTCGATACGCTCGTCGCCCTCGGCTACACCGAGCGCGAAGCGCGCAGGGCGCTCCAGACTATCCCCGAAAGCGCGGTCGGTAAAGAGGCGCGGCTTAAGGCGGCGCTTTCGGGGAACCGCGTGTAGCGTTGTATGTACGCGTTCGTTACGCATCTTGTCCGTATCCTGAAAATAATCGTGCCGGAAGCGGTAGTTGAGCTCTTGCGACCCCTCTACCACCGCGCTCTCGCATATGGCATGGCGTTCATCTACAACTTCCCAGCGCGGAAGCTGACGGTCATCGGCATCACTGGGACCAAGGGTAAGTCGACGGTGGCCGAAATGGTCTTCGCTATCCTGCGCGGCGCAGGACACAAAACAGCACTGCTCTCTACCATCCGATTCGCGATTGAGGACAGTTCGGAGCCGAATCGCTACAAGATGACGCTCCCGGGGCGCGGCTTCGCACAGGCCTTCATGCACAAAGCGCTTATCGCAGGGTGCACGCATGCCGTCATCGAGATAACCTCGGAGAGCGTCCTGCAGTACCGGCACTGGTTCCTCGACCTCAACGGGCTTATCGTGACGAACGTCCAACGCGAACATATCGAGCGGCACGGCTCGTTCGGGAAGTATGTCGAGGCGAAGTGTGCTATTGTCGACGCTTTAGTCCGTTCGCCCAAGCATTCCCGTATACTCGTGACGAATGGGGATCTGCCAGAGACGCATGCCTTTATCTCGGCGCGCGTCTCGCAGGCGATCGCATTTGGCACGCATGAGCTCCAGAATCTCTCTGAAGATGAACGGAGCGTCGGCTTCGACTATCGCGGCATACGCTTCTCCCTCCCCATCCCCGGCGCCTTCAATGCGATGAACGCCCTCGCCGCGGTGAAGCTTACGGCGGCGCTCGGCGTCCCTCCTTCCGACGCGGCTGCGGCACTCGCGACACTCCCGCCGGTACGCGGCCGCGTCGAGCATATCGATGCCGGCCAGGATTTTCTCGCTGTCGTCGACTATGCGCACACGCCAGATTCGCTCATCGCCCTCTACAGCGCATTCCCGACCCACCGGAAGATCTGCGTGCTGGGGAACACGGGCGGCGGACGCGATACTTGGAAGCGGCCTCTCATGGGCCAGATTGCAGACGAAGCATGCGAGGAAGTCATCCTCACGAACGAAGACCCCTACGACGAGGACCCCGCCTCAATCGTGGGGGAGATGGTGCGCGGGATGGAACGCACGCCCCGGATCATCATGGACCGGCGCTCTGCGATACGCGCCGCGCTCCGACTTGCCCTGATCTTGTCGAAAGGCGCGACAATCTCTCGACAGACTCGGGATGCCGGAAATCAAAATGATGTAATCGTTTTGATTTCCGGCAAAGGCACCGACCCATTCATCATGGGGCCGAAGGGCTCCAAAGAACCCTGGAGCGACGCCCGGGTTGTCCGTGAAGAGCTCGAGCGACTTCTTGGAGAAGTTTGATACTATTCTCCTATGCATGATGCATGGTTTTTCATAGGCGTTTTTGTCTTCATCTTCCTTATCTGGATCGCAACGGGCGGTCCGCTGCACCCTATCTCCTTCACCGGTCCCTCGCTCGCTCCGCCGCAAGAGCTCGGCGGCGGAACCTATCTCTCGTTCCCGCGAGCGCCCTATGGAGTAGGCGGCGGCGGGAACGTTTCTCTGCCCGGTTCTTCAGATGGAAGAAGCTCCCCGGGCGGTTCGGGGTACACGGGAAGCTCGGCGCTCCCCGGCAGTTCGGGATCTTCAGGCACCCCCGTGCCATTTTCTGTGGGCGGCATGTCCTTCGGCGCTCCTTCTCCGTATCGCGGCCTTGTGAGCGTGAGCCATTACATCTCAAGCGCCGGCGCTCTCGATCCAGGAAATGAGTACGTCGAAGTTTCCGTCGCCCAGAACGCCGGCGTACCGATCAATCTCTCGGAATGGAAGCTCGTGAGCGACGCGACCGGAAGCTTCGCCGTCATTCCGAGGGGGACCGAGACCCCGACCTCGGGTATCGTGAATGCTGCGGAGGACATCGTGCTTATTCCAGGAGCACGGGCAATCGTCATCTCGGGACGCTCGCCTATCGGCGCCTCCTTCCGCGAGAACAAGTGCATCGGCTACTTCAGCACCTTCCAGAAGTTCTACCCCTCCCTGCCCCTGAACTGCCCCAACCCTTCTGACGAGCTTATCGTCTACTATGGCCCCGGATACATCCGCGACACCGCATGTATCGCCGCAGTAGACAAGATCGCGCGTTGCCAAGTCGCGCTCACGCCACCCCCCGGCCTCTCAAGCGCCTGCCAGAGCTTCGTCGTGAATTATCTGAACTACAACGGCTGCGTGCAGGCGCACCGGAATGACGCCAACTTCGCGGGCAATACGTGGCGCATCTACCTCGGTCGCACTACGCCAATGTGGCGCACCAAGTATGAGGTCGTGAAGCTCTTGGACAGCAACGGCAAGACGGTGGAGGCGTTCAGTTACTAGAAGATATAGGTTGTAGGTGATAGGTTGTAGGTGATAGAAATACCGAATCGTGCCCCTAGCTCAACTGGTAGAGCAATTCCCTTTTAAGGAAGAGGTTCCGGGATCATCCCCCGGGGGGCACACAAATACATTAAACAGTCTGTTTACCAAAAGACATCGCGCTTCAGCATATCTCTTTGTGCGACCTCTACGAACTTTCTCATAATCGGGAACCCTCCTGTGGCACGCATCTTCTTGCCATTTGAGTCTTGATACGAAAATTTGATACGTTTTAATGTTTTTTCATTCACTGGGTCAAGCAGCTCAAACAATGGTTCGACTTTGTCGAGCGCGTACGCAAAACGCGCTTCTGGACTTGCTTGCGTTTGATAAATGGACCAGCTGTCATTAGAGATTCGAGCAAGTTCTTGTGGGAAGGACGCGAAAATCGCTATCGCATCCTTTCGTTCGCGTTCTTCGCGTTCTTTAGTTTTCTGATGATACGGAATATCACCGTGTGTTATTTCTCCAAAATCGTGGAACAGCAAAATCTGGTGGAGCCGCTCCGTGTTGAGCGTACGATTTGGATCTTCAAGAGGAAGAAAGTATTGCGCAAGAAAAAATAGAGAAAATACGTGCTCGGCCACCGATTCAGAGTGCGTAGCAAAATCTCTTGTGGTGTCATAGCGCAATGTGCGTTTAAGTTTACAGGCGACCTGTAGCTGTCGAATAATTGCCATTATTTGCTCGTCCGTTTGTTCAGGAATGGGAACGGTTTCCATATGTGCCTTTATACCGAAAGCGCGAAGCGCTCTAGAGAAAGTGGGAGGTCAAGCCCGCCACGGCGGGAAGTTTGGAGGAGTTCGATAAGCAAGAGCGAGAGCAGGCGCGATTCCTTCGGTGTCCATGCCCTACTGCCCTTTTCCATCAGGTCGCGTGCTTTCCAATGCAGGAGGCCATGAAGCATCTCGGGTGCGTCGCCGGCGCGGAGCGCGCGATTAATTTCCAACCACAGTTTGTCGCGCGAGCGGGTCGCGAGCGCGTTCACGAGATTGGCATTAAATCCCGACACACTTGACCCAGTGTGACGGGCTGGCGCCACAAATTCATATGTCTTGACGGCTTTGGCCGCAATCTTTTTCGCTTTTGCTGACGCGAGCTTAGGCGCAAGAATAATTACTGCATTATCGGATGCTGCCAGATTATCTATGTGCTCTTCAAGAAGTTCCGGCGTGCCTTCGTCTTGAAACGGGTCATCAATGAGTATTAAGAGACGCTTGACGAAGAGTCCGCCCGAAAGCGCGGCCTCTTCAAGAGTGGCAGTAGTGAGTTCTTCGCGCACGAGGCGCACATAGGCGAGATTCGGTTCTTTGGAGCGCGCCTTCGCGACCCATTCAAATGCTTTAGTGCGCGTCTTTTCAACATCGCTCCCGTGGAAGAGATACATCATACCGGTTGCATGTTACCCCAATCAGGGCCGGATTTCATGGCCACGGTGATTGGTACGCCGTGCGTTTCTTTTGCAGGCAAGACCGACTCCATGATTTCTTTTATTTTCGCGCCCAATACGGCCACGCGCTCGGCGCGTATCTCATATACGAGTTCGTCATGTACCTGCAGGAGCAAGTAAGCATCTTTTTGTGCGTCTTCTTTTGCGAGCGTCTCTTCTGTCCGCACCATCGCAAGTTTGATGATGTCCGCCTCCGTGCCCTGTATCGGCGCATTGATGGCCATGCGCTCCGCCTGCGCGCGCACATACGGAAGAGAGGATTTCATTTCCGGGAACTGGCGGCGGCGGCCAAACAGTGTTTCAGTGTAGCCATGCTTGCGCGCGAAGCCGCGCGTGCTCTCGAGATATTCGGCCAACGTTTTGAATGTCGAAAAATATTCCTCGAGGAACGCATGCGCTTCGGCGGTCGTCGAACCCAGTTGCGCGCGAAGCGCGTTCACCCCCATGCCGTAGAGGATGCCGAAATTGATGACCTTCGCCCGCCGGCGCATCTCGTAGTCCACCTTCTCGGGCACCATATGGAATACGTGGGTGGCGACTTCCTGATGGACGTCCCTTCCCTTTCTGAATATCTCGCACAGCTTCTCATCGCCGGAAAGGATGGCCGCGAGCCGCAGTTCGATCTGCGAATAGTCGAATGCGACGAGTGAGAATCCTTTCGGCGCGATGAATGCATGCCGTATCGCCTGACCGCGCGGCGTACGAAGCGGAATGTTCTGCAGATTCGGGTTCTGCGAGGCCATGCGGCCGGTCGTCGTGCCGGTTTGCAAGAATTCGGCATGGAGCCGGTTCTTCGCGTCCACTAACGGCGGCAGAGTATCAATATAGGTCGAAAGCAATTTCTTCAGTTCGCGATATTCGAGAATATCGTTCACGATAGGATGTGCATCGCGTATCTTCTCGAGCTCGCTTTCGCGGGTTGAGCGCTGGCCTCCCGCAGTTTTTTTCTGCTTGTCCGGGATGATCCGCAGCTCGTCGAAGAGCACCTCGCCGAGCTGTTTCGGCGAACTCACATTAAATTCGTGCCCCGCCGTTTTGTGGATGCGTTTTTCGATCTTCTCAAGCTCCGCCCGATACTCCTTCGCAAGCGCTTTAAGAACAGCCGGGTTGATAAGGACGCCACGCTTCTCCATCCGCGCGATGACCGGGATAAGCGGCTTCTCGATCTGCTCGTACACTTCGCGCACTCTGTCCATCTTTGTTAATTGCTTCTCGAGCTCGGCGCGAGCAGGTGCAAACGTGCGCTGTTTGGTGAAAGCAAGAATGTCGTCGAGGGACGGATTCGTGAATTCAGACGAGATGAGCCAGAGTGCCGCCTTCGCCTCGGAGAGGCGGGTGACGTCTACGACCTCTTCTCCGACGCTTTCGGTCGGAGCCCCGACTTCCGACGTCGGGGCCGGCTCATTCTTAAACGTCGTCTTGATCCGCTCCCGAAGCGTCCTGAAGCCGAACTCGTCACAGAGGGCGAGCATCTTCGGCACGTCGATACTCTCACGCCAGGGCTGTGCGGGAAGTGAGAAGGCGATCGGCGCGTCGAGCCGTATCGTCGCGAGCGACTTAGAGAAGCGCGCCTCTTCTTCATGCTCTTGAAGCAAGCTGATCATGCGCGCCTTCACGCCTTTCTTGAGAAATGCTCCTTCTCCGTTTTTCTTTTTGAGCGCGGCGTATATTTTTTCAACAGAGCCGAAGCTGGTGATAAGCTCGGTCGCCGTCTTCTCGCCGATGCCCGCGACGCCCTTGATATTGTCGGAAGGGTCGCCGCGAAGACCTTTCCAATCGGGTATCAAGATGGGCGGGAATCCGTACCGTTCGATGACCGCCTCTTCGTCGTACAAAATCGTGTCGGTGATGCCCTTCTTTAAGGTATACACTTGAACGCGCGTGCCCTGAACGAGTTGAAGGGTGTCCATGTCGCCCGACGCGATGATGACGTCGAGCCCCTTTTCTGCCGCCAGCGCATGCGCGATCGTGCCGAGAAGGTCATCCGCCTCGAATCCTTCTCGCTCGTAGACGGGGATGCAGAACGCCTCAAATACCTTGCGCGATTCTTTTATCTGCAGCGCGAGCGCGTCTTCCATCGCCACGCGCGTCGCCTTATAGCCGGCGTACGCTTCATGGCGGATGGTCGGCTTCGGCAGGTCGTAACAGGCGGCGAGGTAATCGGGCTTGAGCTCGGCGATGATCTTCAAGAGCATGGACACGAGGCCGTAGAGCGCGCCGGTCGGCGCGCCGGAGGGGCCGGTGAATTCCGGCAGTGCGTGATACGCGCGGTGGATGATTGCGTGGGTGTCGAGAAGCACTATTCTTTTTTTGCCTACCTTACTCTGCATAGGTATACGAGACTGTCCTCGAACCATCGTCATTTACGATAAGCGAGATGCGCGCCGACGGTTCGGGGAGCGCATCGACCACTCTCTCCGGCCATTCGAGCATAATAAGATTCCCCGGATCCTGCAGGAGCTCGTCGAAGCCGAGCGCCGCAAGGTCGCTCCCCGTCTCGAGACGATACGCGTCAATGTGCACGAACCGTTTAAATACACTCACCACAGGAAGCATGTAGATCTTTTCAAGAACGAACGTCGGACTATTCACGGTTTCTTCAACGCCGAAGGCCTTCGCCACTGCCTTCGTAAATGCCGTCTTCCCCGCCCCGAGCTCGCCTGCGAGCGTGACGAGCGTCGCACGTTCGCCTGGCATAAGAGAACGGACAAAATCGGCGGCCTCCGCCTCGAGCTCCGCGAGCGTCTGGATGATCTTCTCCATAGTGAGACAATTGTACCGCCGAAAACGAAAGTGCGCCTGGCTCCGAAGAATCAGGCGCACGGGGTTGCCGTCGGCGGCCTACCAGTACCGCAAGGTCGGACCGTACCAGAACAACATCGTCGGCGGCCTGTAGTAGTAGGGTCCGTAGTACGGGTAGACGACCGGGGGCGCCGGCGGCACTACGACCGGTCGCGCGACGCACACCCATCGCGAACCGCCCCAGACCCACGTCCCCGGGACAGCACACTCCGACGGGGACACTTTCCGTTGGGTCTGTGTTTGAGGCGCTGTCGCCTGGGACTTCCCTTCTGCACGTTTGAGTGCTTTTTTCAAAGCGTCCGGGTCCCTTGATGGCGAAGACTGCGGCACCGGCACGGACATCGGGTACACCTGGTACGTCGTGCACCCGGAAAACAACATTGCGACGAAAAGAACAGCAAGCGTTCTCATGACGAGCTCCTGAAATTGAACACATATAGTATACTACTACTTATAGCTACTTGTCAAGCCCCTCCCCAGAACCGCTTATGTTCGATGTTATAATCGCCTGCATGGACTTGCCGTTTGACACGACGCATACCGATATGGAACTCGCCGCCGTACGCGCGCGCGAAGAAGAGGACCTCGCGCGCATCCTCTCCGAGAAATATGGGATGCCGTACGCCGACCTCTCGCTTCAGGCGATAAACACCGACGCTCTCCGCCTAATCCCCGAGGCGACCGCGCGCGTCGCCGAGGCGGCAGCATTCGCGAAGACGGCGAAGGAACTCTCGCTCGCTCTGCATAATCCGAACAATCCCGCCCTCTCGAAGCTCTCCGCCGACCTTGCCGGCCGCGGCTTCACGCTCCGCACCTTCCTCGTTTCGAAAAAGAGCCTTGATCGCGCGCTTGAGCGCTATCGCGAACTCTCCTTCTCCACCGAGTCGAAGCCGGGCGTCTTCACGATATCCCCGGACGTGCTCTCGAAGGCCGCAGGCGCGATCAGCACACTCCCCGCGCTTGCGCACGAGATAGAAGCCGCGGCCGCCGAGAAGTCGCTCGACCGCATCTCCCACGTCCTTGAGGTTCTCCTCTCGGGCGCCTTTGCGCTCCGCGCCTCGGATATCCATTTCGAACCGGGCGAGGCGAAAACGCTCTTGCGCTTGCGCATCGACGGCGTCCTCTCCGACGTCTACGCCTTCGAGCCCGCGATCTACCACCAGCTCAATTCGCGCATCAAGCTCGTTTCGGGGACGAAGCTGAACGTGACGAACGAGGCGCAGGACGGCCGATTCTCTGTTGAAAAGGATTCAGCCCAGGTTGAGATCCGCGTGTCGCTCATCCCGAGCAATTACGGCGAATCGATCGTGATGCGCATCCTCGATCCCGAAGCGACGAAAGTCACATACAAGGATCTCGGTATCCATCCGAAGCTCCTCGCGCGCCTCGAGGTGGAGATACGGCGGCCGAACGGGATGCTGCTTACGACTGGTCCGACTGGGAGCGGCAAGACGACGACGCTCTACTCCTTCCTCCGCGAGATCCACACGCCGGACATCAAGATCATCACGATCGAAGATCCGGTCGAATACCACCTCGACGGCATCGTGCAGACGCAGGTTGAGGGCAATCGGTATACCTTCGCCGAGGGGCTCCGCTCGATTGTGCGCCAGGACCCGGACGTCATCATGGTCGGCGAGATCCGCGACGGCGAGACGGCCAACATCGCCATCCAAGCCGCGCTCACCGGCCATTTCGTCTTCTCGACCCTGCACACCAACAATGCGGCGGGCACCTTCCCGCGGCTTGCAGACCTCGACGCGGACCCGAAGTCCTTCGGTTCGGCCGTGACGGTCTCGATGGCGCAGCGTCTCCTGCGCACGCTCGACCCCGAGAAGAAAAAAGAGCGGTCGCTCACGGACGCAGAGAAAAAGATGATCATGAAAGTCTTCGAGTCGCTCGCCGACAAGTCGCTTGTTCCCGAAAAAATAGAAACGGTATGGGAGCCGTCGGTAGGCGGCTCGCCCGATAGCGGCGAGACCGGCTACAAGGGGCGCATCGGCCTCCACGAGGCGATCTTCATGGACGACGAGCTCGCCCACTTCCTCCGCGATAATCCGCCCGAGAACGAGATAGCGAAGCTGGCCGCCAAACAGGGGTACCTCACCATGGCGCAAGACGGCATCGTCAAGGCGCTCGCCGGCGTCACCTCGCTTGCCGAAGTCGCCGCGACCGTCGACTTGCCGCGTTAGCTTCATTGACACGTCATAACCGTTGTATATACTTCGGTTATATGAAAACTGCTATCAGCCTGAAAATAGATAGGGACGTGCGCGACCGGGCGCGGAAAGTCGCCAAGAAGATCGGCGTGCCGCTCTCTATGGTCGTCAACCAACAGCTAAAAACATTCGCCGACGAGCGGCGTATTGAATTCTATGAGCCGCTCATCCCCAACGCCAAAACGCGCAAGATCCTCGACGAGGCCTTGCGCGATATCCGAGAAAATCGAAAGGACAAATTCTCCCCCGCATTTACGAATATGGAGGACGCCATCGAATGGCTCGATAAAAAATAGGCATGCATATTTTATTCGCAAAGCGGTTCCGAAAAACATACCAGCGCTTGCCGAAATCACTTCAGAAACAATGCGACGAGCGTTTGTTGCTGTTCGAGAAAGAACCCTTCCATCAGCTTTTAAACAATCACCAACTGCACGATCCGTATGTTGGCTGCCGGAGCATTAACATAACGGGCGACTATCGCGCTATTTTCTATAACGAGAATCCCAATGTTGTCCGCTTTATCGCTATCGGAACGCATCACGAGCTTTTCGGTACTTAACATTCCTCCGAAGTCGCCGCGACCGTGGACCTTCTGCGTTCATACATACAAAAATCCCGTTCAGAGTCCTCAAGGCAATGACCCGCAATAAATCGCGGGGTGGACGAAACACCTGAGGAGATTCCCAGTGCCACGACCGAAGTCGCGGACCAGAAAGTCCTTGGGGAAACGCCCGAAGCCGTCAAGCCTTGCCTAGAGGAGTATGGACAGGATCAAAAAAACTATGCTAGAATGTTAGCATCATCATATTTTTATGTCAAGGTCTTCTGGAAATCCCCTCCCACTCCTCGCCTCGCTTGATGCAGCACTCCGCCCCTCCCGTTGGGACGACTATGTCGGGCAGAAGCAGGTGAAGGCGAACGTGCGCATCTCCATCGATGCGGCGAAGAAGCGCGGCGGTGTGCCCGAACACCTCCTCTTCTACGGGCCGCCCGGCGTCGGTAAGACGACCTTGGCGCACCTCGTCGCCCATACGCTCGAGACGCCCTTAAAGAGTACCTCCGGCGTCGCCATTGAACGCGCCGGCGACCTCGCCGCAATACTCACCAACCTCGATCCGAACACCGTCCTCTTTATCGACGAGATCCACCGGCTCTCGCGCAAGATTGAGGAGCTGCTCTATCCTGCACTTGAATCGGGACATCTTGATATTGTGCTCGGGAAGGGCCCGTCGGCACGCACCGTCGAGCTCGCACTCCCTCCCTTCACGCTCATCGGCGCAACGACCCGCGTCGCCGAACTTTCGGGCCCCTTGCGCTCGCGCTTCGGCGGCGGCATCTATCAGCTTGATTTTTATACGAACGACGATTTACAAGATATTATCCGCCGCTCGGCATCGCTTCTCGAGCTTGCGGCGCCCGAAGAGGTCATCGCCTGCATCGCTTCCCGCAGCCGCGCGACCCCGCGCGTCGCAAACGCGCTTCTGAAGCGCGTGCGCGACTTCTCGCAGGTGCACGAGCGGCCGCTCTCGGCCGCTCTCTGCGACGAGGCCTGCGGCCTCTTCGGTATCGATGCGTACGGCCTCACCAAAGACGACCGACGCTACCTCGAGACGCTTCTGAAAAGCTTTCGGGGCGGGCCCGCGGGCGTCCGGGCGCTCGCGGCCGCGCTCCACGAAGACGCCGATACCGTCGAATACATCTATGAGCCGTATCTGCTACGCCTCGGCTTCATTGAGCGCTCCTCGCGCGGCCGCATTCTCACGTCGGCCGGCCGTGCATATTTGGAAGGTGAACCCGTTTTATCGTAAAAAACGAGCGACTTGTGAAAATTGGTAGTAAGACTTGGCCTAGCGGCCCGGAGCGCGACCAATTTTCACAAGTTGCG
>Ga0209211_10008114_pt1 | contig 14475 bp, 12 predicted proteins | sample RifGroA2_FD_183992 | JGI IMG/M metagenome (GOLD analysis project Ga0209211, IMG submission 183992) | Groundwater microbial communities from Rifle, Colorado, USA - Groundwater A2 (SPAdes) (version 2) | ecosystem: Environmental > Aquatic > Deep subsurface > Groundwater | place: Rifle, Colorado...
ATTCATTGATATTGGCAGGTTACAGGAGGGAAGGACTGTGTGTCTAGTATATGGGGTACCTGCCAATACGAGAAATGCAATGACGCGGTCTTTTCTTCTATTCCACCCTAATAATTTTATAAGCCGCTTCCCTGTCGCCTATTTTTATTTTAACTGTTTCTCCTGCTTTGCGACCGACGAGCGCGGAGCCAAGAGGGGAGTTGTGTGAAATAATCCCCTCGCGTGGATTGGTCTCGGAAGAGCCCAAAATTTGATAGGTTTTTTTCTGCCGGCTTTGCCCGGGTGCGGGGTTAATGTTTTCAATAGTTACCCGGTGTCCAAGCTGAATCGTGTCAGTTTGTTTTTGCGCGGTAATTACCTCCGCGTTTTTTAACTGGTTCTCTATTTTGACAATGCTGTCGTTAATCCACCGCAATCGCCCTTTGGCAATTTGGTATTCCGCGTTTTCGGAAAAATCGCCGAGCTCGGCCAGTCTTTTGACTTCTTCTATGGCTTTCGGCCGGCTTAAGTTTTTTAGCTTATCCAGTTTATCTTTTAGTTCAACAAATTTTCCCTCGGTTATAAAGGGATCAGGTTTGATTTGACTGTATTTGCCGGGTTTTCTGTAGGGAACGCGCATATGCTAAATCATATCATTTTTTCGGTATTTTACAAGTTGAACTGCCGCGCCACGCCGAAACCAATGAATCCCCATGCCAACCGTTGCGTTTTCCCAAGGAATACAGTATAATAGCTCAAGCAACCACTTGCTAATCATAAAATTAATTCTTAACTCTAATTTATGGCAGGCATGACCAAGTCAGCCATCATGTCCGCTTTGGCCGAAAAAACCGGCTTAAGCAAAAAGGACGTGGTCGGGTTAGTAGACGCCATAGTCGAAATGGCGTACAGCGAAGTTAAAAAGAGCGGTGTTTTTGTGGTGCCAGGGCTCGGCAAATTGGTAAAAGTCCATCGCGCCGCCCGCGCCGGACGCAATCCGGCCACCGGCGAATCCATCCAGATCCCGGCCAAAACCGTGGTCAAATTCCGCATCGCCAAGGCAGCCAAAGAGGCAGTGCTGTAAAAAATTCTTCAATAGTAAAACCTCCCCGAATACTGAGAACCGTACCGGGGAGGTTTTTATTTTTACCTAAACCTAGTAGTATATTCGCGAGATGCACATTGGCTTGACTTTTAGCCGCACTTCTGTTTAAATTCCTCCAAGGAGGAAGCCATGAAACAACACCGAAGAGATGCGGTGAAGGGTGATCTCGTGGCGGCCATTGATGGATCATCAGCCGAACTGCTCGGCATAACGAGGGGCAAGGCCTACGAGGTCGCAGAGGTGGTCGGATCCGTATACCTCTGTGAACAAGCAGGCGGATGCACTCCCTACTGCAGCCACAGCGCGCTGGGACGCGCCGACGGAGCCACGGAGTGCCACATCAGCGTGCGCGACCTCAGTACCGGCAAGTTGGTCACCAAATATGATTACCTTCAACCATGTTACTTCTCGGTCGCCTATGTTCTGTTTTGCGACTCAGACGGCAAGCCGCTTAACCCGCAACCGTTGGACGGCGATTAGCCAACAAGCAAGGAGAGCAACATGCAGCGAGCACCTCCCTCAAAAACAGGTGCCCGGGCGAAGTACCGTTCGCACACCTGCTTTCTATTCAACCATATTTGAATGGAGAGCAAGGAGTATTAGCGAACGGTATTTTTGATCAAATATGCATATATTAATAACAACACAAAGTGTCTACATCTATGTTAGAAAAAATCCCCATGGCGTCAAGCATGGGCAAGCAAAGGAAGCGGGCTCAATCTTTACAAAACCCAAAAAAAACGCTATACTGCTGGATGTAGTAAATTCTAAACTCTGAGTAAATACCAAATTCTAGATGACGATAAACAAACGCGTTAAGGTCGTCCTTCGGTCGGAATGACAAAACAGAATGACAATTCAGTTTTGGATTTAAGTCATTGGGATTTGTTTAGGATTTAGGGTTTGGGATTTCAAATTTTCAATCAAAACGTCAGGGTAGCTCAGATGGTTAGAGCACAGGATTCATAACCCTGAGGTCGGGAGTCCGATTCTCCCCCCTGACACATGCTCATCCTAGGCATTGAATCTTCATGTGATGATACATCCGCGGCTCTGCTTGACTGCTCCGAGCAAGGGCATGTTGTGATATCGGAAAAAACCGCCTCGCAGATTGAGGTGCATAAAAAGTACGGCGGGGTGGTGCCGGAGATTGCCGGACGAATGCACGCGGAAAAGATTGTGCCGTTGATTGAATCCGTCTTCGTTGAAGCTACGCCTGACAAAGGAAGTATGATAACAAAACCGGATGTGATTGCCGTCACAGCCGGGCCGGGGTTGATTACCGGGCTGATTGTTGGAGTTGAAGCAGTCAGGACTCTTTCTTACGCTTGGGATGTTCCTTTGGTCGCGGTAAACCACATTGAGGGACACATCTACAGTGTGGAAATCCCAAATCCAAAATCCCAAGCTCCAAATAAATCCCAAATCCAAAATCCCAATAATAAAAAAAGTAATCTCCAATTTCCTGCCTTGTGTTTGGTGGTTTCCGGGGGGCACACGGAACTCATTTTGATGAAGGATCATGGCGACTACACACTGCTCGGCGCGACCAAGGATGACGCGGCGGGTGAATGCTTTGATAAGGTGGCGAGGTTGTTGGGTCTCCCTTATCCGGGGGGGCCGCAGATTTCCAAGTTGGCTGAAGACGGCGACCCGAATGCCATCCCTTTTCCTCGGCCCATGATCAAGGATAAATCCTATGACTTCAGTTTTGCCGGATTAAAGACTGCGGCATTGTATTGGTTAAGAGACCACCGACCCCTCGCCCTCCCCTCTCCCCCGAATGGACAGGGAACGAACCATCTCCCCTCCCTACAGAGGAGAAGGCTGGGGGGCGGGGCTGGGGACATTACCGTCAACGATTTCTGCGCCTCCATTGAGCAGGCGATTGTTGATGTGTTAGTAGCCAAAACCCTGCGCGCCGCCGCGGAATACAAACCAGCTTCAATAGTGGTGGTTGGCGGCGTCAGCGCCAATAAAAAACTACGCACAATAATGAAACTTGTGTTCAAAAAAACAAATCTGACATCTGATATCCGATATCCGGCATCCGAATACTGCATGGACAACGCCGCCATGATCGCGGCAGCCGGATTTTATCACGCGAAAAAAAAAGGACATACTAGGTGGCAAGACATTAAAGCCGACCCTAATTGGAGATTGGCGTAAAACTTCCTGCGCCAAGCATGTTCTCCAACTCTTCTTTTATATTTGAGCGGGCATTGACTTTGAAAGAAGTCTTTATTTTTTTATCCCCAACCTGAATGTAAACCGCGCTGTCGCCGGGATATTTGCGTAAAACTTCCTTAATCGGTTCTGATTTGGTTTTAATATCAGCCGGCGCCACGATTATATAAATCGCGTTTTCGCTCGGCGCCGACTCAGACTCCCCGGTTTGCGCTCCTGCGGAGCGGGGCGTCTTCTGTTTTAGAGCGCTCACGTTTTGTTGACCGACTGCCATTTGCCTAACCAATAAATCCACATTGTCTTTGGTCATGGTATGTGCTTTTTCCACAAACAGCTTATCATCTCCCTCGTCTTCCGATGTTCTGCCGACCACGCAGACAATATTCCCCTCAACCCATACATCTTTGGTGGCTTCGTATGTCCGGGGAAACACCAAAAGTTCCAACGCGCCGCTGGTGTCCTGTATAGTCACGAACATCATGGGCTGGCCATTTCTGGTTATTTTTTTCTTAGTGTTATCAATAACGCCTCCTACCACAACCCACTGATTGCGTTCTTGCGCTTGCAAATCCTTGATCAAGGTAAGGCATCTTTGCATTTTCTTCTCAAAAAAAGTAAAAGGGTGGGCGGTTACATACAGACCCAACAGTTCTTTTTCCCAAGTGAGTTTATTCTCTTCAGTGGCGTTAGGCGCTGGCTCTAATCGTATCTTGACAGAAACATCAATAGTGGTGCCGGCAAATAATGAGTGTTGCGGCGCCGTGGTTGATTCTTGCGTCTGCCTGGCAAATGCCAACAGATTTTCTATGTTCGCCAGAAGTAAATTTCTGTCATATCCAAAGCTGTCCACTGCTCCGCATTTGATAAGGCTCTCCAACGATTTTTTATTTAAATCCTTATCTTTGACCCTCTTCAAGAAATCGTCTAAATTGGCATACCGCCCGTTGTTCTTTCGTTCGCGGTAAATGACATCAGCAATATGTTCGCCTAGATTCTTAATACCGTTCAACCCAAAACGGATATGGACATTTCCGTCATCCGGACTTATCATCGCGAAATTTTTAAAGCTCTCATTCACATCCGGCGGTAACACCTTCACCCCCATCCTGTCGCATTCATGGATAACAGCGGGCACTTTGTCCATGTCGCCGCTCTCGGCAATAAGCACCGCGGTCATGTACTGCACCGGATAGTGGGCCTTTAGGTAAGCGGTTTGATACGCTACTACCGCGTAACTTGCCGCGTGTGCTTTGTTAAATCCATATCCTTGAAAGGGCTCAAAAAGGTTCCAAATTTTTTCCGCGTCCTCCGCGCTAATATTGCTGTGTTTCTTGCACCCCTTCACAAAAATATCATGCTGTTTGGCCATTTCTTCAGGAATTTTTTTTCCAACTGCCTTGCGCAATTTATCCACTGTTGTCCAGTCATAACCGGCCAGCTCAATGGCGGTAAACATTAAATCATCTTGGTACACCAAAATTCCAAAGGACTTATCTAAATATTTTTCCATTTTGGGATGATAGTAGACTACCGGATTCTTGCCATGCTTTCGCGCGATGTATTCGGGTATATTTGCCATTGGTCCGGGTCGAAAAAGAGCGATCATGACCATTATGTCAAAGATCGTGCTGGGTTGAAGCTCTCTAAGGTAACGGGTCATGCCGGAACCGGAAAGCTGGAACACGCTCATGGTCTCGCCGCGAGCCAACATATCATATGTTTTTTTATCATCCCAAGGCAGGTTATAAATATCAATCTTCTCCCCGGTGGTTTTCTCAATAATCTCCACGGCATGACCCAAGATAGAGAGATTGCGAATTCCTAAGAAATCCATTTTCAAAAGCCCGGCCGCCTCTACAGAATGCATCTCATATTGCGTGATGACTTTCTTGCCCTCGGTATCAAACTGAATCGGCGAAAAATCTGTGAGCGGGGTCGGAGAAATCACCACGCCGGCGGCGTGCATGGAATGGTGGCGGGCGCATCCTTCTATTTTCCGCGCCAGATCGAGAAGCCGATGAACCTGTGGATTTTTGGCGTACAGTTCCTTAAGCTCGGGCGTGAGATCCAATGCTTTTTCTATAGTCATCTCAAACCCCTGCGCGCCAAAAGGTATCATTTTGGCCACTTGATCGCAAAAGGAGTAGGAATATCCCAGCGCCCGGCCCACGTCACGCACCGAGCCTCGCGCCATCATGGTTCCGAATGTAATAATCTGGGCGACTTTATCCGCGCCGTATACTTTGGTCACGTACTCAATCATCTCATCCCGCCTATCGTCGGCAAAATCAGCGTCAATATCCGGCGCGCTGGGGCGGTGTGGATTTAAAAAACGCTCGAAAGGCAGGTTGAAAAAAAGCGGGTTTACGGTTGTAATCCCCAAGGCATACGCTACGATTGAGCCGGCGCCTGACCCTCGGGTTGTTTCCGCGATTCCATGAGTGCGGGCGTAGTTTACATAATCGGCTACCACCAAAAAATACGGACAATATCCTTTTTTGATTATCACGTCCAATTCATAATCCGCGCGCTTCCTTACCTCTTCGGTCATTGCCGTAAGTTTTGGCAAACGCTCGTGAACAAGCTCACGCAAATGGACCCCATCCGTTTTCCCCGGCGGAAGTTCGATGGTCGGAAAATGCCATTTATTCAGATCAAGCTTTAAATTCGTTCGCTCCGCGATTTTAACGGTATTCTCTAGAACCTCCGGAATATGCTTAAATCGCTTGGCGATATCATCCCCCTTAGCCAATGAATAATCCACACCCGCCATGCTTTGGCGATCAGGCTCATCAATAATTCGGCCATCGCGGATACAAGTGAGTATATCCTGCGCTTCGGCGTCATCCGGGTTTAAGTAATGAACGTCCCGCGTAACTATAAGAGGTATGCCTGTTTCTTTTGATATTTGAATAAGTTTAGTGTTCAAATCCATCTGTCCCTCTTGTGCCGGCAAATCCATGAGTTCCAGATAAAAATTATTTTCTCCAAAAATTTCTTGATACCCCAGCGCCACGCTTTTGGCCTTTTCCAAATTGTTTTCTTTACGCAAAATCCAAGGTATCTCCCCGCTCATGCACGCCGAAGACGCAATGATGCCTTCATGGTATTGCCGCAATATTTCTTTATCAACGCGAGGCTTATAATAAAACCCTTCCAGGTTGGCGAGTGAGGCCAGCTTCATCAAGTTGCGATAGCCTTGCTCATTGGCAGCCAAAAGAATCAAATGAAAATATTTGTGATCCCGCGAATTTTTGTCAAACCTGCTCCCGGGCGCCACATACGCCTCCATGCCAACGATCGGTTTTATCCCTTCTTTTTCGCAAGCCTCATAAAACTCAATAGCGCCATACATGTTTCCATGATCAGTAAGGGCAAGCGCGGAAAAACCCCGTTCCTTGGCAACCTTAACCAGCTCCGGAATTTTCGGAAGACCATCCAGAAGAGAATAGTGGCTGTGGACGTGGAGATGGACGAAAGTGGACATAACGGTAAAATGTCATTTGACATTTCCACCCATATCTTATCCCAAACCCAACAGAATAGCAATAACAAAAGAACCCTCCATAGAGAGTTCTTTCTGACATTGTAAAAAGACTATTTTTCTACCGCTTTGGCCGCCTTTTTCATTTTTTTGGCCGTGGCTTGCACGGCCTTGTCAACCGCGTCTTTGGCCGCTTCGTTTAACGCGGAGCTACCGGTGTTTACCCATTCTTTGGCTTTTCTGGAAACTACTCTTTTCACAAATCCTCCCACCCCGCCTGTCACCAAGCTCATACCGTCAGAGATGTGTTCAACTTTGCCCCTGATGTAGTTAATGGCGTCAGTTAAGGCTTGCAGTTTGGAGCGAAACTCTTCCACGATATGGTTGGCGTTGCGCAAAATCCGCATGACGTAATAAAAAACCCAGCACAGAAACACGGTCACCCACAATACGCAGAACGCGATGACTAAAAACAGAATATCCTTTGATGTTTCAAACATAGCCGCTCCTTCTCATCCCCGACAAGCAAGAGACGAGGGTGAGGATAAAGATTAAAAGTTATTAGTATAGTACCACATTTTCTTACACGCGACAATTCATAGCATCTGTTTTTTTAAAATCCTCAAAGCCTTGCCGCAATCTTTGGGCGAGTCTTGGCAGGCACAGCTCTTCTAAACGATGACAAAGGGCCTCCATATAACTACCGGACTCCGGCGCTAATTCTTTCGTGTTCTCTAATCTTCGCGTCAAGGCGTCAATCAACCTATCCCAATGCACATTTATAATAATTTTAGCTACCTGTTTGGATATAGAAGCCTTTTTTAAATAATTGGCAACCGCCATCGGCGACTCTTCAATCAACAGTGTATTGTACTCTTCTATAGAAATTACACGTGAAAGAATTTCTCTGGCTGTCTTTTGAAAAGCTTCCTTCATTTTCCATCTTTCTTCTTCATTCATAAATATTTAGCGAACGCTCGCCTGAAATTTATTTTTTAACAACTCAATGATTTTTTTATGCGCCACATCAACCTCCTCCGCTGTCAAGGTTCGTTCGGGGTTGCGGTAGGTGAAATGAAATGCCATACTTTTATAACCATTGCCTAAACTTTCTCCCTCATAAACATCAAAAAGCTCCACCGAAGCGAGAATCGATTCAATTCCGGATACAGCTGACATTATTTGTTCGTAGGTTACGTCTTTTTTAACAAGTAACGCCAAATCTCGCTCTACCGGCGGAAATTGATAAATGGGTTCGTATTTTTTTGGCTCGGGAACAAAATCGGCGAGTGAACTTAAATTTGCCTCCATTATTCCCACCCTCACTTCTAAACCTAGATCGCTTTGAACCAATGGATGGATCTCATACACAAAGCCAACTTCCTTACCTCGCGCTGTGATTGCGCCGACACGGGTGGGGTGCTGCCATGGTAAAATAACCGCGGTCGGATTCAATTCAAACCCAATTCCCAAATTAGAAAACAATAGTTCGGCCGCCCGGCGAGCTTGCCAGAACGCTTCCTCATCGCGTTTCTTGGCATATACCGCCGCAACCCAGGTGTCCTGCCTCGGCAAAAGCTCGTCTCCATTGGCTGTCGCTCTCTGGCCCGACTCGTCGACGCGGCAGGTTTTCCCTATCTCCACTAAGCGCAATTCCGGATGAGACTCAATATTTTTTATGATATTTTCTACAAGGTTAGTAATAAGGTGTCTGCGGACCAGCGGACGCTCTTCGGAAATTGGATTATCAAGCTGTAAGTATTTATTAATGTCATCGCCAAGCTTCCGGACCATTGAGGGGCTGACAAAAGAATAATTATAGACCTCAGTGTAACGCAACCCTTTAACTAGAGCTTCCCGTGTTTTTCGCTTTACCTTTAGCAACCGCGAAATCTCCGGCGGATTAATGGTAAACGCTGGCAATGTCCCGGGGATATTCTCGTAGCCATAAACGCGGGCCGCCTCCTCAACAATGTCTTCCGCGATAGATATGTCTTTGGTGGCGCGCCATGTTGGTATGGTAATCAGCAAATCTTCCTTTTTTTCTTTAACATCAAATCCCAGCTTTTGCAAAATTTCAACAGCTGTTTTAATGGGCACCGCCACTCCCAGTTTTTTCTCAAAAATTTGATCGGGAACAGTGATTGGCCCGATTGGCAAACTGAAACTCGCTTTATCAACAACTTTGCTCGCCACCTTTGCCTCCGGACATAAAGAAAGTGTTAACTCAACCGCTTTCAACAACGCCAACTCGCACAAATTCGGGTCTAAACTTTTCTCAAAGCGCATTGAAGAATCCGTGCGCAATCCGAGTTTAGCGGAAGTTTTACGAGTCGTAATCGCGTCAAAATTTGCTGATTCGAAAACAATAGTTTGGGTCACCTCGCTAACGCCGCTCTCTTCTCCCCCCATCACCCCCGCCAGCGCAATCGCTTTCTCCTCATCCGCGATAACGAGCATAGCCGGATCAATATCCCTCTCCACCCCATCCAAGGTCAAAAATTTCTCTCCAACTATCGCGCGACGTATAATCAAAGATTTTTGATTTTTGATTTTTGATTTTTGATTTAGCGCCTCAGCGCTAAAAGCGTGCATCGGCTGACCCAAATCCATCATCACATAATTGGTAATATCAACAATATTATTTATCGGCCGCAAACCAACATTCAAAAGTTTCTGTTTTAACCACGAAGGCGATTCCCCTACCTTGACCCCACTTATCGCAACGGCCATGTAACGAGGACATAAGATCGCGTCTTCAACTTGCACCTTCAACTTAATCTCCTTGCCCGGATTCAACTTTATAACTTTATAACTTTCAAGCTTTTTACTAAACAATGCCGCTGCCTCTCTTGCCATTCCATAATGCCCCCACAAGTCGGGACGGTTGGAAAGGGACTTATTATCTACCTCGAAAACGGCATCATCCAAACCAAGCGCTTTGGCTAGCGGTTCGCCCGGTTGTAGGCGCGAATCCGCGTTCCCTATCCGCGACAAATCCAAAATCTCCTTCTCACCTTTGAGAGGAAACATCTCGCCAAGCCCGATCTCGGTTGAGGCACATATCATTCCTTGTGACTCAACTCCTCGGATGGTCGTTGGCTTCAACTCAATCAGATCCCCCTCGCCATGCCACCGCACCTTTGCTCCAACTTTTGCCAGCGCCACCAACATTCCCTCACGCACATTTGACCCACCGCACACCACTGGTAGGGTCTGAAAATTTTCAACCCCTGCGCCAACATCAACCTCACAAACCTTCAATTTGTCAGCGTTCGGATGCTTTTCGCACTTCAACACCTTGCCAACCACAACATTCTCTAAATTTTCCCCCTGCTTTTTAATCCCCTCAACCTCAACCGTAGACATCTTTAATTTCTCCGCCAGTTCTTCGGGGGTAATTGAGCTGCTATTGAAAATGTATTCTTTTAACCAATTAAGCGACAAAAACATAATTACGTAAAACTATGACACGAATGTAAAAATATTTCTCAATGTAGCTTTTATTAATGATCAACCTGAGTTTTGGTTATTGGTAATGGCTTGCCGTTTCTCAAGTCTAATTCCACTTGTCTGATCTTGCCATTCTCATTTTTTTCTAAAAGAACAGACTGTCTCTCTTCAATGATCTGTTTAAACCAAACCATCGTCCCATCTAATTTCCACAATAAATTACCGGTCTGTTCGTCTACGGCTCTGATAGTATCTGCAAAATAGCCTTCTCTATTCTTTTCTGCATCATGGCACAAATTGCACCGATTATTTCTGTATGCCGAGTTCATTTCAATATCCTCAACTGTGCAGTTTAGCGCGTATCTAAGGCAATAACTGCAAACTCTATTGCACACAGATTTGCGCTCTCCGCCAAACACCAGAACTTTATTAAAATCTTGGAACTTCCACATTTTGAATTTTGATGAATCAAAGTCTTTTTTCCAAATAAACCTCCCGTCTACTTTGCTGAATGCATAACTAGTAACTTTGTTGATGTTATCAAAATATTCGTTGACGAAAATAATATCTTTAAGCACCAAAACTAATAAACTCCCATCCAAATGTCGTTGGACCAATTGATATAGCAGACTTTTATCATTTAACTTCCAAATTGTGTTCGTGGTAAAAGCCTCTCTGTATATTAATTGTCTATTCGCGGGGTTAAAAAATAATGTTTTACTGTCCTGACCGAGCTCTCTATAATTTACAATCGCAGTAGCTTGCTCGAAGGTTCCCGTTTTAAGGTCTATAATGTAATCAAATTTAAACTGACCTACGCCTTCGCCACCAGAATGAGACAAGATTTTGCCATCCCTAATAGACTCAACCGTACCATGGTAGTTGGGAGTAGAATTTTTCCAAATTACTTTACCTGTGTTTAAATCAAAAGCCCAGATGGCATTTTCACTGCAGGCATTTTCCGACCCCTCCATACATATTGCTCCGCATCCGGTATTACATGGTGTACTAGCACTATTTTCTAAGATGACTGTATTACCGTCAGCTACCCGCATTGTGGCCCCACCCACAAAAGTCTGTTTCCAAGCAAGTTTTCCACGATCATCAAAAACATGAAGGGTCTGTAGATAATTTCCAAGCTCATCCTTATATAATGCCGTTATAAATAACTTTTGATTAACCTGTCTTATCTCATAATTCTCAAATCCATAATCCTTCCCCCAAATTGTCCACACAACCTTACCTCTATCATCCAAGGCATATATTACATTCCTGTCAGTATTATTTACATACAGTTTTAACCCTCCAAAAGTAGCCATCTTTTGGCCGCTAAAATCCCAATACTCATTGACAGCTATCTCGGGGTTAAAGGTTGGTTTTATTTGTGTGTTTTTGCTGTTATCATAGTGAGAAGCGTACAGGCTGGCCAAAAAAATTACAAAAATTCCCATTACACAAGAGGTCAATATAAAAACTATCTGCAGTGTTTTGAATTTCATATAGTTTAAAACTGTTCCAAAAATCTCAAATCCCCGCTTTCCAACAATCGAATATCCTCAACCCCATACTTCAGCATCACTAATCTCGTCAATCCAAATCCAAACGCGAAGCCTTGATACTCCTTGGGATCAATGCCGCCCTCTTTGAGCACATTCGGATGCACCATACCGGCGCCAAAAATTTCCAGCCAGCCGGTTTGCTTGCACAGGCGGCAGCCTTTACCGTGGCACAAAAGACAGGTAACTTCTCCGTTTACGCCGGGTTCAACGAAAGGATAAAACTTTGGCCGCAGCCGCACCGCGGTATCCTGGCCATAAAGATGTTTTGCCACCACCTCCAAAATGCCCTTCAGGTGGCTAAAGGTTATATTTCTGTCCACCACAACTCCCTCAAGCTGGTGGAACGTGTGCTCGTGCCGGACATCTGTCGCTTCGTTGCGAAAACATTTGCCGGGCACAACCATGCGGAGCGGCACACCGTACTTTTGCATGGCGCGCACTTGTACCGATGAGGTGTGAGTACGCATCAGCCACTCCGGGTGATCCTTGATATAAAACGAGTCCTGCATGTCGCGAGCCGGATGTGTCTCGGGAATATTCACGGCCGTAAAGTTGTAATAATCGCTCTCCAACTCAGGCCCATCCAAGACCAAAAATCCCATTGAAATAAAAAAGTCCTCTAGATCTGCCTGGACTATGGTATTGGGATGCAGATGCCCCGGCAATTCCTTGGGAAGCGCGGGCTGGGTTATGTCCAATTTTTCTTTCTCCAAAGTCTTGGAAAGATTTTCATGCGACAGTTGCCTGCGCCTTTCTGCCAGCGCTTCTTCAAGCGACCGCTTCACCTCATTGGCCATTTGACCGACCTCTTTGCGGACATCATTGCTCAAATCCTTAAGCCCCCTTAAAATTTCAGTCAACTCCCCGCTCTTGCGCCCCAAAAGTTTTACCTCCAGCTCATCAAGCCGTATTTTATCTGACGCAGCTTTGATAGCTAGCAGGGCTTCAATTTTTAGTTTTTGAAGTTTATCTTTCATATCTAGAATACCCTATCAATCAGTCCCATAAACGCTCCTTTGAACGCTCCCAAGTCCTTTACGGTCACCATAATTACCAACAACATCAGTAAGGCAAACCCAATTAGGTGCGCCAGTTGCTCATACTTAATAGCAATAGCCTTGCCGCGGATTTTGTTAATAGCCAAAAATAGCAACCTGCCGCCATCAAGCGCCGGAATCGGCAAGGCATTGATGATAGCCAGATTTAAAGAGAGCAGAGCAGTAAATTGAATAAGGTATGCAAAACCGAGTTTGGCAGCCTGTCCGGTCATGACCGCGATACCCACCGGGCCGGCTACCGCTTCGGCTCCGCCGCGACCTAATATTAATCCTCTAAAGAATATAAAAAAAGCGACCACAATTTCTTTAAGGTACAGGCCTGTGGATATAAAGCCGTGATAAATAGCTTTGTACCATGGATACTTCACTGTGCCAATCTCGGCAATCGCTATTCCAAGTGCGCCCTTGCCGGTTTCTTCCAAAACGGTTGGCTGGATGCTCATCGTTAGCTGCTGTCCTTGGCGTTCCACCGTTACATTAATTTTTTCGTTTTTATGCTCATCCACATAAACCTGCAACTCTTTTAACCTTGGCAATTCCAAAGCGCCAATTTTTATCACGGCATCCCCCATCTGCAGTCCGGCTTTTTCCGCCGGCTTGCCCGGAAGCACCTGCATAATCTGCACTCGCGGGTTCTCTACAACGCTCGCGTCCAGTTCATCAGTCATCTGTGGCAATCCAATCCCAAACCCAATGCTTAAAAGCGCAAAACCCAGTATCACATTCATTGTCACGCCAGCCGCCAAGGTAACGACCCGCTTCCAAATAGGCTGGGCGCCAAAACTGTCCGGCCCTATGTCTTCGCCATTCTCGCCTTTTATTTTAACAAACCCACCGAGGGGCAAAAGATTAAACGAATACAGCGTGGCCGGAAAATCCGCAAAGCCGCTTTCATCATTTGTTTTATTTTTTGTCCCGCGCCCCCAGACAAACACCAACTTTTTTGTAGCCGGATCGCGATATACCCCAAACAAACGAGGCGCGAACCCAAACCCAAATTCATACACTCTCATCCCGCTCCTGCGCGCCGCGATGAAATGTCCAAATTCATGAGACAATACTAAAACTGCCAATACGGCGATGAAAATTAAAAATGTAGTCATAGCTTATTTTCTTAACCTGTTTTAGCAGATGGATCATCCCAATTAATTGCTGTCACTTTGTAATCGCCTGACATTGGCAACCACTGACCGTCTCCGTCCTTTCTCACTAAACTTACCCGGCCAAATTTTGGGTCTACCATGTTTCGTATCTTCACTATCACGACCCTACCGTCTATATCCATTCGCCCGGCGCTCCCCTTTTCTAACTTAAAAGTCTCAATTACTTTTGATACGATTTGAACAGTTTCCGCTGTCGCCTCTTTCTTTGCTCGAGCGGTGATGGCTACACTCAAATCACGAGAATCCATCGTGTGGGGCTTGTCAATGCCATATCTTTTAGCCGTCTCCAATTGACTGTCGGAGATTGATAACGAATATGCTCTATCCGAGAAATCCACGATATGCGCTGGTCGCCGGCCTCGTCCTGAAAAAGATGTCATATCTTTAATAATAGGCTCATTGTCAATTAATGTGGCGAATTAACAGGTGGTTGGCAACCGAAATTAGCGGTATAAAGGCAAGCATCATCTTGGCAATGTAATTGTTA
>Ga0209211_10008115_pt1 | contig 14475 bp, 8 predicted proteins | sample RifGroA2_FD_183992 | JGI IMG/M metagenome (GOLD analysis project Ga0209211, IMG submission 183992) | Groundwater microbial communities from Rifle, Colorado, USA - Groundwater A2 (SPAdes) (version 2) | ecosystem: Environmental > Aquatic > Deep subsurface > Groundwater | place: Rifle, Colorado...
GAGAAAAAAGTAAAAGAAAAAACACAAAGCTTCATTTATGCTTGCGTTGCATTTTCCCAAAAAAAGCCTCTTTTAGAGAGTTCTTTTTATGAAATTAACATTGATTATTGCGAATACAAAAATGCAGAATATAAGGCTTTTAGTATCGCAAATATAACAGGGAGTTTTTTAGGTTAATTGAAGTGGGTATGAAATCTCCGTACTTTTATTCTGCGAGAGGTAAGGAGTTCTGACGTTAAAAGTATAAAGTTGGTTGTTTTAGCCAACTTTTTTGTTTATAATACAATTTTTTCTATAAAAGATTACTAAAGTTTTTATATTTTTAACGATTAATAAAAAACGCAAGTTATTTGGCTTATTTATATATTTAGAGTCTGTCCATAAAGTCAAGAGTTTGAAACAGAACTAAGCGAAGCGGTCTCACAGCCCGTCCCGAATTTACTTCGGGAAATACCTTTAAAAATCAAACTATTATGAGTAATACCTTTGAAAATAAAATAATATATGAGTAAATCGGACATTATGGACAAACTCTATTTAGCAGCGGTTTGGCTACATTAAACGTTTGGCTTGTGAGGCTTTGCATTTGCGAAGCATTATAGATACGAAACAACACAATAACTTATATCTTCCAAAGTGCTCAAATTAAAAATCGACAATATCAACCTCACAGTTCCCGAAGGAACAAACATTCTGAAAGCTGCTGAACAGGCTGGCATTTCGATTCATACAATGTGTTACAACGAAAATGTTTTGAATCATGCTTCGTGTATGGTGTGTGCTGTGAAAAATAACTTAACAGGCGAATTTATTCCATCATGCGAAGCAAAAGTTGTTGATGGAATGGATTTATCGTGTGAAACGCAGGAAGTTAAAACCTTTAGAAAAGATGCACTCGAATTACTTTTGTCTGACCATGTTGGCGATTGCAAAGCTCCTTGCCGAGTTAGTTGTCCAGCAAATATGGATATTCCGCAAATGAACCGACATATTGCCGAAGGAAAATTTGCAGAAGCTTTGAAAGTTATAAAAGAAGAAATAGCTCTACCCTTAATAATCGGACATATTTGTTCGACACCTTGCGAAAATGCTTGTCGCCGAAAGCAGGTTGGAGGCTCAATTTCAATTTGTCAACTCGAAAAATTTGTTGCTTTAGAAGATTTAAAAAATGAACAAAATTATTTCCCTGAAAAAAAACCTGATACAGGAAAAACAATTGCAATAATTGGTGCTGGAATTGCTGGATTATCATCTGCTTATCATCTTTTAAAAAATGGTCATAAATGCGTTATCTTCGATAAAAACGAATTTGCAGGTGGTTCGCTTCTAGAAATTTCGGAAAAAGAATTACCTCGAAATATTTTAAATTCCGAAATCGAATTACTTAAAAAATTTGGTGCAGAATTTAGATTGAAAAGCGAAGTCGAATATGTTTCGATTCAAAAAGACTTCTTCGCAATAATAATTGCCACTGGAAGCAATAGTAATTTGCAGTCGCTTGAAATTGATAATGAAACATTTCAAACAAATATTAATGGAGTTTTTGCTTGCGGAAGTGCAATTAAACCCTTGAAAATGGCTGTAAAAGCCCTTGCTCAGGGAAAAGCTGCGGCTCACTCAGTAAGTGCCTATTTATCAGACAATACACATAATTTTAAACGCCAATTTAATTCAAGATTTGGAAAATTATCAGAAATTGAAATTACAGAATATCTGAAAGAATCTGTTGAAGGTGAAAGATTAATACCAAAACAAGGAGATTTATCAGGTTTTACAATTGAAGAAGCAATTTCAGAATCGAAAAGATGTATGCGTTGCGACTGCCGCAAATCGAAAAGCTGTAAACTCCGAAATCTTTCAACTCATTACAATGCAAAGCAACAAACCTATAATTTTGGCGAAAGAAAAACTTTAAGAAAAGTTTTTCAAAACAATGTACTTGTTTATGAACCAGAGAAGTGTATAAAATGCGGATTATGTATTAAAGTTGCTTCAAAAAACAAGGAACTTGCAGGTTTTGCTTACATCGGTCGAGGATTCGACATTAAAATTGATATTCCATTTAACAAGTCGCTTGAAGAAGCAATTTCGGTTTCAGCAAAAGAGTGTATTAAAGTCTGTCCGACAGGAGCATTGGCAGATTTCAATGGGGAATAAGTAAATAATCTACAATAAAATTTTCATTATTTTTTTAACAGCCTGAAAACAATATAGAAAGGCAAAAAAATCTTTGAAAATATTCTATAAGTTTTTGATTATAAAAATATTTTGTTAGTTTTGCAACTGAAATGTGGGCAATTGATGAAGGGGACAAGAGTCCCCTATTTTATTGTAAATAAATGATTAGTAAAGAAATAATAGAAGCATGGCTGAATGAGATTTTTACCGATACTAACTTTTTTTTAGTAGAAGTAACAGTCTCTAAAAGCAAAATTGATATATTTTTTGACACTTTTGAAGGTGTTATTATCGAAAATTGTATAAAAATCAATCGTCAATTTGTCGAAAAATTTCCAGAAGCAAATGAAATATATGAAGTAAATGTATCGTCGCCCGGCATTACTCAACCACTCAAAGTGTTCAATCAATATAAAAAAAATATCTCTCGAAAAGTTGATGTGCTTTTGAAAGATGGAACAAAAATATCAGGCACTCTTACTGCTGTCGATTCAAAACAAATTGAATTAGAAATCGAAAAAAAAGAATTAATCGAAGGCAGTAAAAAGAAACAGCTTGTTAAAGAATTACTAAAAATAGAATTTGATAAAATAAAAACAACTAAATTAATTATTACTTTTAAATAATATAAAGCATTACCTGCAATGGAAAACATTAATTTAATAGACACATTTTCGGAGTTCAAAGAACTTAAGAATATCGATAGAGAAACTATGATGAGAGTTCTTGAAGATGTATTTAGAAGTACACTTATAAAGCTATTTGGCAATAGTGATAATTTTGATATTATTATTAATATTGACAAGGGCGACTTTGAAATATGGAGAAACCGAGAAGTTGTAGAAAATGGATTAGTAGAAGATCAAAACACTCAGATTTCATTATCTGATGCAAAGAAAATTGATGAGGATTATGACATTGGCGATGAAGTTGCCGATGAAGTAAAACTTGTTGACTTTGGAAGAAGAGCAATTTTAGCACTTCGTCAAAATTTATCTTCACGCATTACTGATATTGAAAAAGATGGAATTTTCTCTAAATATAAAGACCGTATTGGCGAAATCGTTTCAGGTGAAGTTTATCAAGTTTGGAAAAAAGAAATTCTTATTATTGATGAAGAAGGAAACGAATTAATTCTTCCAAAAATTGAGCAAATACCCTCTGACCATTTCCGCAAAGGTGACACTTTAAGAGCTGTTGTTTATAAAGTTGAAATGAGAAGCAATACTCCATTAATTGTATTATCTCGAACATCACCAGTATTCCTTGAAAGACTTTTTGAACTTGAAGTTCCTGAAATTTTTGATGGATTAATTACAATTAAAAACATTGTAAGAGTTCCAGGCGAAAGAGCAAAAGTTTCTGTTGAGTCTTATGACGACAGAATCGACCCTGTAGGAGCTTGTGTTGGAATGAAAGGAGCAAGAATTCACGGTATTGTTAGAGAATTACGAAACGAAAATATTGATGTAATAAATTACACAAGTAATCTTCAGTTATATATACAAAGAGCGTTAAGCCCTGCAAAAATTACTTCAATTAAAATACAAGAAGAAAACAAACGAGCTGAAGTATATTTAAAACCCGACCAAGTTTCTTTAGCAATTGGTAAAGGTGGTTTAAATATTAGATTAGCCGGACAACTTACCGGATACGAAATAGATGTATTCAGAGAAACAAACGAAGACGAAGAAGATGTTGACTTAGAAGAATTTGCAGACGAAATTGATAGCTGGGTACTCGACGAACTAAAAGCTATTGGTTGTGATACAGCAAAGAGCGTTTTAGAACTTTCTGTTGAAGATTTGGTAAAACGTACCGATCTTGAAGAAGAAACAATTAAAGATTTAATGAAAATATTTAAATCAGAATTTGAATAAATAATTTTAAGATTTAGGAATTAGGATTTAACAGCTTTACAACCTCAAACAACAAACAACAAACAAATAACTCAATAACAATATGTCAAAAGGCGAAATTAGAAGATTAAGCAAAGTAGCAAAAGAGTTTAATGTAGGGATTTCAACAATTGTTGAATTTTTGCATAAAAAAGGTGTAGAAGTAGATTCCAATCCTAATACTAAAATAACTGAAGATACTTTTGAAATACTTATTAAGGAGTATAGCTCAGAGATTTATGTTAAAAAAGAATCTGAAAAAATTTCGCTTAAAGCACCAAGAGAAAAGAATGAATCTGTTACAATTGAAGATATAGTTATAGAAAATAATGTTGATGATGAGCCAGAAACTGAAAAAGAATTAATTATTAAAGATGTCAGCTCAAATTCAAATTATATTGATTCTGTTGAAGATACAAAGAAAAAGGAAGAAGCTAAAAAACCGGAACTTAAAATTTTAGGAAAAATTGACTTGTCAGCACCAAAAAGGAAAACTCCTGAAAAAGTAACCGAAAAAGTAGCTGAAAAATCTCCTGAAAAAGCACCCGAAAAAACGGTTGAACCAGTTGTTGAAAAGAAGGAGAAAGTAAAGGCAGAAAAGCCAGTAGAAAAAATAATTGAGCCTGAAAAAGTCGAAAAAGAAGTTGAACAAATTGAAGAAAAAGCAGTTGAGGAAATCAACGAAATTTCTACAATAATCACAGATGATATTGATATTAAAGTTGTTGGCAGAATTGATCTTTCTACAATAAATCAAAAAACCAGACCCGATCGTAAATCTAAAGAACAAAAAGATACCGAACGAAAAGAAAAAGAAACGGTTAGAAAAGATGCTGTTAAAAAAAGACATGAAGACGATAAAATAATCAAACCTAAAGAAACAATCGAAAGTGTTCCAGTTAAAAAACTAAACGTTAGACGACCAGATGAAAACTTTATTAAAACTAATGTAGATAAACTATCTGGTCCTACAGTTGTAGGAAAAATTGCTTTAAATCAAAAAGAAAAACAAGAAGGAAATAATTCAAACGATTTTTCTAAAAAGAAAAAAAGAAAGAGAATTTCTAAAGAAAATGAAAGAGTAAATGTATCAACCGAAAAGGACAAAAAAGTTCCTATTAAAGCAAATGTTGTTACTAAAGATTTAAAATGGAAAAAGGGCAAAAAATCTTACAGAGCAGACGTTGATACAGAGGAAGTTGACAAGCAAATTAAAGATACTTTTTCATTGTTATCAAAAACAGGAAAATCAAAAGCATCGAAACATAGAAGAGATAAACGTGATGCTGTTAGCCAGAAAATGCAAGACGAAATGGATCGCATGGATGGACAAAAGCATGTATTAAGCGTTACAGAATTTGTTACAGTTAATGAGATAGCTTCATTAATGAATGTTCCAGTTACACAGATTATTGCAACTTGTATGAACTTAGGTTTATTTGTTTCGATAAATCAACGACTTGATTCTGACACAATTACAGTTGTTGCTGATGAATTCGGATTTACAGTTGAATTTGTAACAGTCGAAACTCAGGAATCTATAGAAGAAGTTGAAGAAGATGAAAGCGTATTAGAACATCGTCCGCCAATCGTAACCGTAATGGGACACGTTGATCATGGTAAAACAAAACTTTTAGATTATATAAGAAGTGCAAATGTAGTTGCTGGTGAAGCTGGTGGTATTACTCAGCATATTGGAGCATACAACGTTACATTAGATAATGGTAAAAAAATAACATTCCTTGATACTCCCGGTCACGAGGCTTTTACAGCAATGCGTGCTAGAGGAGCACAAGTTACAGATATTGCAATTATAGTTGTTGCAGCTGATGATGGAGTTATGCCTCAAACCAGAGAAGCAATTAATCATGCTCAAGCTGCAGGAGTTCCATTAATTATTGCAATTAATAAAATTGATAAACAAGGAGCAAATCCTGAAAAAATTAAGGAAGAGCTTGCAAATATGAATATTCTAGTTGAAGACTGGGGTGGAAAATTTCAATCACAAGAAATTGCAGCAAAACCAGGAACAAATATTGACTTATTGCTTGAAAAAGTGCTTTTAGAAGCCGAAATGTTAGATTTAAAAGCCAATCCTAATAAATTTGCTATAGGAACTGTTGTTGAATCATCGCTTGATAAAGGTAGAGGATATGTTTCTACACTTTTAGTAAAAGCAGGAACATTAAAAATTGGTGATGTAGTTCTTGCTGGTAGTTACTATGGTAGAGTTAAAGCAATGTACAACGAAAGAAATCAGAAAGTTGACGAAGCAGGTCCATCATGTCCATTATTAATTTTAGGACTAAACGGAGCTCCTCAAGCAGGCGATAAATTTAATGTACTTGCATCTGAAAAAGAAGCTAAAGAACTTGCAAACAAACGTGAGCAACTTCAACGTGAGCAAGGTTTGAAAACTCAACGACACATTACACTCGATGAAATCGGACGACGTTTATCGGTTGGAAATTTCAAAGAATTAAATGTAATTGTTAAGGGTGATGTTGACGGTTCTATTGAAGCGTTATCTGATTCATTAATAAAATTATCGACAGAGCAAGTACAAATAAATATTATTCATAAAGCAGTTGGACAAATATCAGAATCTGATGTAATGCTTGCATCAGCATCAAATGCAATTATTATCGGATTCCAGGTTCGACCATCGGTAAGTGCCAGAAAAATTGCCGAAAAAGAAGCAATCGAAATCAGATTATATTCAATTATTTACGATGCTATTGAAGAAGTAAAACTAGCAATGGAAGGAATGTTGTCGCCAGAAATTAGAGAAGAAATAATTGGTGCAGCTGAAATTAGAGAGGTTTTCAAAATCGATAAAGTTGGAACTATTGCAGGTTGTCTTGTTACCGATGGAAAAATTGTTAGAAGTGCTAAGGTTCGATTAATTAGAGATGGAATTGTAATTTATTCCGGCGATTTAGGCTCTTTAAAACGATTCAAAGATGATGCTAAAGACGTACATTCAGGATTAGAATGTGGATTAAACATACATAATTTCAACGATATAAAAGTTGGCGATATAGTTGAGGCATTTACCGAAACTGAGGTTAAGAAGAAGTTGTAATAATGAAGGGATGAAAGAATGAAGGAATGAAGGAATGAAAGACAACTTAATTCCAACATCTAAATTCTCAACTCTTAATAAATTTGAAATTTATAATATATTGTTATAAATTTACTTCCAATTATTAGCCATTAAAATGAAACCAGCTTTGCTTTTATTAATCATACTCTTCGCAATCTGCGGATTTGGTTATAAAGCATTTACGCAAATAGTAAATATACCCGATGCTAACTTTAAAGCCGCATTGGTTAGCAATTCAAGTATCAATACAAATGGAGATGGTGAAATACAAACATCAGAAGCTGCTGCTTTTTCAGGTTCGATAGATGTAAACAATATGAGTATTGCAGATTTAACAGGTATAGAAGCGTTTACTGCTCTTACTTATTTGTTTTGTACCGATAATCAATTAACAAATTTGAATATTTCTGCTAATACAGCTCTTACTTATTTGAACTGTGGCAGTAATCAAATAACCAGTTTGGATGTTTCAGCTAATAATGTTCTTGCTACTTTGTGGTGTGTAAATAATCAAATAACGAGTTTGAATGTTTCAGCTAATACTGCTCTTTCAAGTTTGGGATGTAGTAATAACCAATTAACAAGTTTAGATGTTTCAGGGAATACTGCACTTACTGAGTTGTACTGTAATAATAATCAATTAACAAGCTTGAATGTTTCAGCGAATAATGCTCTTATTGATTTGTGGTGTGGCTATAATCAATTAACAAGCTTGGATGTTTCTGGTAACACTACTCTTAAAAGGTTACTCTGTTACGTTAATCAATTAACCAGTTTGAATGTTTCAGAAAGTACTGCCCTTACTTTGTTGAGTTGTGGCTATAATCAATTAACAAGTTTAGATGTTTCAACGAATATTGCTCTTTCTATGATGTACTGTTTCGATAATAAATTAACAAGCTTGAATGTTTCTGGTAATGTAGCCCTTTCTGATTTGTACTGTTTCAATAATCAATTAACAATTTTGAATGTTAAAAACGGAAACAATATTAACTTCATAGATTTTAAAGCCATCGGAAACCCCAACCTTACCTGCATAAATGTAGATGATTCTATTTGGTCAACTGCCAATTGGACAAACATTGATGCAGGTGCTTATTTTAGTGAAAATTGTTACACAGGCATACCTTCATTAACAAATACTACAGAAATAAAAACTTATCCAAATCCGGCGAATAATGAGTTGAAAGTTGAAAGTGAAATGCTGAAAGTTGAAGGTTTTAATTTAACAATGTATGATTTATTTGGAAAAGAAGTATTATCAACCGAAATAACAGAAAATGAGCAATCAATAAATATATCAAAATTAGCAAATGGGCTTTATACACTCAAAATAATAACAGACAGCGGAATTACAGTTAAGAAAATTATAAAGAATTAATTTAACATAAAACCTATGTGAAACCTATGTAACTATGATTCTATGTGGTAAAAAGGAATCAAATGTAACTCAAATTCACCACATGACTTGTTCCGATTCATCGGAAGACACAATAGAAACATAGAAAAAGCACATAGTCCAATTTAACAATGTAACATGAACTTCAAACCTCAACCGAGCTTGCGAGCTCAACGAAGTTAAACCTCAAACCTCAAACAAATAGTAACTAAAACATAAAGCTATGAAAACAAAACTTATTTTATCGCTAACTATTATTGGACTAACTTTTAGCTCCTGCAAGAAAAAAGTAGAAGATTTACAACAGTCTGCAAACGACAACTCTTTGGCAGAATCTGCCTTTAACGACATTTACGACCAAGTTGAAAACTCCTATAATTCTTCAACGCAGAATAAAAATCTAACATCGACTTGTGCCGTTATTACAATTGATAAACCCGACACTACCAATTTTCCTAAAAAAGTTACAATCGACTTTGGTTCTGGATGTACCGACGATAGAGGAATTACACGAACAGGAAAAATAATTGCCGATATTACAGGCAAATTTCGTGAATCAGGAACAGTTGTTACAGTTACACTCGAAAATTTTACTAGAAATGGAAATGCAATAACAGGCAAAAAAACAATTACTAACAACGGACCTAACTCTGCCGGACATTTTGTTTACACTATTAATGTTAACAATGCCAGTATTACAACCGATAAAGGTACAATATCTTGGTCGTCGGGTCGTCAGAGAGAATGGATTAGCGGATTTGACACAAAATGGCCTAACATAAGCGACGACGAATTTTTAATTACTGGAAGTGTTGCAGGTGTAAATACTTTAGATAGAGACTTTTCTATAGAAATTACAACAGCATTAAACATTAAAAGAGATTGCAAATGGATAACAGCCGGAGTTGTTGAAATTACATCAGAACTTGGTCAAACTCGTACTTTAGATTATGGCGATGGAACTTGCGACGATAAAGCAACTTTGCATATCAGAAATAAAACTAAAGAAATTACTTTAAGACATTAGACTTAGGATTTACTTCGGAGAAAAGAAAAACACTAAGACACTAAGCACACAGAGATACACTAAGACTGAATGTGAAAATTAAAATTTAAAAACTTAGTGAGCCTTAGTGTTCTAAGTGCCTTAGTGGCAAAAACGGCATTGTAACAGTTTAACAATGAATTTCAAACCTTTAACTCAAATTAACAACAAAAAATTATTACGATAAATAAAAATAACCTACTTTAGCCACAATTAAATTTAGAATTTACGATTTAGGATTTTAGGGATAAAACTGCGTAGCAACTTCAAACATGAAACTTCAAACTTCAAACAACATAGCAATATATCAATTTAACAATTTAATAAGTAATGAACTATAAGTTAATTAACAACATTGCAGGATGGTTTACATTCTTAATAGCTACAATTGTTTACATTTTAACAATTGAACCAACAACAAGTTTTTGGGATTGTGGTGAATTTATTGCAACTGCTTATAAGTTGGAAGTTGGACACCCTCCAGGAGCTCCGTTATTTATGATTTTAGCAAGATTTTTCTCACTTTTTGCAGGTAGCGATGTAACCAAAGTTGCAATGATGGTTAATGTTATGTCGGCATTAATGAGTTCATTTACAATATTGTTCTTATTCTGGACAATTACCCATTTTGCAAAGAAAATTGTACTAAAAGCAAGTGAAGAATTAACTATTGGAAGAATTATTGCAATTGTTGGTTCGGGTTTCGTTGGGGCATTAGCTTATGCTTTTTCTGATACATTTTGGTTTTCAGCAGTTGAGGGCGAGGTTTATGCAACATCATCGCTATTTACTGCAGTAGTTTTCTGGGCAATATTGAAATGGGAAAATGTTGCCGATGAGCCTCACTCAAATCGTTGGTTAATTTTAATTGGATATATAATGGGACTTTCAATAGGAGTTCACTTATTAAACCTTTTAACCATTCCTGCAATTGTTTTTGTGTATTATTTCAGAAAATTCAAAACAACCCGAAATGGAGTTATTATTTCTTTATTTATTTCATTAATTATATTAGTGGCAATTCAATACGGAATAATTCCTGGAATCGTAATTTTAGCAACTAAATTTGAATTACTATTTGTTAACGGATTTGGTTTACCATTTAATACTGGCACTTATTTTTATATGATGCTGATATTAGGATTAATAGTTTGGGGATTATATTACACTCATAAACATCAGAAAGTTATTTTAAATACTGCTATTTTAATATTCACTGTTATTTTAATTGGCTATTCATCGTTTGCAATGATTGTTATTCGCTCTATTGCAAATCCTCCAATGGACGAAAATAATCCTGAAAATGCATTTTCATTACTATCGTATTTAAATAGAGAGCAATATGGCGATAGACCATTGTTGCATGGTCAGTATTATAATGCTCCACTCGATAATCAAGAACCATATATTGAAACTTCTCCAGTTTATATTCAAAAAGATGGAAAATATGTAGTTGCTGATTATAAAGAGGTTCCAAATTATGATTCAAGATTTAATACAATCTTTCCTAGAATGCATAGTTCTGAAGGTTCTCATGTAAGTGCATATAAGGACTGGGCAAATGTTGTAGGAACTCCAATTTCAATAACAAATAGAGAGGGAAAACAAGAAACAATTAACAAACCTACTTTTTCTGAAAACTTAAAATTTTTCTTTAAATATCAGGTTGGATTTATGTATTTTAGATATTTTATGTGGAATTTTGCCGGTCGCCAAAACGACATTCAAGGTCATGGTGGAATTTTAAAAGGAAATTGGATTTCTGGAATTCCTTTTATCGACGATGCCAGATTAGGCTCACAAAGTAAAATTCCTAAAAGCATGTCAGATAATAAGGCAATGAACAAGTTATATCTATTGCCATTAATTTTAGGACTAGTTGGAATGTTTTTTCAGTATAAGAAAACAAAAAAGGAATTTTGGGTTGTAATGCTACTTTACTTTTTAACAGGTATAGCTATCATTATTTATCTTAATCAAACGCCATATCAGCCACGCGAAAGAGATTATGCTTATGCAGGATCATTTTATGCTTTTTGCATTTGGATTGGTTTTGGCGTATTAGCTATTTATAATTTACTTAAAGATAAAGCACCTCAGTTAATTAGTGCTGTTGTAGCTACATTAATTTGTTTATCAGTTCCAAGCCTAATGGCAAAAGAAAACTGGGACGACCATGATCGCTCTGGAAGATATACAGCCAGAGACTTTGCTCACAATTACCTAAACTCATGTGCACCAAATGCAGTTTTATTTACAAATGGCGATAACGACACATTCCCTCTTTGGTATGCACAAGAAGTTGAAGGAATTAGAACAGATGTTAGAGTTGTAAATCTTAGCCTTTTTAATACCGATTGGTATATAAATCAAATGCGACGAAAAGCGTATGATTCACAGCCAATTAAGTTATCAATGACTGAAGATAAATATACTCAAGGAAAACGTGATGTTGTTTACTTAATGGACGACCCACGAGTTATAGATTATGTTCCTTTAAAAGAAATTATAGATTTTATTGCTAGCGACGATCCTCGTACTAAATTACCACAAGCAAATGATTTGGATTATGCTCCAACTCGCAAATTCAGATTATCTGTTGATTCTGCTAAAGTAGTTGAAAATGGAACTGTAAAACCAGATATTGCATCGCAAATATTACCAAGTATTGATTGGAATATTAATAAAAGCTATGTTACAAAAGGCGAAATGATGTTGTTAGATTTATTATCGACAAATATGTGGGATCGCCCAATTTATTTTGCAATAACTGTGGGGCCAGAAAGTTATATGAAATTAGAAAAATTTTTCCAACTTGAAGGACTTGCATACAGACTTATACCAATAAGTACATCAAATAGAGATGGTCAAATTGGAAGAATTGACACAGACATAATGTATGATAATATGATGAATAAATTCAAATGGGGTGGAATTAACGACCCAAAAGTTTATCTTGATGAAAATAATTTAAGAATGACTATGAATTTACGAAACAATTTTGCCCGATTAGCTGATAAACTTTTAGATGAAGGTAAAAAAGATTCTGCGATTAAGGTTCTTGATAAATGTATCGAAATTATGCCAAATAGCTGTGTGTCATATAATTATTTCAATTTAGGAGTAGCTGAAGCATATTATAAAGCAAGTGAAATTGATAAGGCAAATGAAGTTATTTCTATACTTAATGAATCTACTCAAGATGATTTAAGATATTATTTCTCTGTTGATGATAAATTTGCTGGTTCATTTGATTTTGAAATTAAGAAAAGCATGATGGTTATGCAGGAATTATCAAGATTAACAAGAGAAAATAAGCAAGATTCATTAAATACTAAAATTGACGAGGATTTTAAAAATTACTACGTTCAATTTTCATCGAAAGTTAAAGAATAAAATATTGTTACATTGATATATTGTTAAATTGTTGCTACGCTGTATAATCCGTACTAACACAAATACACATTGTTTCAATTTACAATTAACAATATAACCATTTATCAATTCTTCATGATTTTCAACCTTAAATCCGATAGCGAAATATTTCTCACATTCGACGATGGACCTTGTCCTGAAGTTACTCCCCAAGTTTTGACTATTCTTAATAAGTATGATGCAAAAGCAACTTTTTTTTGTATAGGCAAAAATGTTAAAAATAATCTTGGTTTATATAATGAGATTATTTCTGAAGGACATTCTGTTGGAAACCACACATTCAATCATTTAAATGGTTGGAAAACAAAAAAGAAGGATTACCTAAACGATGTAAAGATGGCTTCTGAGGTAATTGATTCCGATTTATTTCGACCACCTTATGGACGAATATCAGTTAGTCAATATCTTGCCCTTAAAAATAATTTTAGAATAATTTTCTGGAATGTTTTAACTAAGGATTATAGCAAAAAATTAAATTCCGATGAAGTTTTAAAGAGAACTACTAAAAGGTTAAATCCTGGGTCGATAGTAGTGTTTCATGATAGTATTAAGGCATCAGGAAATTTATTGAAGGTTTTGCCTTTAGTTATTGAAGAAATTAAAAATAAAAATCTTTACTTGAAATCAATACCTACTTTTTAATTAATTTTACACTACTAACCGACTAAATTCTTGTTAATCCTCTACGAGGAAAAATTGAATTTCTATTATGTTGTTTTATTGTCATTTAAGCTTCCGAAGTTAATTCGGGACAGGTTCTACGAGCTATTCACCGTAGGTGATTTATGTCAATAAAATAAAAACTACCCCAAAATCCCAAATTACCTCGTAGAGGTTTAACTATTAAATAGTTCCAAGAAAATTAAAATTTTAGTCGGTTAGTAGTGTTAATTTTACATTAAGTTTTGCAAAGCTATTAAAGCTGCATTTTGTTCTGCTTCTTTTTTAGAATTACCAATACCCTCTCCTTGAAATATATTGTCAATTATAGCTTTAGATGTAAAAGAAATTATTCTATTATCTTGTTTGTTTTCTGTAGTTTCAAATACTAACGTAAATTTTTGTTTCTGGCATAATTCTAACAACTGGCTTTTATAATTATCGTCAATGTATTCTAACTTTTCAATATCAAAAAATTTCTTAACAATTTGATTCAGGATAAAGAATTTGGTTCTTTTATAGCCCTTGTCAACATACATTGCTCCGATTAAAGCTTCTAAAACATTCCCAAAAAAGTGTTTAGGTTGTTTTTCTGGAAATGAAAATTTTATATATTTTTCAAATCCCAACTTTTCGCCTATTAAATCTAATGATTTACGGTTTACTATTTTTGAGCGCATATTTGTCAGAAAACCTTCGTCTCTTTTTGGGTATGCAATGTAAAGATATTCAGCAACAACTGAATCGAGAATAG
>Ga0209211_10008116_pt1 | contig 14474 bp, 15 predicted proteins | sample RifGroA2_FD_183992 | JGI IMG/M metagenome (GOLD analysis project Ga0209211, IMG submission 183992) | Groundwater microbial communities from Rifle, Colorado, USA - Groundwater A2 (SPAdes) (version 2) | ecosystem: Environmental > Aquatic > Deep subsurface > Groundwater | place: Rifle, Colorado...
TTACTCAAAAAATTTGAGTTTCAAAAAGGGGATAGACACGCTTGAAGAATTATTGCTTTACACTCTTTTTACCCAATCCCTCAAGCCGTAAAAGATGACCGAGCTTGCGCTTCTTAACCATCAGTTCTTCTTCGTTCCATTGCGTGAGCGGCATTTCCAAAGGTACACGCTGCACCGCAATGCCTTGTTTTCGTAACAATTTGATCCGTTGCGGGTTATTGCTCATAAGCCGCACGCGCTTCACCCCAAAATGCTGAAGAATATCGCGCACATCGGCATAATTCGTGCGATAGTCCTCATCAAAGCCGAGCGACTTGTAAGCATCAACTACCAATTCATGCCCTCTCCGATATCCTTCTGCATAGACAAGAAAATGATTACGTAAGCCCACTGACTTTCCGTGCTGATCAAACGCAAAGATGACGATGCCCGTACCTTCCTCTGCGATTCTGCGTTTGGCTTCCTGCAATTGCCACTCGCAGTCGCAGTATTGAGAGTCAAAGAAGTGTCCCCAGATGCATACTGATTCCACGCGCGCCAGCGGGTGCTTCGTTTTTTTCAGATTTCCCATAGTAAGCGCCGCATACTTCTCCCGCGGGAACTCGAAGTACCAGAGCGAATATTGCGTGGTGACCTTCCCATTGGAAAGCCGTAAGGGAATGCGCACGGGGCCGATGCACTCATAACGGCCAAATTGATGGACGGTTTGGATATCTTGGTCTTGTTGAGGCATAGGATGGCGGTGAGTGGCTCTCATCCTACTCTACCGTCTTGCATCGTTTGAGTCAATTGTGTGAAAATTTTTTGATCAATTTTCCTCTTGTTATAGAGAAAATTTTGAATCATCATAAATAGTTCGTCAATACAATTGACGTTTTACTGGGTTATGATACGCTGATCGGGTATGGAAACTGATAAGGTATTGAGACATACTGGGTTAAGTGAAAAGCAGGTTGCCGTGTATGCTGCCCTTCTCAAACTCGGCGAGGCTTCCATGACCGAGCTTGCACGTGCGGGACATCTCAAGCGCTCGACCGCGTACCTGGTGGTAGAGGAATTGTTGGTAGGAGGACTGATCGCGGAAACGACCAAAGGAAAGCGTATGATGTACTCCGCGGTGCATCCCCGGCGCCTGCTTGACCTTGCGCGTTTTCGTGAACGACAGATCGAGGAAGCGCTGCCAGAACTTGCTGCGCTCTATAACGCGCCGAAGGAGAAGCCCAAGATTCAGGTATTTGAAGGCGTGGAAGGAATGCGTGCTCTGTACCGAGAGCTTTACCAGTCGCTCAATAAACGGGAGGAAGCGCTCTGGTTTACCAGGATTAGCGCGTTGAGAGAGTATATGCCGGAAGCGCTCACGGAATATAAGAAAATGTTGCGACAATTACAGCACCCCCGTATTCGGGAATTGAATTACGGAGACGAGGAAGGGAAAAAGTGGCTCGCGGAAATGAAACGGGTGTGCGGGAGAAATCACTTTATTCGTGCCCTGCCGACTGACTATGAGTTCGGCTTCACCGATAATCTCATTTTTGGGAATAAGCTCGTGATCTTCTCTCTGAAAGAACACGTATTCGTCACGGTCATCGAGAGCGAGGAAATTGCAAAGACGTATCGTGCGCTCTTTGAGTGGGCGTGGAAGCAGGGGAGGGAAGGGGGCAATTAATTTTACGATCGTATTATTAATTGTCCTCTGTAAGCATCTGACATGATGAGGAGAAATGGTTACTCGCGAGTATGACATTAGTGTATATCGCCAATATCCGACTGCCGACCGAGAAGGCGCACGGCATCCAGATCATGAAGATGTGCGAAGCATTTGCGTGCGCCGGGGCTGAAGTCATGCTCGTGGTGCCCACGAGAAAGAATCCGGGGCTCGCGGCCGTTGATCCGTTCGACTATTACCGTACGGAAAAAAAGTTTGCGATACGTTTTGTGAAATGTCCGGATCCCGAGTTTTTGATGCGGTTTCCATGGGGCGCCTATATCAAGGCGCAAAGAATACTGTTTGCGCATGCAGTGAAGTCTTTTCTGAAGTCGTCCGGCATAGGGAAAGATGATATTTTGTATACCCGCGATGAGCACCTGTTATCAACCGCACAGCGCTATTCTGGCCGTGTCGTGTGGGAAGCGCATGCTCTGCCGCGGCATTCATGGATGTATCGTCAGGCCTGGAGAAAATGTGGTGCAATAATTACTATAACGGAATATTTACGGCGTGAACTGGCGCGGCAAGGAATAGATGAAAAAAAAATAATCGTGGCGCGCGATGGTGTTGATGTGGAAAAATTTGATACGTCGAATAAGACTGATAAGACTGATAGGCAGGATTTGAGACGGAGGCTGGAGTTGCCGCAAGAGAAGAAAATTGTCCTTTACACAGGTCATTTATACGACTGGAAAGGAGCAGGCACGCTGCTCAAAGCAACGGACTTGGTGAATCAAAAATTAGGAATGAGGAATCAAGAATTGATGTTTGTGTTTGTGGGCGGGACTGCGAAGGATGTGCAAAATTTTAAACGAAAGGCTGAAAGATTATCGTTAATAAATGTGCTGATCGCCGGCCACCGAAGGCATGATGAGATACCTTTGTGGCTTGCGGCGGCAGACGTGCTTGTGGTGCCGAATTCGGGGAAAAGCGCGATTTCCCGCTATTACACGTCTCCTATGAAATTGTTTGAATACATGGCATCGGGCACGCCAATCGTGGCAAGCGATCTTCCGAGTATTCGGGAAGTTTTACAGGATCACCATGCCGTATTGGTCCCGCCGGATGACCCGAGGGCGCTTGCGCGGGGGATTCAGACAGTTTTGAACAACCCTGGCGCCGCGCGCATGCGCGCCGCACAGGCGCGGCACGACGTGGTACCGTTTGATTGGCAGGTGCGGGCAAAGAACATTATCGATTTCATTCGGACAAGATGAATATTCTGTATCTTTCCCTCTCATCTCCGGATCATTCCGTGAATGCGGTCATTATCAAGGGATTACGCGCAAACGGCGCGGTCGTGAACGCGTACGGGGTGCCACAAGGGGTCCTGCGCTCTTTTTTTGCGGCGGCGCGGCGGTACCGCGCCCACCGCAGGACCGCTGACTGCATCCTTGTCGGCTATGACAGCCCGTGGCTGGTCATATGGTTGAGGCTGTTGGGGCGGAAGAGGATCGTGTACAACGCGCTTTGTTCGGTGATCGAGCGCCTGATACTTTCGCGCGGACTCGCATCGCGCCATTCGCTCAAATATTGGTATTATTGGCTGCAGGATTTTCTTGCGTGCGCGTGCGCTCATCTCGTCATGCTCGAATCGCAGCGCCAGATCGATTTTTTTTGCGCGACGTTCAAAGTACCGCGCGCCAAATGTTTCCGCGCGTGGACCGGCGTGGACGAGGAGAAGTTTTTCTTTGATCCCTCGATAAAAAAATATGAAAAGTTTACGGTCATTTTCAGGGGGCGGCTCTTGCCGGAAGCAGGAGGAGAGTTTGTCGTGCAGGCGGCAAAACTGCTTGAGAGTACGGGCATCCGGTTTGTGATGCATTCTTCCGGGCAAGATTTGCCGAAAATACGTGCGTTGATTGAAGAACTCAAGCCACAAAATCTCACGCTTGTCACCGATTTTTTGTCATTCGAAGAAGTGCGCGCACAGATGCAGCGCGCGCATGTGAGCCTTGGCCAGCTCTCGGCGCATGACCGGCTCACGCGCACCATTCCGCATAAGGCGTATGAGAGCCTGGCGCTCAAACTCCCGTATCTCACCGCGCGGAACCCCGCCGTGCTCGAATTGCTCACCGAAGGCGAAACCTGCCTTGCCTGCAATCCCGCTGATGCGCAGGATTTGGCAAATACAATCCTCTGGGCGCGCGATCATCCGCACGAGCTTGTCCGCATCGCCGAGAAGGGATATCGGCTGTATCAAGAACACCTCACATCAAAAAAACTTGCAAGGAAATTGCTTGAGCGAGTTCAGTAAAGCGAATGAAGGAAATTTTTCTTCGTGTCATCCCCGACTTGTTCGGGGATCCAGACAAAAAAATAAAAATTGTTTTTAGTTTTCTGGATTCCCACCTTCGCGGGAATGACGGCGGGTGTTACTGCACATTCGACATTTAATATATGAAGCGTCCTCTAGGGTTTTCAACGAATTGTTTCAGTCAGTCAATGGTTCCGTATGACGAGCGGATTCGTGTGGGGAAGGAGCTGGGCTGTCATGCGCTTGAACTGGGATCTGTAAATGACGATTTGAGGTTTGACGAGGCGCTCACTGCGGTGCGACAGGGGTTGGCAGACGACTTCGCCTGGGTATCGCTGCATGGGCCGGGAAGCACGACGGCGTTAAGCAACGACAAGGTTTCGCATGAGATTCTTGATGCGATTGAGGCCATCCACCGTGTGAGGCCGCTTGACATTGTGGTATTGCATCCTGATAGTATCACAGACGAATCGATGTTTGACGGATACTCTTTCCCGATCGGCATCGAGAATATGGATCGGCGCAAGGCGTCGTTTCAACGGCCTGACACCCTTCGGTCCTTACTTGAGCGGCATCCGCGCTGGCAAATAATTGTGGATGTCAACCATTGCTATACGAACGATCCTACGCTACAATTAGTCAAAGAATTATTTACACAATTTCATGGCAGAATAGCGGAGATTCACGTAAGCGGGTATCAAAAAAGCCACGAACCGCTTTTCAAAACGCAACAACGCGCCATTCTCCGCGCCCTACCGCACGAAGACATTCCCATTATCATCGAGAGCGAATTATCGGATGCAGAGGATGCGAGGAGAGAGCATAGGTATATTTTTCAATCGCTTAAACAACGATAGTCTATGGACAGTAACGATTCCAAACTACCCGATGTCACGCAAGAGATGATAACAGTCTCTGACGATAATTGGCAGGATATTTTTAATCAGATTGTCACAAGAGACACACGCGCGGAAGCGGAGAAGTACTCGCCTGTGGAGTTACGCACGCTCGCAAGTTTTCTTATCGAGGAAAAGAGCGGTAAAGACAAGGACTTGCTGTATGAGCTAAGCGGCCAACACCCTGACGCGTCAGAAGTAGACAGGGATTTAGTTTTGGTAAAAACGTATGGTGCTTGGGGAAGGAATCCAAAGATGCAGAAAGGAGCGCAAAAGGCATTGGACATGATGCTGCGCATGAAGCCGCATAATGATGAAGAGTTTAAGACTGCATGGTCAACGACGGTGGGAGAATGCTTGCTTGCGCTTGGGAGAGAAGGAGAACGTAGGACGGTCGCTGATGATTTTTTTGCGGAAAAACCAAAAGAAAAAAAGACAGCGACAGATGCCAAGCCAGAAACCATTACAGACGAAAACTGGGAGAGAATTTGTAATCAGATTTTTGAGGGAGATTTGCGAGTGGAAGCGGAGAAGTACTCGCCTGTGGAGTTACGCAGGCTCGTAAGTTTTCTCGCAGTGTCAGGGAGACGTCAAGAAAAGGATTTATTGTATGAGCTAAGCGGCCAACACCCTGACGCGTCAGAAGTAGACAGGGATTTGGCTGTGGTAAACACTTTTGATGCCTGGAGAAGGGACGCGGAAACAGAGGAAGAGAGGCAAAAGGCATTGGACATGATGCTGCGCATGAAGCTGCATGAGGATACAGAATTTCAGATCGCGCGGTGTTCAGCGATGAGCGAGTGCTTCATCGTGCTGGAGAGAGAACGAGATGCGATTGCAGTGGCGAAAAATGCCGTTGAGAAGAGCAAGGGGTTTGAGAAGAAAGATAAGTATCTGTATAGAATCATCGGTTACTTATGGCCAGTATTGCTGCTGGTCCAAAAGGGAAAGATGTCAATGAAAGACATGCCCGAGGATTTCGAGGAGATGGTTAAGATTTATAAAGAAGGATTAGCTGATGCGGCGCTTGGAGATAAGCATAAGAATTACGCTGAACGGCAATTTTATAATATAGTAGGGTATTTACACGAATGTAAGAATGAATTCTCCGATGCGCTCGAGAGTTTTGAAAAAAGTTTTGGAATGACCCCTGATAATGTTGCCGGAGAAAAGTGCGTGTGGGCATTTAACTGTCTCTATTATATATATACATACGACTTGTCCCATGAAAACCAAACCCAGTGGGAGCAGTTCGTGCGCGAACATTACGCAGATCTACAGGAGGCGTATAAAGCTGGGTATAAGAATAAGTACGATTGCGTCATGGGTCGGTTGGGGTTGCAGAAGAAGGAGAAGAAGTAAGCCGCCGTTTTTGATTGTGTGCAGAGATTAGAATTTGCACACGGTTGTCTTCGGGCGGCCTTTTGTTTTTTCGTGCATTTCCGGGTACGTCCGCGCTTCACTTGCAAGAGAGAGAGATGATAGAGTGGAGGAGATAAAAATTAATAAAGAAAAGAAAGGAGAAGAAAATATGGAATGGCAGGCGAATGTTGCGGCCACAATCTTCTTCGGATATATCTTGGGGAAGATTATCCAGAAAAGGATCGTGGGATTACCGTCGAGGGAAAAGCTGTTGGTCTGGCAGTTCGCTTTTTGCGCGATGTTTTCTGCCGGATTAATACTCGTCCTCGGCGGTGTGCAAGATCCCATGCCGGCGTTGTACTTGATCGCCGGACTCGGGGTTTTCAACGCCATTGCCTGCTATTGCCAGTGGCGGGCGATTGATCTCTCTCTGGCGGGCACTTCGGTGTTGACGCAGGGAGATGATGTGATAGGCCTTCTGCTGGCCTACACCCTCCTGGGAGAGACGAGAATCCTTACTCCGCTCCTGGCAACCGGTGTGGCGCTGTGTGTCGCCGCCGCATTTGTCTTTGGGAGCGGGCGTATCCCAAAGTCGCGCAAGCTCATCGGCTGGGTGAGTGTGTATAGCGTGATTTGGGGGGTGGCTTTTTTTGCAATGCGGTATTTTGCATTGCAAGGGGTAAGTGCGGCGGGGTTTTTATCGGCGTGGTACGCCGGTTCCCTGCTCGGCTCCTTCGTGGTTCCCCTGCTTTTTGGGAAACGCGGGGCGGCGAGAGTGAAAGTGAGGGAACTGGCGGGGACGGCGCTGCTTGCCGCCTGCGTGTGGACGGCGCTGCTTGCCGCCTATGCGGCGAGGAAACTCGCGCCGATCACGATCACCCAGCCCTTATTCCAGCTGGGCGAGCTGGTATTCCCGTTTTTAATTGGGTTGTATATATTCCGGGAATACAGGACCTTTGGGATAAGGGAAAAAATAGCTTCCGTCATAGGATTTGCCGGAAGCATTATACTGGCAATGTATTAAGAGCGGGCATACACCGGATGTATCCCGCTCAAATTTTATTGGAAGAGGAGTATGATGACCACGCCGGTGAACATGAGAGAGGCGCCCAAGGAGCGGGTGAGGAGGTTTTTCTCTTTGAAGAACAGGGCGCCGAGAATGACGCTGAAGACAACGGCCAGGCGTTTGAGAGAAATGACGTAAGGGACAATTTGAGAGGTGAACGCGATGTTGGCGGCCACGGCGGCTCCCGCCGAAAGCAACCCTGCAGTAAGTACCGCAGGGATTTTTTGCCGCGCACGCGTCCGTGCTTGCCGCCCGGCGCGCGCTGCTCGTGCAGCAAACAATACGCCGAGGAACAAGAAGACAATCGCAGAGCTGAAGTAAGGATCCGAGTGTACCACGATGATCTTATCGAGATTGGTGGTGACGCTGTATACGAGGGCAACGCCACCCATGAGCAACGCGCCCTTATTCCGGTAGAGTGCCTGAAGGGGAGCGAGGAGCGGGAGCTTGGAGGAAGTGAAATTGAGGACATAGGATCCCGCCACGATCAGGAGAATGCCGAGGGCGCCGTACCATGACGGCGCTTCGGAGAGCATGAACCATGAGGTAAGGATGAGAAAGAGCGGCGTGAACGAGATCATCGGCAACGCCAGAGAGAGATCAGTAAGCCGGAGCGCCTTGAAATAAAAAGAGGCGGCGACAGCATTGAGGAGCGACGAAGCAATGGCCGCATACCAGAATTGCGCATCAAGGGCGGGGAAACCGCGCAGCCAGGAGATGGTAAGGAGAAGAATACAAGCGGTGAAGAACGCGCCGCTCCCGAATACATATTGATTGACGTCCTTCAGCGATTTTTTTATGAGCGCGTAGTAGACGGCATCAAGAAGCGCGCCTAAGATTGCGAAAAAGTACCAGGGCATATGCGGTCGCTCGGGTTGCGCGTGGCGCAAACACGTGTCGGTCCCGCCAGCGCGGAACCGCACTCCGCCTCGGCAGAGCGAGTCCGGCGTGACGCCGGACACCATGCTCGCCCTGTCTGCGGAGGGTTTGTGCCAGCGCAACCCTCGCTGAAGGATTACTGATTGTTGCGTTGAATAGATTTAACCTTTTTGCACACCGTGGCGATTTGCGCGGAAGTAATGGCAAGGCCGGAAGGGAGGTAGAGGCCATGCTCCGAGAGATACTTGGTAGTGGGGAATTTTTGCTTCCCTATTATTTTTTTCAAAACCGGCTGGTCTTCGGGAGCATAGAAGAAATCGCGCGAGTCTACGCCTTGTTGTTTCAGCTTTTCTCGGAGGCTGTCGCGGCTCATGCCGAATTTCTTCTCGTCAATCACAATGGCGTACATCCAATATGTATTCTTTACATATGATTTTGTAGCAGGGAGCCTGATTCCCGGAATGCCGCGGAGTCCCTTTTTGTACGTTTTTGCCATTTCGTGTTTTCGTGTCAGGTACGATTTGATATTGCGCAATTCTCCCACGCCGACCGCTGCCTGCAGGTTGGTCATGCGGTAATTGTAGCCCAGATCATCATGGATGAACCGTTTGTCTTCGGTATGGCAGAGATCGCGGAATCGGCGCGCGCGCTTGGCGAGCGCAGTTTTGTTGGTCACCACCATGCCTCCTTCGCCGCACGTCACGATCTTATTGGCATAAAAACTGAAACAATTGATGTCGCCCAAGATGCCGCATTTTTTGCCGCGATACACGCCGCCCAGCGCTTCTGCCGCGTCTTCGACGACGGCGAGTGAATGGCGTTTGGCGATCCGCGCTATTCCATTCATATCACACGCATGCCCATAGATATGCACGGGGATGATGACGCGCGTGCGTTGAGTAATGGCGCGCTCGATCTTCTTGACATCAATGTTATACGTTTCGCGTTCGCAATCAACGAACACCGGCGCGGCACCCGTGTACATGACCGCCATCCACGTGGCTGCCATGGTGAAGGCAGGCACAATCACTTCATCGCCGCGCCCAATACCCAGCGACAGAAGCGCCACATGGAGCGCGGCGGTGCCGCTCGTGACCGCCACGGCGTGGCGCATGCCGAGATAACGGGCGAATTCCTCTTCAAATTGTTTGACAAAAGAGCCGGATGACGAGAGCCATCCGGTGCGAAGGGCTTTTTGGACGTTTTGCTTCGCCTCTCTAGAAATCACCGGTTCGTTGACGGGAATCATGGCATTGAATTGGCCAAATTAAATTGACCTAATTATTCTAATTGATCTAATTGTTTTAAGAAATGCCCCAAGAATTGAAATGAAAATCATTTCTTTTTGATTTTCTTGTAGATCGAATTGAAAATTAAATTCAACTCTTTCGCTTCTTGCTACAGGCTTCTTGCGTCATCAGCCATTTCAGGTACTGCTGCGGCAACCATCCTCAGGAAGTGCTTCGATTCCCTCGATTCTTTTTTGCAGAGGCCAATTTTGTGCTTAAAGTCCTGCGGAGACTCTGAGTCGTCAGCCTCGCAATAGTTCGCTCCCGTGCTTGTCGCCGCTCCAATGAGCTGTGGAATTAGTCTTTGAGTGACCGGTGTAACTGGAATTTTTTTGCAAAACTTAATAACGTCTTCGCCAAATTTCGCAGTTCTTTCTTCAAGATCCCACGTCTTATTATTCGATGTTTGATCCATTGGAGTTTGTTTAGGGCAATTAGAGTACTTAGGTCAATTAGAATAATTTTCACTTGTCTCTAAACACTTTCGCCTTCTCATCTCCAGGATACGGCCCTTGCTTGATTTCTATCACTCTGGTGTTTTCATGAAAATTGACCGAATGCCCGCAATCAACAAACAAAGCATAGTCGCCTTGCGTCAGGGTGGCTTTTGCCCTTTCTTCCCACTGGCTGTTATAGATAATTAAATCCATCACCCCTTTTTCGACATAGAGAAATTCTTGCGTATTCACGACATTATATTTATGGCGCGGATGAAAATGCGGTTTGACAAATTTTCCTTTTTTGTGATCCAAAATGCCTATCTGCAAGGGATAGGATTCGGGCGTTAAGAATTTTACATTATCGGCCGGGATATCTTTTCGGTAAATAATGGCGATGGTTTTGTCGCCGTCTTTGATCTCTTGAATTTTCTCTTCAGACATATGCATGAGACTTAAACTCTTGTAGCAATGTATGTATTCTATCACGGAAATCCGCATCAGTCCAAAGCGAAAGGCGTTTTGTGCCCCTCGCAATTAAATCCTGTCTTACGTGGTCATCCGTCCAGATTTGTTTGATTTTATCTGCTATATCTGCGGGGTTTTCAGGATTGAATAGTAATGCCGCATCGCCCGCTTGTTCCCGGAGCCCCCTGATATCAGAGCACGCCACAGGGCAACGCATTGACCATGCTTCATAGATGGGAATGTAGGTGGGGCCCACCAACGCGGGCATGACCATGGCCGTGGCATTGCGGTACAGCATGGTGATTTCATCGTCCTCGACATAGCCTAAAAATTTAACTTGATTTTCAATGTGTTGATCTTTTGCGATGCGCGTAACGGCATCCCAGACGCCGAATGCTTCTTTTTTCGCGCCAGTCAAAATTAAGGTGACGGCCAGGCCCTGCTGTTGTAAGATGCCGATAGCCTTGACAAGGTTGCTATGGTTTTTGTGCGGCCAGAGCTGGGCGGGGTAGAATAGAAATTTTTTTGGAATACTGTGTTGCTGGAAAAAATGCTTTGTGTTTTCTGGGCTGACGGTGCGATGGAGATAATTTGGGGACAAAAAAGGCAGGACCACCAGTTTATCCGGTTGCGCGTGGTACTGCGCAATAATGTCCTCGCGGCTCACCTCCGAATCCACGAGTATTGTGGACGCTTTTTTGACGGTTTGAGAGGTTATATATTCACGCTGAACCCAGGTTTTGCCGGCGGAGAATTCAGGGTACTGGGGATGCAGCTTATGATTGATGTCATGGATGGGCACGATGGTCGGCAGGTCAAGGAGAAACGCGAGTTTGTTGGACATGGTGAATATGGCGAGATCAATTTTTTTTGAGGTGATGAGGTCAATCGTTTTACGCTGGGATTTTTGCGTGAGCCAGGTGAGCACGCCAAAGAGCCTCAACCGTAAGAGCGCATGGTACAGTACGATTTTAGATTTGACAATCAATGCCGTACGCTCCGGACGCTGGTCGGGGGCGGCATCATGGCCAGTGTGTGTTCCCGCGAAATTGACCACCTCAATGTGGGGCGCATGCGCAAACTCCGCCGGCAAATCAGGCGAGGAGTTGAATATGACACACGTATGCGCGGGGTTGCGTGTGAGCGCTTCTACGAACGTGACGGCGTACTGATATGCGCCGCCATTCGCTTTTCGCATGGTGAAGAATATGCCGATCTTCATGTTTCGTTCTTTTTAAGCTGGGCTAGGCAATTCGTCAGGATATGGCCGATGACGGAATGCAGGTCTTCAATGACGCCGTAATTATTGCTCGGCACAATGACCGCATGGTCGACCAGCCCTTTCAGTGTTCCGCCGTCAAATCCAAGGAGGCCAATGGTACGGGCGCCTGCCGCGCGCGCAAACTCAATCGCGCGGATGATGTTTTTCGAATCGCCGCTGCCGGTGATGGCGATGACCACATCGTCCGTATCCACCAGATTGTGCAGCTGCTGGCTGAACACCTCCTCGTACGAACAGTCGTTGGCGAACGCGGTAAGGACGGGTACGTTATCGGTGAGCGAAACTACATGCAATCGTTTCTCGGTTTTGTCATAGACCCGCTTGAGCGTGCCCTTGCTTAAGTCGCAGGCAAGGTGCGATGCGTTCGCGGCGCTGCCGCCATTACCCATAATAAATATCTGTTTATTATGCTGGTAGGCGCGAAAGATGATTTCCGCGGCGGTCTGAATAGCATTGAGCGCGAGGGCGCGTGCGGTGGCGTTCAGTTCGCCGAGGTATGCTTCAATTGCGTGTTTCATGCGCGGAGCGGTTATCGTTACCGGTGAATGGGCTTCATGAATATGGGCTTCGTCCCGTCATGGGCGAGATTGAAGTGCAATTCTCGGTACGCGGACAGTGCGGCGCGTACGCTCCGCTGCGCGTCGGCCGGGCAGTAGAGAAGGAGGAAGCCCCCGCCTCCCGCGCCGGCAATCTTGCCGCCACGTGCACCTGCTGCGCGCGCGGTTTCATACAACGCGTCAATCTGAGGATCACTTACCTTGGTGGAGAGTTTCTTCTTCAGCAGCCAGTTTTCATGCAAGAGATCCCCAAATGCATCAAGATTATCTGCATGAAGAAGTACGTCTTCAAGGCGATCCACAAGCGTTTTGAGCCGGAGCAGTTCATTTTTTCGGTGGGCGATATTATTCGTCTGTTCTCTGAGAATGGTCTCTGATTTCCTTGTTTTTTGAGTATAAAAAAGCAGGAGATTATTACTCAATTCTTTATAGAGTTCCTCGGGGAGTGACATTGGCACGACTTCTACTCCCCGCTCATGGGCTAAGAAATTAAATCGTTTCAGTCCCCCATACGCCGCTATGTACTGATCCTGGATACCGATAGGTTTACCGACGCGTTCGATCTCAATTTCGCATGCCTCTTGCGCTAGTTCTTCCGTTGATTTTTGAATGCCTTGGTAGAAGTACAACGCATTCAGGAGCCCCACAGTCACGCTGCTGGATGAGCCAAGGCCGGTGCCAGCGATAGGAATATCGGCGACGGTAGTGATTTCCACCCCTTTGGTGATGCCCGTCTTTTTGAGCGCCTCACGTACCAGCTGGTGTTCTAGTTTTTCTACGTCATTCACGATCTCTTTTTTTGAATAATTCACGTAGATGAGGTCATCGAAGTAACGTTTCTGCACGATAACGTAGACGTATTTGTCGATGGCAGAGGAGATCACGGCGCCGCCATGTACATTAAAAAAATCTTTAAAGTCAGTGCCGCCGCCTACAAATGATATACGGAATGGGGTCTGGGTAATTATCATGATCGTGAAGTCAATTCCTGGTTAAGGGCTTGGTAGCGTTCAGGAGTACCCACATCGACTATGTTTTCTTCAGAGTAATATCCGTACATCGGCAGGTGTTCAGCCACCAGTTTTGGGAACACGTCTAATCCGAAATCACAAGGTTCTGTTGAGGGGAGATAATGGAATATATCCGGTTGAAGGAGATAGATCGCTTTGTTGGAAAGATTTGAGAACACCTGTTCGGGTTTCGGTTTTTCCTGGAAGCGCACTATCCGTTCTTGTGCATCGAGGAGCACTAAACCCGCGGAGGTCGGCCTTTTGGTAACACCGACCACCATATCAACGATTCCTTTTTTCCGCGCATGCCAGGCGAGGAATTTTTCAAAATCAAATTCCATATACTTATCGCCGTAGACTACGAGAAACTCTTCTCCCCGGAGCCAGGGTTCCATTTTTTTTACCGGCGCGGCGGTGCCAGTGAGCGCCGCTTCATCAACATACGTGATACGCACACCGTAATTATGCCCTTCACGGAAATAGTCTTTTATCACCTCGCCTTTATAGTATACATTAATAAAAATATTATCAAAACTGCTTTTTTTAAGCGATTCGATAGTATAGGCGAGGAGCGGTTTGCCGACGAGCGGCACCATGACTTTTGGTATGGTGTCAGTCAAGGGGCGGAGCCGTTCGCCGCGGCCCGCACAGAGGATGACGGCATTCATATACTCAAAAAGAAACGCGTTTATGGCGGGGAGTGATGTACGGTGGGAGGATGAAGGAGTGCAACTCCTATTCAGAGACGGATAAAAAATCCTTCAAGGGGATATGCATCAATTCAGTCCTATCCCATGTAACGCCTCTTGCGTGGGAGAATACGGGTCTTTTTTGATATTTCATGGGGAAATTAAGTATTTTAAAAAATATAGAGGTTACTGATACATACGATACTTGGGGTGCAAATCCAAAAAAATCTATTTGCGTAAATCCTTTCCCTCTCAAAAATTCAGCTGCCTGCGGATACATATCGGAATTATCCAAAATAATCATCCCTCCTTCTCTTACATGATCCACGGAAGCAATGGTTGATTGTACCCTGAATTTGTCATCGCTATCCACGAAGATAATATCGAATAATCCGTAATTTTTTATTTGGTTAAGATAAAATTCATTGCAAAGAAACATTTTCGCGTTGTCGGGAAGTTGAGGCTTGATGACAGAAAACCACTTTTCATCATCTTCAATGCTTATTACCGACTTTGCTTGACGCGCCCAGTAGAGAGTGGAGTTCCCCCCCCCCCACTCAAACACCTCTTTATT
>Ga0209211_10008118_pt1 | contig 14471 bp, 9 predicted proteins | sample RifGroA2_FD_183992 | JGI IMG/M metagenome (GOLD analysis project Ga0209211, IMG submission 183992) | Groundwater microbial communities from Rifle, Colorado, USA - Groundwater A2 (SPAdes) (version 2) | ecosystem: Environmental > Aquatic > Deep subsurface > Groundwater | place: Rifle, Colorado...
CTTGAGTTCAGCCAGGTCGAAAAACTTTAAGTTGTTGTTTTTTTGTGGGGCAGGTATAATCTTGCTCCTTTCACTTGGGGAGCGGTTAATCCGCGCTTGACCCATACACGGAGTCTACATCGTGGCAAAGAAAATCATCGGCTACATCAAGCTGCAAGTGCCAGCTGGTAAAGCCAACCCATCGCCTCCTATCGGTCCTGCGCTGGGTCAGCGCGGTCTGAACATCATGGAATTCTGCAAGGCGTTCAACGCCCAGACTCAAGGCGTCGAGCCAGGTCTGCCGATTCCGGTGGTGATCACTGCTTACGCAGACAAATCCTTCACCTTCGTGATGAAGACCCCTCCTGCTACCATCCTGCTGAAAAAAGCAGCTGGTATCCAGAAGGGTAGCGCCAAGGCTCACGCTGACAAAGTCGGCAAAGTGACCCGCGCACAACTGGAAGACATCGCCAAAGCCAAGCAGCCAGACCTGACTGCCGCTGACCTTGACGCTGCAGTTCGTACTATTGCTGGTTCCGCCCGCTCCATGGGTCTGGAAGTGGAGGGTGTGTAACATGGCAAAACTGTCCAAGCGCGTTCAAGCCCTGAAGGCTCAGGTTGATCGTAACAAGCTGTATGCCGTTGAAGAAGCCATCGCTCTGGTTAAGGGCGCTGCTACTGCAAAATTCGATGAGTCCATCGATGTTGCCGTGAATCTGGGCGTGGATCCACGTAAATCCGACCAGGTTGTGCGTGGTTCGGTTGTGCTGCCACGTGGTACCGGCAAGTCGGTACGCGTTGCCGTGTTTGCACAAGGTGCAAACGCTGAAGCCGCCAAGGCTGCCGGTGCAGAAGTGGTTGGTTTCGAAGACCTGGCTGAACAAGTCAAGGCCGGTAACCTGGACTTCGACGTTGTGATTGCTTCCCCGGATGCAATGCGCGTTGTCGGTCAACTGGGTCAGATCCTGGGTCCACGTGGCCTGATGCCTAACCCGAAGGTTGGTACCGTTACCCCTAACGTTGCCGAAGCCGTGAAAAACGCCAAGGCTGGTCAGGTTCAGTACCGTACCGACAAGGCTGGTATCATTCACGCCACTCTGGGTCGTGCTTCGTTCGAAGTGGAAGCCCTGCGCGAAAACTTTGTTGCCCTGGTTGACGCTTTGGTTAAAGCCAAGCCGGCTGCATCCAAAGGCGTATACCTGAAGAAAATTGCCGTATCCAGCACCATGGGTGTTGGTGTGCGCGTTGACACTGCAACCACTGGCGTTTAATTCGCCGGTCTAGCAGTTTCACAAAGGCTTTGGGCTGGCAGGCTTTGCCTGCCAGATTGTCAAAGACCGTAGGTGTCGATTGACTTAATGCTCGCAAGAGTAGCCTACGCAGATGGTGAACCCTTAGAAGGCTTTCAACGTATTTGGCTCATGTAGCTCAGGGGTAGAGCACTCCCTTGGTAAGGGAGAGGTCGGCGGTTCAATTCCGCCCATGAGCACCATCCGTTTGTTATGTCTCCTGATTAGGTCGCCGCTGCAAAGCGAAGCAGAATATCCTGCTTCATTTCAGTCTAGGAGGTGGACCTTGAGTCTCAATATTGAAGATAAAAAGGCGGTTGTAGCTGCGGTATCTGCCCAACTGGCAGATGCACAGACTCTCGTTATCGCTGAATATCGGGGCATCGAGGTTAGTAGCATGACCAAACTCCGCGCCAAGGCGCGTGAGAACGGCGTGTACCTGCGTGTTCTGAAGAACACTCTGGTACGTCGCGCCGTTGCTGGTACATCGTTTGAAGCACTGGCTGACCAAATGGTTGGCCCGCTGGTTTACGCTGTATCTGCTGATCCGGTAGCTGCTGCCAAGGTGCTGCAACAATTTGCCAAAGACGACAGCAAGATCGTTGTCAAGGCAGGTTCCTACAACGGCAAAGTACTGAGTGCTGCCGAAGTAGCCGAACTGGCTTCTATCCCGAGCCGCGAAGAGCTGCTGTCCAAGCTGCTCTACGTTATGCAGGCTCCGGTATCTGGTTTCGCCCGCGCTCTGGCCGCTCTGGCCGAGCAAAAGCAAACCGAAGCCGCTTAATTTATTCGATTCATACCGTATTCAGGAGTTTTACAAATGGCTATCACCAAAGAAGATATCCTCGACGCAGTTGCTGGTCTGACTGTTATGGAACTGAACGACCTGGTTAAGGCGTTCGAAGAGAAGTTCGGCGTTTCCGCCGCTGCTGTTGCTGTTGCCGGTCCTGCTGGCGCTGGCGCTGCTGCTGCTGAAGAGCAAACCGAATTCGACGTGATCCTGACTGCTGCTGGCGAAAGCAAAGTTAACGTGATCAAGGTTGTTCGTGCAATCACCGGTCTGGGCCTGAAAGAAGCCAAAGATCTGGTAGACGGCGCTCCTAAAGCTGTTAAAGAAGGCGTGTCCAAAGCTGAAGCTGACGACGTTGCCAAGCAGCTGATCGAAGCTGGTGCCAAGGCTGAAGTAAAATAATCTTCCCTAGGGAAGATTAGTGAGGCTGGTGGAGAAATCCGCCAGCCTTGTTGCGCTTGTAATGCTCTAACAAGTCGCTAAAGGTCAGCATTCAAGTTTTGTGGCTGCTGACGTTTGGTTTCTTGCGCCACCCCCCACAATGGAGACTCTATGAGTTATTCGTTTACTGAGAAAAAACGTATTCGTAAAAGCTTTGCGAAGCGTAAAACCGTTCTCGACGTCCCATTCCTGTTGGCAACGCAGATTGATTCGTACACTGAGTTCCTCCAGTTGGGTGTGCCGTACGATCAGCGTAAGGATGCGGGCCTGCAGGCTGCATTCAAGTCGATTTTCCCGATCGTAAGTCACAACGGTTTTGCCCGCCTCGACTTTGTACACTATGTCCTGGGTGAGCCACCGTTTGACGTTCAGGAATGTCAGCTGCGCGGCATTACCTTCGCATCGCCCCTGCGTGCACGAATCCGTTTGACCATTCTCGATCGCGAATCTTCCAAGCCGGTGGTGAAGGAAGTGCGCGAGAACGAAGTCTACATGGGTGAAATCCCGCTGATGACCTCGAACGGTTCGTTCATCATCAACGGTACCGAGCGCGTCATCGTTTCCCAGCTGCACCGTTCGCCAGGCGTGTTCTTCGAGCACGATCGCGGCAAGACCCACTCTTCCGGCAAACTGCTGTTCTCCGCCCGCGTGATTCCTTACCGCGGCTCGTGGCTGGACTTCGAGTTCGATGCCAAGGACCAGCTGTTCTTCCGTATCGACCGTCGTCGCAAGATGCCGGTTTCGATCCTGCTCAAGGCACTGGGTTATACCAGCGAGCGCATCCTGTCCGAATTCTACAGCTGCGACACCTTCTTCCTGACCAAGAACGGCGTGTTCCAGAAAGTGGTTGCCGACCGTCTGAAGGGCGAAGTCGCCAAGCTGGACATCGTTGGCGAAGACGGCAAGCTGATCGTCGCCAAGGACAAGCGCATTACTGCCAAGCACATCCGTGACATCGCTGCGGCCAACCTTGACCGTATCGAAGTGCCGTTCGACGTGCTGGTCGGCAAGATCCTTGCCCGCAACGTGATCGCTCCGGAAACCGGCGAAGTGATCGCGCGCGCCAACGAAGAAATCACCGACGACCTGCTGGCCAAGATGGACATCCATGACGTCGCCGAAGTCGACGTGCTGTTCATCAACGACCTGGACCACGGCGGCTACATCGCGCACACCCTGCGCGGCGACGACATCGCCGACCAGCTGCAGGCGCGCGTGGCGATCTACCGCATGATGCGCCCGGGCGAACCGCCAACAGAAGACGCTGTCGAGCAACTGTTCCAGCGCCTGTTCTTCAACGAGGACAGCTACGACCTGTCCCGTGTTGGCCGCATGAAGTTCAACACCCGCACTTACCAGTACAAGCTGGACGACAAGTCGCCAGAGTGGTTCAAGACCATGCTGTCCGACACCTTCGCGCATCGCCGCGACGTGATGGACGGCGTGCTGTCGACCGAGGACATCGTGTCGGTTATCGCCATCCTGGTCGAGCTGCGCAACGGCCGTGGCGAAGTGGACGATATCGATCACTTGGGCAACCGTCGTGTGCGCTCCGTCGGCGAACTGGCCGAGAACCAGTTCCGTGCCGGTCTGGTGCGTGTCGAGCGCGCGGTGAAGGAACGCCTGAACCAGGCGGAATCCGACAACCTGATGCCGCACGACCTGATCAACGCCAAGCCAGTATCGGCCGCGATCAAGGAATTCTTCGGCTCCAGCCAGCTGTCGCAGTTCATGGACCAGACCAACCCGTTGTCCGAAGTGACCCACAAGCGTCGTGTTTCGGCCCTGGGCCCGGGCGGTCTGACCCGCGAACGCGCCGGCTTTGAAGTGCGTGACGTACACCCGACCCACTACGGCCGTGTGTGCCCGATCGAGACGCCGGAAGGTCCGAACATCGGTCTGATCAACTCGCTGTCGGTGTATGCCCGCACCAACGAGTACGGCTTCCTCGAAACGCCGTACCGCAAGGTGATTGACGGCAAGGTAACCAACGAAATCGATTACCTGTCCGCGATTGAAGAAGGCCGCTACATCATCGCCCAGGCCAACGCCGAGCTGGATGAAGAAGGCTGCCTGATCGACGAGCTGGTCACCTGCCGCGAGAAGGGTGAAACCATCCTGTCGACCCCGGATCGCGTGCAGTACATGGACGTGGCCACCGGTCAGGTGGTATCGGTGGCGGCCTCGCTGATTCCGTTCCTGGAACATGACGATGCGAACCGTGCCTTGATGGGTGCCAACATGCAGCGTCAGGCGGTGCCTTGCCTGCGTCCGGAAAAATCCTTCGTCGGTACCGGTATCGAACGTGCAGTGGCGACCGACTCCGGCACCACCGTGGTGGCACGCCGTGGCGGCGTGGTGGATTACGTCGATGCGACCCGTGTCGTGGTACGCGTCAATGACGAAGAAGCGCTGGCCGGCGAAGTCGGTGTTGATATCTACAACCTGACCAAGTTCACCCGTTCCAACCAGAACACCAACATCAACCAGCGCCCGGTGGTCAGCGTTGGTGACCACATTGCCCGTGGTGACGTGGTGGCGGACGGTGCCTCGACCGACATGGGCGAGCTGGCACTGGGTCAGAACATGACCATCGCCTTCATGCCGTGGAACGGCTACAACTTCGAAGACTCGATCCTGATCTCGGAGAAGGTAGTTGCTGACGACCGCTACACCTCGATCCACATCGAAGAACTGTCGGTGGTGGCACGTGATACCAAGCTGGGGCCGGAAGAAATCTCCCGCGATATCCCGAACCTGTCCGAGCGCATGTCCAACCGCCTCGACGACTCCGGCATCGTTTACATCGGTGCCGAAGTGACCGCCGGTGACGTGCTGGTCGGCAAGGTGACGCCGAAGGGCGAAACCCAGCTGACGCCGGAAGAGAAGCTGCTGCGCGCGATCTTCGGTGAAAAAGCGTCCGACGTGAAAGACACCTCGCTGCGCGTGCCAACCGGCATGGTCGGTACCGTGATCGACGTGCAGGTGTTCACCCGCGAAGGCATTGAGCGCGACAAGCGTGCCCAGTCCATCATTGATGCCGAACTGAAGCGCTATCGCCTTGACCTGAACGACCAGCTGCGTATTTTCGAAAACGATGCCTTCAGCCGTATCGAGCGCCTGATCCTGGGCAAGGTCGCCAACGGCGGTCCGAAGCGTCTGGCCAAGGGCACCGAGATCGACGTCGCCTACCTGGACGGCCTGCCATCCAAGCACGAATGGTTCGACATCCGCATGGCCGATGAAGACATCGCCAAGCAGCTGGAACTGATCAAGGAAAGCCTGGCGCAGAAGCGTGAAGAATTCGACCTCAAGTTCGAAGACAAGAAGCGCAAGCTGACCCAGGGCGATGAACTGCCGCCTGGCGTGCAGAAGATGGTCAAGGTCTACATCGCGGTGAAGCGCCGCCTGCAGGCTGGTGACAAGATGGCCGGTCGTCACGGTAACAAGGGTGTGGTATCGCGCATCCTGCCGGTGGAAGACATGCCGTACATGGCCGACGGCCGTCCGGTCGACATCGTGCTGAACCCGCTGGGCGTTCCGTCGCGGATGAACATCGGTCAGATTCTGGAAGTGCACCTCGGTTGGGCTGCCAAGGGCATCGGCGAGCGCATCGACCGCATGCTGAAGCAGCAGCAGGGCATCGGCGAGATGCGTGCCTACCTGGAGCGCATCTACAACGATACCGGCAAGCAGGAATCGCTGGCGGAAATGTCGGATGACGAAATCCTGACCCTGGCGCAGAACCTGCGCAAGGGCATGCCGTTCGCGACGCCGGTGTTTGACGGTGCCAAAGAATCCGAAATCATGCACATGCTGCAACTGGCCTACCCGGATCAAGACGAGCACACCGAGCAGCTGGACTTCAATGGCAGCAAGACGCAGATGACGCTGTTCGACGGCCGCTCCGGCGAAGCCTTCGACCGCCGCGTGACCGTCGGTGTGATGCACTACCTGAAGTTGCATCACCTGGTTGACGACAAGATGCACGCCCGTTCCACCGGCCCGTACTCGCTGGTAACCCAGCAGCCGCTGGGTGGTAAGGCGCAGTTCGGTGGCCAGCGTTTCGGTGAGATGGAAGTCTGGGCGCTGGAAGCATACGGTGCGGCTTACACGCTGCAGGAAATGCTGACCGTGAAGTCGGACGATGTCACCGGCCGTACCAAGATTTACGAAAACATCGTCAAGGGCGAACACAAGATCGACGCCGGCATGCCGGAATCCTTTAACGTACTCGTTAAAGAAATCCGCTCGCTGGGCCTGGATATCGACCTGGAACGTTATTAATTAGGCAAGGTTGCCTGCGGCCAACGTTGGCCGCAGGCTCTTCCTGAATGGAGACGCAATGAAAGCTCTGCTCGATCTCTTTAAGCAAGTTACGCAAGAAGAAGAGTTTGATGCGATTAAGATCGGCATCGCCTCCCCGGACAAGATCCGTTCCTGGTCGTTCGGTGAAGTCAAGAAACCGGAAACCATCAACTACCGGACATTCAAGCCGGAGCGTGATGGCCTGTTCTGCGCCCGTATTTTCGGGCCGGTCAAAGATTACGAATGTCTATGCGGCAAGTACAAGCGTCTGAAGCATCGCGGCGTGATCTGCGAGAAGTGTGGCGTTGAAGTCACCCTGTCCAAGGTGCGTCGCGAGCGCATGGGCCACATCGAACTGGCATCGCCGGTTGCGCATATCTGGTTCCTGAAATCGCTGCCATCCCGCTTGGGCATGGTGCTGGACATGACCCTGCGCGACATCGAACGCGTGCTGTACTTCGAAGCATTCGTGGTGACCGAACCTGGCCTGACCAGCCTGCAGCCACGTCAGCTGCTGAGCGAGGAAGACTACCTCGACAAGCTGGACGAGTACGGCGAAGAATTCGTGGCGCTGATGGGTGCCGAAGCGGTACGTGAACTGCTCAAGCGCCTGGATCTGACTTCCGAAGTCGAGACCCTGCGCAGCGAACTGTCGTCGACCTCGTCCGACACCAAGATCAAGAAGATCGCCAAGCGCCTGAAGGTGCTGGAAGCGTTCCAGCGTTCCGGCATGAAGCCGGAATGGATGATCATGGAAGTGCTGCCGGTGCTGCCGCCTGAGCTGCGTCCGCTGGTACCGCTGGATGGTGGCCGTTTCGCTACCTCCGACCTGAATGACCTGTACCGCCGCGTCATCAACCGTAACAACCGCCTGAAGCGCCTGCTGGAGCTGCGTGCGCCGGACATCATCGTGCGCAACGAGAAGCGCATGCTGCAGGAATCGGTTGACTCGCTGCTGGACAACGGCCGTCGCGGCAAGGCGATGACCGGCGCCAACAAGCGTCCGCTGAAGTCGCTGGCCGACATGATCAAAGGCAAGGGCGGTCGTTTCCGTCAGAACTTGCTGGGTAAGCGCGTCGACTACTCCGGTCGTTCCGTGATTACCGTGGGCCCGACCCTGCGTCTGCACCAGTGCGGCCTGCCAAAGAAAATGGCGCTGGAACTGTTCAAGCCTTTCATCTTCCACAAGCTGGAAGTGCTGGGCCTGGCCTCCACCATCAAGGCGGCCAAGAAGCTGGTTGAGCAGGAAGTGCCGGAAGTCTGGGACATCCTGGAAGACGTGATCCGCGAGCATCCGGTACTGCTGAACCGTGCACCAACGCTGCACCGTCTCGGTATCCAGGCGTTCGAACCGCTGCTGATCGAAGGCAAGGCCATCCAGCTGCATCCGCTGGTCTGCGCGGCATTCAACGCCGACTTCGACGGTGACCAGATGGCCGTACACGTGCCGCTGTCCATCGAAGCGCAGATGGAAGCCCGCACCCTGATGTTGGCGACCAACAACGTGTTGTCGCCAGCCAACGGCGAGCCGATCATCGTGCCGTCGCAGGATATCGTGCTGGGTCTGTACTACATGACCCGCGACAAGGTAAACGGCAAGAACGAAGGCATGGTCTTTGCCGACACTTCCGAAGTGCATCGTGCGTACGAGACGCGTCAGGTAGAACTGGCGACCCGTATCACCGTGCGCCTGAAAGAGTGGGTCAAGGACGAGCAGGGCGAGTTCCAGCCGGTGATCAAGCGTTACGACACCACCGTTGGCCGCGCCATCCTGTCGGAAATCCTGCCGAAGGGCCTGCCGTTCGAGTACATCAACAAGGCGCTGAAGAAGAAGGAAATCTCGCGTCTGATCAACGGCTCGTTCCGTCGTTGCGGCATCCGCGACACCGTGATCTTCGCCGACCAGCTGATGTACACCGGTTTTGCCTACTCCACCCGTGGCGGTATCTCGATTTGCGTCGATGACATGCTGATCCCGGTGAAGAAGACCGAACTGCTGGGCGAGGCCAACAAGGAAGTCAAAGAGATCGAAGAGCAGTATCGTCAGGGTCTGGTGACCCAGGGCGAACGCTACAACAAGGTGGTCGATATCTGGGGGCGCACCGGCGACAAGATCGCCAAGGCGATGATGGACGGTCTGTCTACACAGAAGGCCATCGACCGCGACGGCAAGGAAGTCGATCAGGAATCGTTCAACTCGATTTACATGATGGCCGACTCCGGTGCTCGGGGTTCCGCGGCACAGATCAAGCAGCTGGCCGGTATGCGTGGCCTGATGGCGAAACCGGACGGCTCGATTATCGAAACGCCGATTACCGCCAACTTCCGCGAAGGTCTGACCGTTCTGCAGTACTTCATTTCGACGCACGGTGCCCGTAAGGGTCTGGCCGATACCGCACTGAAGACCGCGAACTCCGGTTACCTGACCCGTCGTCTGGTCGACGTGACCCAGGATCTGGTGGTGATCGAGGACGATTGCGGCACCAGCAACGGTTTCGCGATGAAGGCCGTGGTACAGGGTGGTGACGTGATCGAGCCGCTGCGCGACCGAATCCTGGGTCGGGTTACCGCGACCGACGTGGTGGATCCGTCCAGCAACGAGACCGTGATCGAAGCCGGCACCCTGTTGGACGAAGGCCTGATCGAGCTGATCGACAGCCTCGGCATCGACGAAGTCAAGGTGCGTACCGCCATCACTTGCGACACCCGCTACGGCTTGTGCGCACAGTGCTACGGTCGCGACTTGGCACGCGGCAAGCGCGTCAATGCCGGTGAAGCAGTCGGCGTGATCGCGGCCCAGTCGATTGGTGAACCGGGTACCCAGCTGACCATGCGTACCTTCCACATCGGTGGTGCGGCGTCGCGAAATGCGGCTGCCAGCCAGGTGGAAGGTAAGTCCAACGGTACCGTTCGCTTCAACAGCCAGATGCGTTACGTGGCCAACAGCAAGGGCGAGCTGATCGTGATCACTCGTTCCGGCGAAGTGGTGATCCACGACGACGTTGGCCGCGAGCGCGAGCGTCACAAGGTGCCGTACGGCGCGACCCTGATGGTGACCGACGGTCTGACCATCAAGGCCGGTGCCGTGCTGGCCACGTGGGATCCACATACCCGTCCGATCATCACCGAGTATGCTGGTCGCGTGAAGTTCGAGAACGTGGAAGAGGGCGTTACCGTTGCCAAGCAGACCGACGAAGTCACCGGTCTGTCGACACTGGTGGCGATTGACTCCAAGCGTCGTGGTAGCACGCAATCCAAGATGCTGCGTCCGCTGGTGAAGCTGCTGGACGACAATGGTAATGAAGTGAAACTGGCTGGTTCCGATGCTTCGGTATCGATCACCTTCCAGGTTGGCGCGATCATTACCGTGCGCGACGGTCAGGAAGTGGGCAAGGGTGAAGTGCTGGCACGTATTCCGCAGGAATCGTCCAAGACCCGTGACATTACCGGTGGTCTGCCGCGTGTGGCCGAGCTGTTCGAAGCCCGTTCGCCGAAAGATGCCGGCATGCTGGCTGAGGTGACCGGTACCGTTTCCTTCGGTAAGGACACCAAGGGCAAGCAGCGTCTGATCATCACCGATCTGGACGGCTATGCACACGAAAGCCTGATCCCGAAAGACAAGCACGTGCTGGTGCACGACGGTCAAGTCGTGAACCGAGGTGAAGTGATTGTCGACGGTCCGGTGGATCCGCACGACATCCTGCGTCTGCAGGGTATCGAGGCGCTGGCACGCTACATCAGCCAGGAAGTGCAGGAAGTTTACCGTCTGCAGGGCGTGAAGATTAACGACAAGCACATCGAGGTGATTGTTCGCCAGATGCTGCGTCGTGTGATCATCACCGACAACGGCGATACCGATTTCATCATCGGCGAGCAGGTTGAGCGTGCCGAAGTGCTGGAAACCAACGACAACATGATTGCCGATGGCAAGATGCCGGCCCAGTACGACAACGTACTGCTGGGTATCACCAAGGCATCGCTGTCGACGGACTCCTTCATCTCCGCGGCCTCGTTCCAGGAAACCACGCGCGTGTTGACCGAAGCGGCGATCATGGGCAAGAAGGATGATCTGCGCGGTCTGAAGGAAAACGTGATCGTTGGTCGCCTGATCCCGGCCGGTACCGGTCTGGCTTACCATCGCAACCGTCGTCGCCTGAGCGAGAACGGTGACGCGACGACTGAATCGTCGGCACTCGAATCCGAGATCGAAGTTAGCGACAACCAGCTGTAATTAGCCGGTTTTGCAAAAAACGCTGCACATTCAATGGTTAACATTGGATGTGCAGCGTTATTTTATTGACGCTGGCAGTTGACCAAAATATAATCCACGATCTTCTCGGTGGTATGGTGCCGCCGAAAGATTCAATTAGGAACTGATAGTAATGCCAACCATTAACCAACTCGTTCGCAAAGGCCGTACCCCGGTTGTTGAGAACAGCAAGGTGCCAGCACTGGAGGCCTGCCCGCAGAAACGTGGCGTGTGCACCCGTGTTTACACTACTACCCCTAAGAAGCCGAACTCCGCTCTGCGTAAAGTGTGCAAGGTTCGTCTGACCAACGGTTTCGAAGTAATTTCGTACATCGGCGGTGAAGGCCACAACCTGCAAGAACACTCGGTTGTGCTGATCCGTGGCGGTCGTGTAAAAGACTTGCCAGGTGTGCGTTACCACACCGTTCGCGGCTCCCTGGACACTGCTGGCGTGAAAGACCGTAAGCAGGCTCGTTCCAAGTACGGTGCCAAGCGTCCTAAGTAATTGTTACTTGGGTCGTCAGCGGCAGCATTTGCTGTCGAGTAAGTGGCTGCTCCATTGAGTAGTCGCGAGCATGAAGCTCAACTGAATAGATTGAAGGAATTGAAATGCCAAGACGCAGAGAAGTACCGAAGCGCGATGTCCTGCCGGATCCGAAGTTTGGTAGCCAGGATCTGTCCAAGTTCATGAACGTTGTGATGATCGACGGCAAGAAGTCTGTTGCTGAACGCATCATTTACGGCGCCCTCGAGCAAATCGAGAAGAAGAGCGGCAAGAACGCTCTTGAAGTATTCAATACTGCATTGACTAACGCCAAGCCGGTTGTCGAAGTTAAGAGCCGTCGCGTTGGTGGTGCAAACTATCAAGTTCCTGTTGAAGTACGTCCATCCCGTCGTATGGCTCTGGCTATGCGCTGGTTGCGCGATGCTGCACGCAAGCGTGGCGAAAAGTCCATGGACCTGCGTCTGGCCGGCGAGCTGATGGATGCGGCTGAAGGCCGCGGCGGCGCCATGAAGAAGCGCGATGAAGTGCATCGTATGGCTGAAGCCAACAAAGCATTCTCCCACTTCCGCTTCTAATAATCATCCTGCGAAAGGATTCTGGCCGTGGCTAGAAAAACTCCTATTGAACGGTACCGTAACATCGGTATCTCGGCGCATATTGATGCGGGTAAAACCACCACTACAGAACGTATTCTGTTCTATACCGGTGTGAACCACAAAATCGGTGAAGTGCATGATGGCGCCGCCACCATGGACTGGATGGAGCAGGAGCAGGAACGCGGTATCACCATTACCTCGGCTGCCACCACCACCTACTGGAAGGGCATGGCGCTCCAGTTCCCCGAGCACCACTTCAACATCATTGATACCCCGGGTCACGTGGACTTTACCATTGAGGTAGAGCGTTCCATGCGTGTACTGGACGGTGCAGTGATGGTTTACTGCGCCGTGGGTGGTGTACAGCCTCAGTCCGAGACTGTATGGCGCCAAGCCAACAAGTACAAAGTGCCACGCATTGCCTTCGTGAACAAGATGGACCGTCAGGGTGCCAACTTCTTCCGTGCCGTAGAACAGGTCAAGACCCGTCTGCGTGGCAATCCGGTGCCTATCGTGGTGCCTATCGGTGCAGAAGAAGGCTTTACCGGTGTGGTTGACCTGCTGAAGATGAAAGCCATCATCTGGGACGAAGCCTCCCAGGGGATGAAGTTCGAATACGGCGACATCCCGGCTGATCTGGTAGCGGTTGCTGAAGAGTGGCGCGAGAAGATGGTTGAAGCGGCGGCGGAAGTCGACGAAGACACCATGAACAAGTACCTCGAAGGCGAAGCACTGACCGAAGAAGAAATCGTTCACGGTCTGCGTCAGCGTACCCTGCGTTGCGAAATCCAGCCGATGCTGTGCGGCTCCGCGTTCAAGAACAAGGGTGTTCAGCGCATGCTGGATGCGGTTGTTGAGCTGCTGCCTAGCCCGCTGGACGTGCCACCGGTTCCGGGTGAACTGGACGACGGTACCCCGACGACTCGCGAAGCTTCCGACACCGCTCCGTTCTCGGCGCTGGCATTCAAGCTGATGAACGACCCGTACGTTGGTCAGCTGACGTTCTTCCGTGTCTACTCCGGCGTGGTTAACTCCGGCGACACCGTTCTTAACTCGGTTAAGGGCAAGAAAGAGCGTATGGGCCGTATCGTGCAGATGCACGCTAACGACCGTAAGGAAATTACCGAAGTTCGTGCCGGCGACATCGCTGCTGGTATCGGTCTGAAGGAAGTGACCACCGGTGAAACCCTGTGTGCTACCGATGCGCCACTGATTCTGGAACGCATGGAGTTCCCGGAGCCGGTGATTCACGTTGCCGTCGAGCCAAAAACCAAGGCTGACCAAGAGAAGATGGGCGTTGCCCTGAACCGCTTGGCCAAGGAAGATCCTTCGTTCCGTGTCCGCACCGACGAAGAATCCGGCCAGACTATCATTTCCGGTATGGGTGAACTGCACCTGGAAATTCTGGTTGACCGCATGAAGCGCGAATTCGGTGTTGAAGCCAACGTCGGCGCGCCTCAGGTTGCCTACCGTGAAACCATCACCAAGACGGTTACTGAAGTTGACGGTAAGCACGTCAAGCAGTCCGGCGGTAAGGGTCAATACGGTCACGCCCAGATCACTCTGGAGCCGTCCGGCGAAGGTCAGGGCTACAAGTTCATCGACGAAATCAAGGGTGGTACGATTCCTCGCGAATTCATCCCTTCGGTTGACAAGGGTATCCAGAACACCCTGTCCAGCGGTATCTTGGCCGGTTTCCCGGTGGTTGACGTAACCGTACGTCTGACCTTCGGTTCCTACCATGATGTCGACTCGTCGCAGATCGCCTTTGAATTGGCCGGTTCCATCGCCTTCAAAGAAGCCATGCGCCGTGCCGGTCCTTGCATCCTCGAGCCGATGATGGCCGTGGAAGTAGAGACTCCGGAAGAGTACATGGGTGACGTGATGGGTGACCTGAACCGTCGTCGCGGTATCGTTCAGGGTATGGACGATGATGGTCTGGGTGGCAAGAAGATCAAGGCCGAAGTTCCGCTGGCCGAGATGTTCGGTTACTCCACTGATCTGCGTTCCGCAACCCAGGGTCGTGCAACCTACTCCATGGAGTTCAAGCACTACTCTGAAGCTCCTAAGCATGTTGCCGACGCAGTGATGACTGCTCGTAAGTAATTTGGCGCGCAAGGTTGGCCGCATGCGGCCAACCTTGTAACTGTTTGTTCTTTATTTTAGGAATTTTGCAAAATGGCAAAAGAAAAGTTTGCGCGGACCAAGCCGCACGTAAACGTTGGTACCATCGGTCACGTGGACCATGGTAAAACCACTCTGACTGCAGCGATCACCACTATTCTGTCGAAGAAATTTGGTGGCGAAGCGAAAG
>Ga0209211_10008120_pt1 | contig 14469 bp, 9 predicted proteins | sample RifGroA2_FD_183992 | JGI IMG/M metagenome (GOLD analysis project Ga0209211, IMG submission 183992) | Groundwater microbial communities from Rifle, Colorado, USA - Groundwater A2 (SPAdes) (version 2) | ecosystem: Environmental > Aquatic > Deep subsurface > Groundwater | place: Rifle, Colorado...
ATCCAGGAGGCCTGGTCGTCTGTTATTATCCCACTCCTTGCGGCATCACCGTCAGGCAAGGAAGAATTCGTAAATCCAAGCCAGTTCGCATTGCCGCCAGTGGTCCATGTTAACGCAGTACTGTCAGCACCTTCCCCTACTGTGATTAAATGTGCGAACTCCGCGGAAACAGCTTCATCATTAAGCATAGAAACCGTGCATGTATTTCCAAAGCTGGCGCATGCTCCTGTCCAACCTATAAAACCCGACCCGTCACTTGCGGTCGCAGTTAACGTTACACCTGTCCCCTTGTCGTACGACTGGATACAGTCAGAACCGCAGTTTATATCGTCAATTGTCACTGTGCCGGTTCCAGTGCCTGTTTTAGTTACATTAAGAGTTTCCTGAATATTCCCGTATTGCGTTACCGTAAACGTCTGCCCCGCAACAGTTATAGTTCCTGTTCTGTCGTCCGTATCAGCATAAGCTGCAACCGAATAGTTAACAGTTCCGTCTCCCGTACCACTATCGCCTTCTGTAATGGTTATCCATGCATCGTTGCTTAATGCTGTCCAATTGCAGGACTGTGAGGATGCTATCACTTCTACAATGCCGTTACCGCCGGTTTTTGTTAAAGATATCTCTCCGGGGGATAAGTAGAAGTTGCATATAATTGTGCCATCGATATGCCCTGCTCTCACTGGCCAGACGTAGTAACTTTCGTCCTTGGAGTTGAAATCCACGCTGCCACTGTCCGAAGTATCTGGGCCATTATACATATACACATACCACACGTAAGCCGTATCAGGAGTCCAGGCAGACGACGATACGTAACGAGGAGACTGTACATTGATAAATGGATGTCCGCTCAGGAGAGCAGGATCATGCGCTGAATAGTCGATGAGGCTGAGAAGTTCTTTTCTGTTGGGCAGACGCCAGTCATTATGTCCGCCGCTGCAATTCGAATATGTAGCGGCATTAATACCTTGTACAAAATTGAGAGCATCCTGCCATGGCACCTTTCCGTCTACAGTTTCATCGTTTCCGTCAAAATCGGAATAGTTTGTATTAATGCAATTTGCGTCTTTCAGCCACATAAGCCCGGTCAAATTGTCGGTTACTGAACCATCTCCATGATCCGTAAATCTCGGGTCTGGCCATGCAACCCCTGCCTTTATATCACCATCCTGCCCTGTTCCACTGCAATCCGGTATTTCCTCGCCATCTGCGTTATAACATTTTGCCTGCCCCGTCTTTGGCAGTTGAATTGTTCCAGGCTGTCCCGAACGCACTGGCAATAGGTAGTAATTGAGCGACTTGGGGTTGTCAATTATGCCACCACCCCACATATTGACGCTCCATGCAACGCCCGTCTCGCCTGCACAGGTAGACGACGACCAATAGTAGTCCGGCTGCACATCTGCAAAACCCTGTGTATTTAACCAGGAATATGAATTTGCTTGTCCGGCATTCACAAGGCTTTCAAGCTCGTTGATATTAGGAAGCCTCCAATCGTTATGGCCACATAAGCCGCTACCACTGTTAATGGCTGCAACATAATCAAGCGCCTCTTGCCATAGCATTGCGTTTTCAGGTATATTGGCATTTCTGGCCCACATCAACCCTGTAAGGTTATCTGTCACGCAATCAATTTCCGCATCAGCGCCTATTACAAATCTCGGGGCAGGCCATACAACCCCGGCTTGTATCGCACCGTCATCTTTCTGAGTAGTGTTTGCATCGTAACTCCAAACCTGTCCTGTCCTCGGCAGATCAACATTCAGCACAACTGCAAAAGCAGGCAACCCCGTCGCCATTATCATCAGAATTGCCATTCCCAAAATTGCTAAAGCGTTTTTCCTCATGTTCCCCCTCCTTGACTTAGCACTGATATGAAAAATTTTTGTATTTCAAATAGTTTGCTGATAATACCAGCTTGATTTTTCTTTTTCAAGACTACCAAATTTAGTAGGGGGGTAATGGGGCAAAAATCAGGCGTTTTGCTCGGGCTCGATAAGTCCAAGCTGGATAGCTTTTGCCACAGCATGGGCTTTGTTTGTGGCGGTAAGCTTGCGTCTGGCCTTATTAATATGAAAATTCACGGTATCCTCACTCAAATCGAGCATAGCGGCTATTTCGGACGAGCTTTTCCCATTTGCGGTCAGCTTGAGCACTTCTGCCTGTCTGGGGCTGAGAGGCAGAAACGGGAGTTTTTTCAGGTTGTTCTCGATTATATTTTCGATAACTGTCATTAGATCATCAAAATCCCCTGACTTTTGCACAAAATTATTCGCCCCGCATTTCATGGCCTCGACAGCAGTCGGTATGTCGCCATAACCAGTGAGTATGATAATTGGAATGCCGGGAGTTATTTCCCTGAGTCGTTGCATTGTCTCGATGCCGTCCATATCAGGCATATTAAGGTCCAGGATTACAACGTCCGGAGTGCATTGATGAAACAACTCGATAGCTATCTGTCCGGAAAGGGCCTCCATGGTATTAAACCCATTGCTTCTTAATACTTCACGGAAAGACTCAAGCATCATCTTATCGTCGTCTACTATCAATATCTTTTTCGCACTGCAGTCCATTTGCGTGATAATAAGCAAATGCTTGCAATTTGTCAAGGAACTTGCAAATGAAAGCGGCAAATAAAACAAAAGGGCCATGGGGATTTGTCATCACCCATGGCCCTTCTCAGTCGCTAATTTTACAACTATCTTATTCTACTTCTTCTTTGTGCTCAAGCTGCATTGCGTAGAGGTCTCCCTTTATAAAGGTGTCCCTGTAAACCGGCATTCCGGAACCTGCGGGAATGACCCTTCCCATTATGACGTTTTCCTTCAGGCCTTCGAGTCCATCCACAAGTCCGCTCAGGGCGGCTTCGGTAAGGACCCTTGTAGTCTCCTGGAATGAGGCAGCCGATACCCAGCTTTCGGTAGCAAGAGAGGCCTTTGTGATACCAAGGAGCAACGGCCTGCCCTGCGCGGGTTTGCCGCCATTTTCCTTTACCCTTGCGTTCTCTTCGGTAAAGATCATCTTATCAACTTCATCGCCGATAAGGAATGCTGCATCGCCAGGGTTTTCAATACGTATCTTTCTCATCATCTGGCGGACAATTACTTCTATATGTTTGTCGTTGATCGCAACGCCCTGCAGCCTGTATACCTTCTGGACCTCATCCACAAGATAGCCTTGCAGTTCCTTTGGTCCAAGGATATCGAGGATACTATGAGGATTTATGGAGCCGTCCATCAGGGGCTCTCCGGCCTTTACCCAATCGCCTTCATGGACTGTAACGTGCTTGCCCTTGGGGATCAGGTACTCTCTTGATTCTTCACCGCCTTTGACTACAACAACTCTCATGCCCTTGTGCGCGCCCCTGAATTCGACGGTGCCGTCTATTTCAGTGACAATCGCCTGTTCCTTGGGCTTCCTCGCCTCAAAAAGCTCGGCAACTCTCGGGAGACCGCCTGTTATGTCCTTTGTCTTTGTCGTCTCCCTCGGTATCTTGGCAAGTATGTCACCAGGTGACATAATGCTGCCCTTTTCAACAAGGACATGGGCGCCTGCAGGCAACTGGTAACGTGCAGGGTTGCTTGTTCCGGGGATCTTTGCAGTCCTGCCATGCTCATCTTTAAGGGAAATTCTGGGTCTCATATTTCCCGGATAGTCGATTATGACTTTGTGGGCAAGACCGGTTGTTTCATCAACCTCGTCCTTGACAGTGACACCCTCAACAATATCGCCGAGGGCGATCTTTCCGCCTATTTCTGTAAGTATGGGGGTCGAATACGGGTCCCATTCCACCATCCTCTGGCCTGACTCGATCTTCGCCTTGTCATCTACAAATATCTTTGCGCCGTAAACGATATTGTATTTTTCCTTTTCCCTGCCGGCCTTGTCCACAATAGCTATCATGGCGTTACGGTTAAGGACAACAAGAATGCCTTCCTTGTTTTTTACAGCATTTATGTCAATAAACTTAACAAAACCGGAGTTTTTGGTCACAAGGACCGCCTGCTCTATGACCTTTGTAGCTGCGCCGCCTATATGGAACGTCCTCATGGTAAGCTGCGTGCCGGGTTCACCGATTGACTGCGCTGCAACAATCCCGACTGCTTCTCCAATCTCGATTGAATCGCCTCTTGCAAGGTCTCTGCCGTAACATCTGCCGCAAATGCCTTTCTTTGAATGGCAGGTCAGCACAGACCTCATCTTGACCTTGTCAATTCCGGCATCAACGATCTTAAGGGCAAGCTCTTCATCCATCTCCTGGTTCCTGTGTGCGATGACCTCGCCGGTAACAGGGTCTTTTATTATCTCTGCCAGCGTCCTTCCAAACAGCCTCTCTTCAAGGGGCTGGATTATTTCTCCGCCTTCTATAAGCGCAGTGACTGTTATCCCTTCCCTTGTGCCGCAATCCTCTTCAGTCATGATAACGTCCTGGGCTACATCAACAAGCCTCCTGGTAAGGTATCCTGCGTTCGCCGTTTTCAGCGCGGTGTCGGCAAGACCTTTTCTGGCGCCGTGAGTAGAGATGAAGTATTGCAAAGGCGTAAGGCCTTCTCTGAAGTTTGCAGTAATAGGGGTTTCAATAATTTCACCTGATGGTTTTGCCATCAGTCCTCTCATACCTGCGAGCTGTCTGATCTGGGCAGTGCTTCCTCTTGCGCCGGAGTCCGCCATCATGAAGATGTTGTTAAACGATCTCCTTTCCTTCAGTTCCTCTTCCGAAAAAGACTTGCCTTCCTCAGCGCCGAGTTCCTTCATCATTTCATCAGCGACCTTTTCAGTAACATTGGCCCAGATGTCTATTGCCTTGTTATATCTTTCACCCTGGGTTATAAGACCGTCGGCATACTGCCTGTGGACCTCCATAACCTCGACTTCGGCTTCCTTGATGAGTGCGGCCTTGGTCGAAGGCACGTGCATATCACCGATACATATCGAGATGCCGGACCTGGTTGCATAATGGAAACCGAGCTTCTCGAGTTTGTTCAGGAATACGACAGTCTCTCTCCTGCCCGATTTCTTATGTATGTATTCTATCAGCTTGCCGAGCTCCTTCTTTGTCTGTTCCTTGTTCACCATGGAGAACAGTATTGACCTTGGAAGGATTTCACTGAAAATTATACGTCCTACGGTAGTTTCAACAACCTCTCCGTTCATCCTCACCTTTATGCCTGCGTTTTCTTCCACGATACCTGAGTCATAACCTATGAGCACATCTTCGGGATCGGCAAACAACTTGCCTTCCCCACGTGCGCCCTTTTCCTGCTTTGTAAGATAATAGATACCCAAGACCATATCCTGCGTAGGCACAACAACAGGCTTGCCGTTTGCAGGAGAGAGAAGGTTATTTACTGACATCATCAGGACCCTCGCCTCTATCTGGGCCTCAATTGAAAGAGGAACATGCACGGCCATCTGGTCACCGTCAAAGTCCGCGTTAAATGCAGTACAAACCAATGGATGGAGCCTTATCGCCTTGCCTTCAACCAGTATCGGGTCAAAGGCCTGAATGCCGAGCCTGTGAAGGGTCGGGGCGCGGTTTAAAAGCACAGGGTGTTCTTGTATAACATCCTCAAGAGCATCCCAGACTTCCGGCCTCTCTTTTTCAACCAGTCTCTTTGCCTGCTTTATCGTAGTCGCGTATCCCTTTTCTTCCAGCTTGTTAAAAACAAAAGGCTTGAAGAGTTCAAGCGCCATCCGCTTTGGGAGACCGCACTGGTTCAGCTTAAGATCAGGGCCTACAACTATGACAGAACGACCTGAATAGTCAACCCTCTTTCCGAGCAGGTTCTGCCTGAAACGTCCCTGTTTGCCCTTGATCATGTCGCTCAGGGATTTCAGCGCGCGCTTGCCGCCGGCCTTAAGGACCTTTGACTTTTTGCTGTTATCAAAAAGTGCGTCAACAGCCTCCTGGAGCATCCTTTTTTCGTTCTTTATAATGACACTCGGGGCCTTCAGTTCCATCAGCCTTTTGAGCCTGTTGTTCCTGTTTATGACCCTCCTGTAAAGGTCATTGAGATCTGATGTTGCAAAGCGTCCGCCGTCAAGCGGGACAAGCGGCCTCAGGTCAGGAGGCAATACCGGGATTATATCCAGTATCATCCACTCCGGTTTGTTGCCGGACCGCAGAAACGCCTCAACTATCTTCAGCCTCTTGGAGAGCCTCTTTTTTACACCTATGGATGATACAGAATCCGTCTTCTGTTTCAGTTCCTTGGCCAGCACCTCCAGGTCTACTTTTCTCAGGAGTTCCCTGACTGCCTCAGCACCCATTCCAGCCTTGAATTTATTACCGAATTCAGCGATCTTTTTCTTGTAATCGTCATCATTCAGCAGTTCCTTTTCCTTCAAGGTTGTCGTGCCTGGGTCTATAACAATGTACTCTTCAAAATATAATACTTTTTCAAGATGTCTTATGGTCATGTCAAGAAGGGTACCTATCCTGCTAGGAACACCCCTCAGCAGCCAGACATGCGCAACAGGTGTCGCAAGCTCGATATGACCCATTCTCTCGCGTCTTACCTTTGACTGAATGACCTCAACACCGCACTTGTCGCATATGACACCCCTGTGCTTCATGCGCTTGTATTTACCGCAAAGGCACTCCCAGTCCTTCACTGGGCCAAATATCTTGGCGCAGAAAAGACCGTCGCGCTCAGGCTTAAACGTACGGTAATTTATCGTCTCAGGTTTCTTGACCTCTCCGTATGACCATTCCCTGATTTTTTCCGGAGATGCAAGCTTTATCCTTATAGCATCAAAATCTTTTGGATTCTTGGGCTTTTGAAAAAGGGCATAAATGTCTTCTACCAATCTAGTCCTCCCTGTTCCGCTTTTTCTCCAGGAGCTCAACATCAAGACCAAGGCTCTGGAGTTCTTTTATTAATACATGGAAAGATTCAGGCACACCCGGCTCAAGTACAGGGTCACCCTTTACAATGGCTTCATACATACGTGATCTCCCATTGATATCATCGCTTTTCACTGTCAGGAATTCCTGCAGTGTGTGAGAGGCGCCATATGCCTCCAATGCCCATACTTCCATCTCTCCCAATCTCTGTCCGCCGAATTGTGCCTTGCCGCCCAGAGGCTGTTGTGTGACAAGGGAGTATGGCCCAATTGAACGGGCATGTATCTTGTCGGCCACGAGATGGTGCAATTTAAGCATATACATTACGCCAACTGTTACAGGTCTCTTAAAGACCTCTCCTGTCCTTCCGTCAAAGAGCGTCATCTGCCCTGATGAAGGCAGGTTTGACTTTCTCAGAAGACTCTTTATCTCAGTCTCCTTTGCCCCTTCAAATACCGGCGTAGACACATGCAGGCCCAAGGCTTTAGCGGCCCATCCAAGATGGGTCTCGAGTATCTGGCCGACGTTCATTCTTGAAGGCACACCAAGGGGGTTCAACACTATATCTACAGGCTCTCCGTTTGGAAGATACGGCATATCTTCCTCAGGCAGCACCATAGAGACAACACCTTTATTACCATGACGCCCTGCCATCTTGTCACCTACCTGGATCTTCCTTTTCATGGCAATAAACACCTTAACAACCTTGTTCACTCCAGGGGGGAGTTCATCTCCCTTTTTCACGCGTTCCACCCTTTCATGGTAGCGCGATTCAAGTTGTTTGATATATTGGGTTATCTCTGCATTAGACTCTTCGATCCTTGCCTTTGCCTCAGGATCTTCAACTTTGACCCTTGTAAGATAGTCATCTTTGACCTTGTCCAGCTGGGAGTCTGTGAGCTTCTTGCCTGCAGCACATATAAGCTCCTTTGTCTTAGGGTCCTTGAGGTCATCTATCGGCTTTTGGCCTCTCAATAGTTTTCTTATCCTGCCTGATTTCTCTTCCTTGAGGATTTTGATCTCCTCATCAAGGTCGCGCTGCAGGCTTTCTATATCATCGGCTTCTATGCTCTTTGTCCTGGCGTCCTTTTCAACACCTTTTCTTGAGAGGACCCTTACATCAACAACCACGCCTTCAATGCCGGGCGGAACATAAAGACAGCTTTCCTTTACCTCTTCAGCCTTTTCGCCGAATATGGCCCTGAGGAGTTTCTCCTCCGGGGTCAGCATCGTTTCACCTTTAGGAGTGACCTTTCCGACCAGTATGTCTCCCGGGATTACTTCAGCGCCTATCCTTATTATCCCGCTTTCATCAAGGTCTTTCAGGGCCTCTTCTCCCACATTCGGGATGTCCCTTGTTATATCTTCAGGCCCGAGCTTAGTGTCCCTTGCCTCGACCTCGAATTCCTCAACATGGATAGATGTATATACATCGTCCTTCACAAGCCTTTCGTTGAGCAGTATCGCATCCTCAAAGTTATAGCCGCCCCATGGCATGAATGCAACCACAACATTTTTCCCAAGGGCCAGTTCACCGAGGTCTGTAGAAGGACCATCAGCCAGTATTGTTCCCCTCTCGGCAACATCACCGACATTAACTATCGGTTTCTGGTTCATGCAGGTTCCCTGGTTGGAACGCTGGAACTTGACGAGGCTGTAAATATCTACACCCCCACCTTCTTCTGTGACCCTTACGACAATCCTGCCTGAGTCTACGCTCTCAACAAGACCGGCCCTCTTTGCAATAACAAGCCAGCCCGAATCCCTCGCAGCCGCGTCTTCCATGCCGGTGCCGACGATCGGGGAATCAGGCTTCAAAAGAGGCACAGCCTGCCTCTGCATGTTGGACCCCATGAGCGCCCTGTTGGCGTCGTCATTTTCGAGAAACGGTATCAAGGCAGCGGATATGCCCACAATCTGTTTTGGAGAGACATCCATATACTGTATCTCCTGCGGTGAGAGCATTTTAAAATCTCCGCCGACCCTTGCTGAAATAGCATCGCCGATAAGATTTCCTGATTTGTCCACAGGCGAGGTCGCCTCAGCAATAATATATCTCTCTCCGTCTATTGCAGACAGGTATACGATCTCATTAGTAACACGGCCCTTAAGCACTTTCCTGTAAGGTGCCTCTATAAAACCAAAATCATTGATCTTGGCGTAAGACGCAAGAGATGTGATAAGTCCTATGTTAGGGCCTTCAGGTGTCTCAATAGGACATATCCTCCCATAATGGGTAGGATGCACGTCCCTCACCTCAAAGCCTGCCCTTTCCCTTGTGAGCCCGCCCGGCCCGAGGGCTGAGAGTCTTCTTTTATGTGTTATCTCTGACAGTGGATTGGTCTGGTCCATAAACTGGCTGAGCTGGCTGGAGCCGAAGAATTCCTTCACTGCAGCCATGACCGGTTTTGCATTTATCAGGTCATGCGGCATTGCAGTATCAAGCTCGGTAAGGGTCATCTTCTCTTTTATCGCCCTCTCCATACGCACAAGCCCTATCCTGAACTGGTTTTCAAGGAGTTCGCCGATCCCCCTTATCCTTCTGTTGCCGAGATGGTCTATATCATCAACTTCACCCTTGCCTGTGCGCAGGTTTAAGAGGTAGCGAACAATTTCGACAATGTCCTTATCAGTCAGGACCCTGACATCAAGAGGCACATCAAGACCAAGTTTTTCGTCAATCTTCAATCTGCCGACAGAAGACAGATCATACCTCCTCGGGTCAAAAAACAGACCATTGAAGAGTTCGCTGGCAGCGTCCGCTGTTGCAGGCTCGCCCGGTCTGAGTTTTTTATAAATCTCCTTAAGTGCGTCCTTTTGAGCTGCTACCTTATCAGTAAGGAGCGTGTCCCTGAAGGACGGGAGATAATTGACATTGTCTATAAACAGCAGGTTGAGCGTATCTATCTTAAGTGAAAGTATCTTGTGGAATATTTCCTCTGACATCTCTTTGTTGCTGTCAAGGATTATTTCACCTGTTACAGGGTCTACAATGTCCGTAAGAGTGACCCTTCCGATGATTTCATTTCTTGTTATAGGGATCTCTTTTATTCCTGAGGCATCAATTTTCTTGAGGGCAAATTTCGTTATCTTGCTGCCTTCTTTTACAATGATCTCCTTTGAATTAGGGACTGTTATGTTGTACTTTACCCTGATCCCTGCAAGGACATCGCTGACAACCCTGGTATAATCTTCCTTGCCTTTTAACCTTATTGTTTCAACAGGATAAAAGGTCTTCAGCAGGTCCTCATTGGAATAACCGAGCGCCTTAAGGACAATGGTCGCAGGCAACTTTCTGCGTCTGTCAATCCTGACATAAAGAATGTCCTTTGCATCAAACTCAAAATCCAGCCAGGATCCCCTTACAGGGATGACCCGGGCCGTATATAAAAGCCTGCCGCTCGCATGGACCTTACCCTTGTCAGGCGCAAAATAAACGCCTGGGGAACGATGCAACTGGCTCACTATTACCCTCTCAGTACCATTAATAATAAAACTGCCTGTTTCGGTCATAATAGGCATCTCACCTATATAGACTTCCTGCTCCCTCGATTCCTTAAGATTTCTTTTGTCTTTTTCGTCCTTTTCCCATATGTTCAGCCTTACCTTTATCTTGAGGGGCGCAGCATAGGTTATGCCCTTGAGAAGGCATTCACGCGGCGACATCTTGGACTCACCCTGCACATACGAAATAAATTCTATTGACGCAGTGTCATTATAATCCGAAACCGGGAAAACACTGTTAAAAGCTGCCTGCAGTCCCTCATCAATCCTTTTATCACTGGATGTGTCTTTTTGCAAAAACCTGTCAAAAGACCTTCTCTGAAACTCCACAAGGTAAGGGACCTCCAGCACAGGCGGTATCTTACCAAAATTCAATCTTTCCCTTAAAAGCATTGCCATGGCTCTCCTTCATTATTAAGCTTTAGAGTTTAAAAGAGCTTGGGAGTTTAAAAAGTTAGTTTTGTTTCCAATGTTTCACCCAACTTCTTAATTCCCAAACTCCTTACTCTCAGGCTTATTACTTTATTTCTACTTTTGCGCCTTCTGCTTCAAGCTTTGCCTTAATAGCCTCTGCTTCTTCTTTTGATACACCAGTCTTGACCGGCTTTGGAGCGCCGTCCACCAGGTCTTTTGCCTCTTTGAGTCCAAGTCCGGTCAATTCCCTGACCACTTTTATTACCTGGATCTTCTTGTCTCCTACTGCTGCAAGGACAGCGTCAAAGCTTGTCTTTTCCTCTGCTTCTGCAGGAGCGGCAGCACCGCCTGGCGCTGCTGCCATTGCTACAGGGGCTGCTGCTGTAACACCATATCTCTCTTCAAATTCCTTGATGAACTGTGACATTTCAAGAATTGTCATATTGTCGATAAAACCGAATACCTCTTCCTTTGTAACTGCCATTTAAACTTCCTCCTTAATTTAATTATAATTTAGAATTACGAATTTGAAATTACGAATTGCGGAATATTCATAAAAATATTTCAACCCCTTAACTCTTAATTCATAATCCATAATTTGCAACTGTTCTCAATTGCTTCTTTTGTTTTCCAAAGACTTCAATGCATAACCAAGCTGCGCGACCGTTGCGTTCAAAGCACCTGCCAGCTTCGAAGCCGGGGCCTGGAACACACCTGCCATCATACTTAGCAGCACGTTCCTTGACGGAAGCTTTGCCATTGCCTTGATATCATCAACAGAACAAAACCTTCCTTCAATAACACCGCTTTTGACCTTAAGTTTGTCGTTCTTCTGGGCAAACTCAAGCAGTTTTTTTGCAGCGGCAACAGGGTCATCAAATCCAAAGGTGATACCCGTAGGACCTGCAAAAAAATCCTTTGCGGATTCAAAAGGTGTACCCTTTGCTGCGATGTTGATCAAGGTGTTCTTGACAACCTTGTACTCGGCGCCGGCCTCTTTTAAAAGACGCCTCAAATCTGAGATTTCTTTGACACTTAGCCCCTTGTACTCAGTAAAGAGAACTGCGTTTGAACGTGAAAATCTTTCCGATATCTCGGTAATCTGTTGGGATTTCTTCTTTTTGGTAATCAGAAACTTTCTCCTTTCCCAGAGACCTTAAAGAATAGTGTTTAGTGTTTAGTGGTCTAACATCAAACATTCTGTCTCGGCAGGTGGGGGATACCCATTAAACAACCCTTGGGGTTGTGCCTACTGTCTCTGACACTTATTAAATACAGGCAACGCCTGCTTTCAGCCAAGCCATTAAAATCTGCGAATATTTATGCTACCTTCAGCTTTGTAATATCCAACCTTACGCCAGGGCCCATTGTGGATGACATTGTGATCTTTTTTACGTATTTCCCCTTTGCTGTTGATGGTTTTGCTTTTACAACCGACTTCAGTACAGCGATAGTATTTTCAACAAGTTTTTCCTTTTCAAAAGAAGCCTTTCCAACCGGGACATGCACAATCCCCGCCTTTTCAGCTCTATATTCAACCTTACCTGCCTTTATCTCCTTAACAGCCTTCCCAACATCAAAAGTGACAGTGCCCAGTTTGGGGTTGGGCATAAGGCCCCTGGGACCGAGGACCTTGCCAAGCTTACCTACAAGACCCATCAGGTCAGGTGTAGCTACTGCCTTGTCAAACTCCAGCCAGCCCTGCTGGATCTTTTCAACAAGGTCTTCCGCGCCCACAAAATCAGCTCCGGCATCTCTGGCTTCCTTCTCCTTTTCGCCCTTTGCAAAAACAAGGACCCTTACTGTTTTGCCGGTACCATAGGGAAGTACAACAGTACCTCTTACCATCTGGTCCGATTTTCTCGGGTCAACCCCCAGATTTATTGCAATATCAACCGTTTCGTCAAACTTTACATGTATGCTGTCCTTAACGATAGCAATAGCTTCCTCTATAGGATATTCTTTGGTCAGGTCGATTTTTGTCTCTTCTTTATCGGGCTTCTTTGCCATTTTATTCCTCCTAATCCCTTATTTCCACGCCCATGCTTCTTGCCGTACCCTTGATTATGTTCATCGCAGATTCAACGGATGTGGTATTCAGATCCTGCAGCTTTGTTTTTGCAATCTCTTCAACCTGGGCTGAGGTAAGGCTTCCGACCTTGTCCTTATTGGGGACACCTGAGCCCTTCACTATACCGGCGGCCTTCTTAATCAACTCAGAAGCCGGGGGCGTCTTGAGAACAAAAGTGAATGATCTGTCATTATAAACGCTCAGCACAACCGGCACAAGCGTGTCTCCCATGCTCTGAGTCTGCGCGTTGAACTGCTTGCAGAACTCCATTATATTGATCCCATGAGGACCAAGAGCAGGACCTACAGGCGGCGCAGGATTGGCCTTACCGGACGGTATCAATAGTTTAACCTGTGCAACAACTTCTTTCTTTGCCATCTATCTCCTCCAAATTTTAGTTCTTTGCTGACAGCTCATAGTTCATAGTTTTCAGCTATTAACTAAAGCTGTGAGCCATGAACCAATTACGCTTTTTCAGCCTGGGAAAATGCCAGCTCCACAGGCGTATGTCTTCCAAAAATACTGACCATGACGCGCAACCTGCCATGGTCCATGTCAACCTCATCAACAAAACCCACAAAATTACTGAAAGGCCCATCGGTTATCCTTACATTTTCACCCTTTTCAAACTGGCTCTTGGCCATAGGGGCCGGACCTTTTTCTATCTGCTGCAATATCATTTCAATTTCTTCATCCGGCAAGGCGACCGGCTTTGTCCCGCCGACAAACCCGGTAACACGCAGGGTATTCTTTATAAGATGCCACGAGTCATCGTCCAGTTCCATCTCAACAAGTATATAGCCCGGATAAAACTTCTTATCAGCCTCTTTCTTCTTTTTCCCCTTGAGTTCCAGTACTTTCTCAGTAGGGATAAGGACCCGGTGTATCTTTTCTTCAAGACCTTTAAGTTTGACCCTTTCCTCTATGGAAGTTTTGACCTTATCCTCATAACCCGAATATGTGTGGACTACATACCAATTTTTACCCATTTCCTTACCTTACAAGTAGTTTAATTATTTTAGCCAGACTCAAATCAACCATACCCAAAAATACCGATACAACAAATACCGTAGTAATAACAACCCATGTAGAGCCAATAAGTTCATCCTTGGTGGGATAATTGACCTTTTTTGCTTCGAGCTTTACCTCATCGAAAAAAATCCTTATCTTTTCAAACATCCCCGCTCCTTAATTTTAAGTGGGAAACAGGAAGTGATGAAACAGGAAACTGAATCACTTCTTACTTCTCACCTTTTACTTAATACAACAGGCCAGGAGGGATTCGAACCCCCAGCCCTCGGATTTGGAGTCCGACGCTCTAGCCGTTAGAGCTACTGGCCTATGCCTTGGTTTCCTTGTGCACATTGTGCTTTCTGCAATTTCTGCAATATTTTTTAAGCTGAAGCTTATCTGTCGTATTCTTCTTGTTTTTCATGCTGGAATAATTTTTATTCTTGCATTCAGTACATTGGAACAATATTATATCTCTCATATCTTACTCCAACACCTCAGTGACGACACCAGCGCCAACTGTCCTTCCGCCCTCTCTTATGGCAAACCTAAGTTCCTTCTCCATTGCGATGGGCGCTATCAGTTCTACTGTTATGCTTACATTATCTCCAGGCATTACCATCTC
>Ga0209211_10008123_pt1 | contig 14462 bp, 16 predicted proteins | sample RifGroA2_FD_183992 | JGI IMG/M metagenome (GOLD analysis project Ga0209211, IMG submission 183992) | Groundwater microbial communities from Rifle, Colorado, USA - Groundwater A2 (SPAdes) (version 2) | ecosystem: Environmental > Aquatic > Deep subsurface > Groundwater | place: Rifle, Colorado...
CATCCGGCATACAGACAACTGAGGGGACTGTCCCTGATTTACGGACGGAGCAGCGCGGAGTCGTAGAATCGGGACTGTCCCCGGAACCGGAGAAAGACCTTTTGCTTATTGTCGGCTCAGACACGATGGGCAAGGATGAGGAACTCGGCAAGGAGTTGATGAAGGCCTTTTTTGAGACTATGAAGGTGACAAAAGAGATACCCCATACAATATTTTTTCTCAACGCAGGTGTTAAGCTGACCACAGTCAGTGAGGATATTGTTCCTGTACTTAAAGAACTTGCTGATATGGGTGTGGAGATATTCTCCTGCGGCACATGCCTTAAATATTACAACCTTGAAGCTGAGATGAAGGTCGGCTACAGGGGGACATCAAATCATATCGTGGAAGGCATAAAGGATTTCAACAAGACTGTCTGGATAGGATAAGTTGCTTCTTCACCATTACGCTACCGCCTTTTTGTTCAATCATCCGTTGCAATTCCCTCTCTTGACTTCTGCCTTCCCCTTTTGATTAACTATAAGAGTTACCGATAAAGGCAACCTATTCTGAAAAGGTAGGGCGCAAAGCAACCGGTCCTCATATAATAGGACAGCGGTGCTACCGAAGTAATTATCAAATGATCGATAAAAGCCCAACCTTTTCAGAAGGTTTGGGCTTTTTTTATGGCTTGGAGCAGGTGGATTGTAGTAGTACAGTTAAAAAGGAGTAACAGACGTTTATGTCTTATCATGCAAGAACAGTTCAGGACGGAACCCTTTCCTATAGAACCATAAGATCTTTTCTCTGTTTCTCAATACTGACCATTTTTTCACTTCTCCCTGTTGAGTTGCAGAATGTGTGGGCTGGGGCCGGTATGGACCCCTCTCCGAAGCAGCATATTGCTTCGGAGAGCGCGACTATTCCTCCTCGCGACGGACAAGTTATTTACAGACATAACGAAGGTGGAATAAACCATCTCTATATCGTAGGCACCAGCCACAGAGATACGTTGACCCGTTCCAACGGCAGGAAAACAGCGCAGGTCCAGTCTGAAGTATATAGAATCGGGGAATGGTTGATCGATAACAAAGGCATCGAGCTTATCCTGCCGGAGGGTTATTTCATGACCACGGTAAAGGAAGGCGAGACCCGTCATGGGATAAATTACAATACGCCTCAAGGCGGTCTGAAGAAGGTTTCACTCAACGGGGCAACGCTGGAAGAAAAACTTTACACTGATATTTATACGAATGCGGAAAGATTACTGATGGAAAGCCATCACTTGATTATCCGACAGGTTGAAGACGAGGGGCTGTACAATGATGTGGTAGCTAAAATGGGCCTGCTTGGGAAGAACGGAAATACTTTTGATTTCATATATGAAAAACTTGAGCTGGATTACCTTCAGGAAAGAAGGACAGCGGCGATCCTTCAGAATATTCCGGACATCATTGATCATCAGATCAGGGGCGGACACATCAGACACAGGAATGCCATGCTTACCATAGGGGTAAGCCATTTGTCCCAGATAATCGCCTGTCTCAAACAAAAACAACTGGTTGTGCGCTCTCCGGCCTTTACACCTTTTAAAGATTATGTCTCGGAGGTGAATCTTGTGAAGGAAGGGTTTGATATCACAATTATTATTCCCAGGACCATAGCGGACGATGATGACCTCCTGAGTTTGACGAAACTGGCGCATTATGCCGGGCGATTACCGGAAACAGACTACACTACCGGCTTAAAGCTGAATAGATAAGAAAAGGCAGCCGGGTTTCCCCCGGCTGCCGGACCGATCATAGAGACAACACACGGCGCCGGCCCGCGCGATTGGGATGAGTTGCATCACCAGGTCCTCAATATTTTTCCGGCATCTCTTTTCCCTTCATCATCTCTTTTTCCTGTTCCATTTCCGGTTGACCAGCCTTCCATGAGGGACTTACGCCATAGAATTTATAGGTGTCTTCAGTCCATTTGCTATTCATCATCTCTCCCCAATTAAGGCTGGTGAAATAGGGTGCCGATTCCAGTTTCTCGGAGCTGACGTCCAATCTGGCTGTTTTACCATTCTCCTCGATCTTCAAGGCATTAATGGGAACAGGTATCAGCTTGCCGGCAAACCCATAAGAGAGGACCGCAAAGACCGCGTTTCCCCGGGTATTAATAGCCAAGTCAGCGATTTTGCCAAGATATTCTCCCTTAGCGTTTTTGACGTTGACGTTTATAAGATCGCTGGCTTTTAATACCTTGGTTTCGCTCATGGTCATTTTCATAGCTTCATCTTCAGCTGCGTATGGTACGGCAGCAAAGAGCGCCAACATCATCAGTGTGATCATTATGGTTATCGATATCTTCTTCATTCTTTTTCTCCTTTTTTCTCCTGTTTTAAACTGGGTTATTACGATGTCCTAAGATCGGTCTCTTAAACTTGAAGTCGTGTCCTCCTCTACAGGGGTTTTACTTATACCTTATCACTGCTAAATAATTTGTCAAGGGGTGAAAATTTGCACTCAGCACTGTCGTATGGTGCGCGGCCGCATTGCATTTATCAATATTTTCCTGTAAATTCATATTAGAAATTGCTAAAAGTCGCCTATACGGATATTTTATGATCGATAGTGTTCTTCTGAGGTGCCGGCACTGTTCTGCTGTCAACCGCGTGCCTGTGAACAGGATAATGGAAAGACCCAAATGCGGAAAGTGCAAGGCCTTTCTTGAGTTCCCCGGCGCGCCGATTGAGGTGACCGCCGGTAATTTTGAACAGGAGGTCCTGATGTGGCCGGGCGCTGTTTTAGCTGAGTTCTGGTCCCCCCTCTGCGGCGTATGCAGTTCTGTAAGGCCTTATATAGAGGCACTTGCGCGCAGGAGGCGTGGAATCCTTAAGGTCGCCATGATCAATATTGATAAGGAACAGATACTGGCTTCCGGATTCAATATTAAAGCGACACCTAAGTTCATACTTTACCGTAACGGCGTAAAGATAAAAGAACTTGACGGAGCATTGCCCGAGCCGGAAATGGAGCAATGGATCAATCAATCGTTATAATAGATCATGCACATAGCATACAAAACGGACGCAGGCAGGCAGAGAGAAATAAACGAAGACTCCATACTCGTGGACCAGGGAAAAGGAATATTTCTGCTTGCTGATGGCCTTGGGGGGCACCAGGCTGGTGAAGTTGCAAGCGCTCTGTGCGTTAATGAGATTCACCGGTATCTTAGAGAAAAGATTGATAGAATCACTCTAAAAGAGGTGCCGAATCTTCTCATCGAAGCAGTGGTCCATGCGCATAAGACCATTAAAGTGAAATCAATGTCAGACCCAAAACTTCTGGGCATGGGGACCACTATTGTTGCCTTGCTGATCAAAGACCATGATGCTTATATCTGCCACGCAGGGGACAGCAGGGCGTATATAATTCGTGATGGAATTAAACAGATAACAAAGGACCACACATACACAGGACATCTCGAAAATGATATCATGCTGAAAGAACTATATTCCCGTACACGCTCACCTATACTCTCCCAGGCAGTCGGCACAGTAATGAAGATTGAGCCTGAAATAAATCATATAGGACTTAAAGCTGGCGATATAATTCTTATATGTTCAGACGGTCTTACTGATATGCTTTCAGATGAAGAGATATCAGAAATCACGCTCAGGCATGAAAATAAGATTAATGAGGCCGCTGATATGCTTGTCAATGAGGCAAATAACAGGGGAGGGAGAGATAACATCTCTGTCATACTGATAAAAGCTTAATTAAAAAAGGCCAAGATCATTGACCCTGGCCCTTTTAATATTAAATCTTGTAAGCGGCTATTTCTTCAACGCTGCCTGTGCTGCAGCAAACCTTGCAATAGGTACCCTGTAAGGTGAGCAGCTTACATAATTCAGGCCTATATCGTGGCAGAACATTACAGATTTTGGCTCTCCGCCGTGCTCTCCGCATATGCCCATCTTCATGTCTTTCTTGACCTTCCTTCCTTTTTCAACTGCCATGCGCATAAAGGCCCCAACTCCGTCCTGGTCTATTGTGATGAACGGGTCTTCCTTGAGAACTCCGTTCTCTACATAGAAGGGCAGGAACCTTCCTGCATCATCCCTTGAAAGACCATACACTGTCTGTGTCAGGTCATTTGTGCCGAAGGAATAGAAGTCAGCCTGTGTCGCAATCTCTCCTGAGGTGACGCAGGCGCGCGGGAGTTCTATCATTGTCCCAACAGTATACGGGACTTTTACTTTGTATTCCTTTTGAATTCTTTCAGCGGTTGAAACCGTCAATTCCCTCATCTTTGCCAATTCATTCACATGCCCAACAAGAGGGATCATTATTTCAGGGATTACCTTGACCTTTTGCTTTGTAAGCTCACATGCTGCTTCCATGATGGCCTGCACCTGCATCTCATACATTTCAGGATAGGTAACGCCGAGACGGCATCCGCGATGGCCGAGCATGGGATTGAACTCATGGAGCGCCTTGTTTTTCGCGTTTATCTGTTCAAAGGAAACACCCATATCACCTGCAAGCTCTGTCAGTTCTGCATCGGTATGTGGAAGGAATTCATGAAGCGGTGGATCAAGAAGTCTTACTGTTACAGGGAGTCCGGCCATTGCCTTGAATATGCCGAGGAAGTCAGCCTTCTGGAAGGGAAGCAGTTTTGCGAGCGCCTTTTTCCTTCCTTCAACGGTCTCGGAAAGTATCATCTCTCTGACCGCCTTTATCCTGTCAGGGCCGAAGAACATATGCTCTGTCCTGCAGAGGCCTATCCCTTCAGCGCCAAAACCCCTTGCCACGGTAGCGTCATTGGGTGTGTCCGCGTTTGTCCTGACCTTTAATGTCCTGTTCTGGTCAGCCCATACCATAAGTTCCTTGTACCACGTATTGCGGTCAGGATCTGCAGGCAGCAGATCGAGCTTGCCTTCATACACCCTTCCTTTTGTACCGTTAAGGGTTATCCAGTCGCCTTCTTTTAATACCTTTCCGTTTACGTGGATTTCCTTGGTGCGTAAATTTATATCAAGCGCCGAACAGCCTACGATGCAGCATTTGCCCCAGCCCCTTGCAACAAGAGCGGCGTGGCTTGTCATACCGCCTTTTGCTGTAAGTATGGCCTCGGCGGCGTGCATCCCGTGAACATCTTCCGGAGATGTTTCGGTCCTGACGAGAATTACCTTTTCACCTTTCTTGGCCCATGCAGCAGCATCATCCGCTGTAAGCACGATCCTTCCGATAGCGCCGCCAGGTCCTGCGGGCAGACCTTTTGCGAGTTCAACTGCCTTCTTTTCAGCAACAGGAGCTACGCTCGGGTGCAGGAGCTCATCAATCTGGTCAGGCTTAACGCGCATTATTGCGGTCTGTTTTGTGATCAGTTTTGATTTTGCCATCTCAACAGCCATGCGTATTGCGGCCTGGCCGTTACGCTTGCCGACCCTTGTCTGGAGCATCCAGAGCTTTCCATCTTCTATTGTGAATTCAATGTCCTGCATGTCTGAATAATGTTTTTCGAGCTTGTTCTGGATTGTGTACAGCTCCTTGTATAACTTTGGCATCGCCTCTTCAAGTGAAGGCAGGTGGGCGGTGTCGGCTGTCTTGCCTGCCTTGTTCACCGGGTTCGGGGTCCTTGTGCCTGCTACGACATCCTCCCCCTGGGCATTTGTAAGCCACTCGCCGAAGAACATGTCTTCACCTGTTGCCGGGTTGCGTGTGAATGCCACGCCTGTTGCCGAGGTATCGCCTGTGTTTCCGAAGACCATTGACTGTACATTGACTGCAGTGCCCCAGTCTTCCGGTATCTTTTCAATCCTGCGGTATGATATGGCGCGCTTGCCCATCCATGACTGGAAAACAGCGCTTATGCCTCCCCACAACTGGTCCATCGGGTTGTCAGGGAAATCTTTTTTAAGGGTATGCTTAATGATTATCTTGAATTCATCACAAAGCATTTTCAGGTCATCAACAGTCATGTCTGTGTCTGTTTTGTACCCCTTTGCCTTTTTCATGGTTTCCATTGCGTGTTCGAGTTTCTGGCGTATGCCTTCGCCCTCTGCGGGCTCAAATCCTGCTGCCTTTTCCATCACAACGTCGGAATACATCATCATAAGGCGACGGTAAGCGTCAAAAACGAAACGTGGGTTGTTGGTCTTTTTTATAAGACCGGGGATGGTCTTTGATGTTAGTCCTACATTTAATACGGTCTCCATCATGCCGGGCATTGAACTGCGCGCGCCTGAACGGACTGATAGGAGGAGTGGATTAACAGTGTCTCCGAACTTCTTACCCATAATCTTTTCGACCCTCGCAAGAGAGGCCTCGACCTGTCCCTTGAGCTCAGCTGGATATTTCCGATTGTTTTTGTAATAAAGCGTGCAGACCTCTGTTGTTATTGTGAATCCTGCCGGTACTGTGATTCCGAGGTTTACCATTTCTGCCAGGTTTGCCCCTTTGCCTCCGAGCAGGTTCTTCATTTCAGACTTTCCGTCAGCCTTGCCTGCGCCGAAGAAATAGACGTATTTCCTGGCCTTTGCAGACTTCGCAGGCTTCGCGACTTTCGCAGATTTTTTTGCCTTGCTTACAACCTTTGCCATAAAATCCCTCCAGAGTAGTAGTGTATAAATTAAATGCTATATAATTTAGCCCAATTTTGCAAGGAAAATCAAGGAAACAGCACTTTTAAGCCATAATCACGTATAAGTCTCAGATCATCTTCGTAGCTCCTGCCTGTAGTTGTGAGATAATTTCCTGTCAGCAGAGAGTCTGCCCCTGCCATAAAAACGAGAGGGTGAAAGTCTTTCAGCGCCTGCACCCTGCCGCCGCATACCCGGATCTGTTTGGAGGGCAGGATAAACCTGTAAAGGCTTATTATCTTCAGCGCTTCAAACGGCTGAATGTGTTCCCTGCTGCCGAGGGAGGTACCTTTGACCGGGACGAGAAAGTTGATGGGCACGGAATCTACATCAAGCTTTTTTATCGCAAAGGCCATGTCTATTTTGTCTTCCCATGTTTCCCCCAATCCGAAAATCCCGCCTGAACAGACCGAAAGCCCGACTGACTTTGCCGCCTCAATGGTTTTGAGTTTGTCATAATATGTGTGGGTACTGCATATTTCAGGGAAGAACCTTTCTGATGTTTCGAGGTTATGATGGTAGCGTTCAAGCCCGCTGTCTTTGAGAAATGATAATTCATCTTTATCCAGGAGTCCAAGCGTAGCGCAAGGCAGAAGCCCGATTTTTCTTATCTCTGCTATCATAGTGCCTATATCTTCGAGTTCCTTTTTGCCGGCCTTCCTGCCGCTCGTGACAATGCAGAACCTTTTGACTCCTACGGCTTTAGCCTCTGCAGCTTTATCAGTAATTGTTTTTTTGCTTGCCAGAGGATAGACTGCTATTTCAGACTTACTCTTTGAAGACTGCGCGCAGTACGAACAATCCTCAGGACATGCTCCTGATTTGGCATTTATAATGGCGCAGAGGTCAACCGAATCCCCTATGAATTTGTCACGTAGTGCAGAGGCGGCAGCAAAAAGGGCGGGGATTCCTGATTGAGGGATTTCAGTAATCGCGGCGGCTTCCGCCTTTGTGATGGAGTGTCCCGTGATGACTTTATTTATAAGATCGTCTATTATTTTCACTTCTGTTTTTCTATTGTTCTGGCGTTTTGTGGGCTATGAACTAGTACCTGATGTCGAATTCTTTAAACCCTTCAAGCCTGTCTTCCCATGTTACGTCAATGTCCGTTACCCGTGAAGCAGGTGGGCCTTGTTTGCATTTTATAATTGCCTTTTCGATCAAGTCCCTGTCACCTTCAAAGACCGCTTCAACGCGCCTGTCAGGCAGGTTCCTGACCCAGCCTTTCAACCCAAGGGCTTCAGCAACTTCAACTGTAAACCCCCTGTAATATACACCCTGAACTCTTCCTGAAATATATAGATGGGCCCTTGCGTTCATCTGTCTATTTTATTAAGAATTTCCTGTGCCGAGCAAGTATGTTTTTGCCTTGCTAACAAAATCCAGGGCCTTTGGAAATATCTCGTCCACGTCTTCTTTGGTAACTTCAGCCTGTTCCATATAATCGCCTTTTTGTCTGAGTTCAAAGGCCCTATGCAGGGTCATGGATAGGTTCTTATCGAAAATCCCGCTTTTGATAAATTCCTTGTCGAAGAGAGAAATTGCCCCAGCGTGTTTAGAAGTGCCTATCTGTTTCTCCTGTAAAAGGGCCAACACTGTATAAAACATGGCGTAATATAAACGGTTCATTACGGCCCTAAAGCTCATACCTTCCTTTAGAAGAACTGTAGCTTCTTTGATGGAGTCGTCGGCTTGTTGAAGCCGATATCGTATCAGCGACAGCACTTTTTCATTCACACTGCTACTCCCTCGCGATAAACCGTTTTGATGAACACAGACTCACTTAGCGGGCTGTTTGTTAAAGTGTCGAGACTGATGGCAACCGGCATCACAACAACATCCTCAGGAAACCCTGCCTCCCATGAGCACTCGCTGATGAATCTTTCCAGTGCATGATCGAGATGATCAACTACTATGAGAACGTCGAGGTCCGACTCCTCAGTGGCATTGCCCCGTGCGCGGGAACCGAAGACTTTGATTTCGTGAACTTTTGCCCTCTGCTCGACAAGAGACTTGAATTTTTCCGCTATTTTAATGTCTTTGGGCTGCACGTTTTCCCTCGATGGTGTGATTGTTTGCTCGCATGATTTAAAGTTTAACAAAATCATAAGGTTAATACAAATATGCCAGTGCATTTTGTTATTTTTTTCATCTTTCGATATCTCCTCTCCAAATTTGCATGTCTTCAGGATGTTGTTATAATTCAAATATAGATTAAGAAGAGGAGGACAATATGAAAGCGATACGTGTTCACGAATTTGGTGCCCCCGAGGTCATGAAAATAGAAGAGGTTGCTGACCCCAAGCCCGGAGCAGGCGAGGTCGTTGTCAAGGTTTATGCTGCAGGAGTCAATCCGGTTGATACTTACATGCGTTCAGGTGGATATGCCCTCAAGCCGGGGTTGCCTTATACTCCTGGCATGGACGGGGCTGGCATAGTTGAATCTGTCGGCGCGGGAGTCAGCAGCCTTAAAGCTGGTGGCCGGGTGTACATTGCAGGGAGTATCAGCGGGTCGTATGCTGAAAAGGCCCTTTGCAGGGAATCACAGGTGCACCTTCTTCCTGCCAATATAACTTTCAGCCAGGGGGCCTGCCTTTATGTGCCTTATGTCGCCGCATATCACGCCCTTTTTCACAAGGCAAAGGCGCTTCCAGGCGATGTTGTGCTTGTCCACGGTGCGAGCGGCGGGGTAGGGATTGCAGGCGTGCAATTCGCCCGCGCAGCTGGAATGATGGTAATAGGCACGAGCAGTACGGAAAAAGGGCGGAAGCTGGTCACAGGGCAGGGCGCCCATCATGTTGTCAATCATAATGACCCCGGCCATTTTGAACAAATACTCAAACTGACAAATGGCCGGGGAGTGGACGTTATACTGGAGATGCTTGCGAACGTTAATCTCGACAGGGACCTTGGGATACTTGCTCAAAACGGCCGGGTGTCAGTAATAGGCAGCAGGGGAAGGGTTGATTTAGACCTGCGCCAGGCAATGGGGCGCGGTGCGGCAATTATAGGCATGGTGCTTATGCAGGCTACTGAACGTGAAAACCTGAGCATACATTCTGCTGTAAGCGCCGGGCTTGAAAACGGTACTCTGCAGCCGGTGGTAGGGCAGGAAATACCCCTTTCAGAAGCTGCGCGTGCTCACCATGAGATTATGGAAAAGAGTGCTTATGGAAAGATTGTCTTGGTTCCCTGATTACAGAATATAAGAGAAGACCATGATAAATATATTTACGGTTCGGGTTATATTAGGCACTGGGCTGCGTTACAGTACCTAATTATTGTGCATTGTACCTGTTTTCTGGATGAAAAAATGATGACGGGAAAGGTTGAAATACCGTCAAATATGATAGACTAAAAAGTAGCTGATAATATTTGGAGGGGATATGCATAAAACAATTGACGTAATGTTTGAAAAGGGTGTGTTTAAGCCACTTAAAAAGGTTGATCTGCCTGAACATTCCAAACTTAAAATTACGCTTTTACCCTCAAACGTCATTAGCCCGGAAGTTGTTGCCCGTAAACAGTCCGAAGCCCTCCTTGAGCTTGCCGGGGTCGGGGCGAGCGGATTACAGAATATAAGCGAAGACCATGATAAATATCTTTACGGTTCGAGCAAGAAATAATGAATGTAGTTCTCGTTGACACTTCCGCCTATTATGCTCTTTTTGACGCTACCGACAAGAACCACAACAAAGCAATAGCATTTCTTAAAACAAACATCTACCCTCTTGCCACAACCTCTCTTGTTGTTATCGAGACACTAAATCTTGTCAATGCAAGGCTTGGTCACGATCAAGCCGTGAAAATAGGTGAAAAGCTTTACGACAACGATCTGACAACTATTATCAGCCCTGTCCAAGATGATGAGAGAAAAGCTTGGCAAATATTCCGTAAATATGCCGACAAGCAGTTTTCCATGACGGATTGCACGACATTTGCGGTAATGGAAAGATTGAAGATTAAAAAGGCTTTTGCCTTTGATATACATTTCAGCCAGTACGGAAAGTTTTCGGTTCTACCTTAGCCCTGAGCTTGCTGGTGTCGGGGCTTGACTTTGTTAAACCAGCATGGCACCGCCACTTTTTCCCAAAAAATTGAACAACTATGATAATATTGGGGGAGCTATAACGGGAATCATATAATTTCTTTCGAACAATGACAGACTTTTAAGGAGGGATATATATGTCTGCAAGGTCTAAGCTAAAGCAGGCCCTTAGTGCAATTGACGACGCACAGAAAAGTCTTAAACGTGCCCAGCACAACGTGACGGACGACAGCGATATCCGCCGAGCACTGCGTGAACTTGACGATGCAGAGTCAGATATCAAGAAAGCTATTCGGGATCTGCCTGACGAATAAGATCACGAAAGAGAATGAGTCTCCTCTTTTGTTAGTGGCGGAAAGCATGGCATACTGCTATTTGTTTTGCATAGTTGAACGCCGTCCTATAAGAGACGGCAAAGCTGGGAGAAGTAAGTAATGTTAAAGCTGAATTCTGATAAATGCCATAAATCCTATGGTAGACCTTACCACATGCACGACAATTTAATATCAATAATCAAAGAGTTCTCAGCCATTAATCTCGACGACAGATTTGTTTGGGATTTCCCACACTATGGGCTACCTGCTGATGTCGTCATGGATTTGCCAAAAAAGAACGTCTTTCAAAAGAATATAATTTTAAAAAAACGCTTACAAGACCATCTGCCTGACAAAAAGAAAGAATTAGAATACTGGATTATTCAGGCATGGGGCGGCATCAGGCGATTCGAAAAAAATGATAAAAATGATGCTAGAATTGATGCATTATACGGTCAATTGGCTGTAAGAACTCTCTCGGGCGATTTTTTTGGATGTATCTCTTCGCTTTCAAAGGTTGCATCATTCTTTAATCCTAAAAAATATGCGATTTATGATGCACGAGCCACATTTAGCCTGAACTGGTTGCTTTTAAAATCTGGAGCAACGTCAGGCTTTTTCCCAGTTCCCTCCGGTCGCAATACAGCGATCACTAATTATGACATTGAGACAATAATTAGACTGAAATGTGGTGAAGGAAATAATCTATTTCTTAAGCCTACGCTTGCTTATTTTGAATACTGCAAGTTATTGAAGGAATTATCGGTGCGGATATGGAATGATGCAGAGCGCCAATCAATGCCTTATTATTTGGAGATGCTCATGTTTGTCATCGGGCCAAAGGAGATAGTTAGTGATATGAAAAAATCAATAAATATTGAGATTTGCCCATGCGCTTAACTTGACTCGGAGTAAGTATGCACTTTTAAGAGGGTGAGGCTTACTTAGCGGGTGAGTCATTCCTGATACCTTAAAAAAGAAGAAGAAATAAAATCGCCCCCCCCAAGAAAATTGTCTCAGCCGAAGAAAAGCAGAATGCCCCTTGAAAATCTAAAGTGAAGGGTGTATCATCCATTAACGTTTATGACAACAGTATCAGGTACAGAACCATATTTTAGTTTTAAAACGAAAACTCTCGGAGAATTGTTTGCTTTCCATTTATTGCACAGCAATAAAAAAGAATTGCGCACTCGACTCGGCGGCTCAATAGAGAAATCAACTCCGCTTGCATACGTGAGGACCTTGATAACAATAAGTTGCCATACCAGGACCTCACTTATAGACGGGAGATATAGACCTTCAGTATATTCTCTTGCTGCTGCTGCAGCAAATGAGGTGACAGTTGAAGAACTTGAAGCGTTTTCCTCTCTATATCTGGAGCATAACGATTATCTTTATACAGGAAACGAGATAATCCCCAACCCGAATAAAGACGAATCTGAAATTAAATTGTTAATTAAACAAGGAAGTATCGTATATCCTCGTAAGGATAACGAAAGCAATGTTGACTATCTCTATAGAATTTCAGTGGCGCGTGAAAAGGAAGAAAGTGCTCAGGCTCAAGAAGCAATGAAAACGCTTGGCATGACCAGTTTTTCTTCAGGACTTCAAGAACAAATTAGAACCACTCTTAATATGGGTGCCATGTTAAAAGACACATCGATAAGTCCGGGGCATTCTGCTCAATTTGATAGAGAGTCTGCTTCGGATATATTCAAGACGATGAAGCAGCAAGAAGATGCAAGACTGAAACCCTTTAGAGCGCTATCCGGCAAACTTGATGAATTAGTTGAATTGTCTTCAAGTACAGCAGATTTTATGGTAGAAATGAATAAAACTCAAACAACTATTGCGGCTGAATTAAAAGCATCAGGACAGACGACTACTTGGTTTGCGAAAGCCAATTTTGTAAGTAGCATTTTGATTATCCTGCTTACACTTGTTTCATTGTGGCTTGGCTATCAATCTTCTTTTTCAAATGATACTGTTGCTCACCGGCAACTTGAATATGCAAACAAGATAGTGAAGAATCTCGATGATATTAACAATCATTCTATGCTTTCATCAAAACATGCCGATGCGTCTCTTGAAAAACTGATTGAACAACAAACAGCATTTCTTAGAGAATTGAAGGATATCAGGTTGCAGGAAGAAAAACGCTTGGAGTTTTTACTTAAAAGGGCTAAAGAGGAAAAGTAGTGATATCCACAGGCGGGCTGAGGCGGCAAAAAAGTGGGCACATACCCCTTGAAAAACTGATAGAACGGGTATATCAGCCAAGCAAACGAACTGGAGCTATTTACAACTGACTCAATATGCCAGACAAAGAATCACATACAATAAGAAATAGTATCATTGCCACTGTTGTAGGTGGTTTAATTCTATCTATCATTATTAGCCCATCGAGAAAGATAATTTTAAGACTTCTCGTTTTAATTTGGTCTGGCGTTACTTGGACATGGACAGCTTTAATATCCTACTATTCAATGCCCGGCTGGTTGGTGATTTCAATAGACATATTAGCTTTTTTGGGCATCCTCAATCTTTATCGAGTTCTAACCCCAAGGAAAGAGAAAGACCCGAAATTCAAAAAATACACTGAAGATTTTCTATACGGAGCAAAATGGAGGTGGTCATGGGATGCTGACAATTATCTTTCAAACCTATGGTGTTTTTGTCCACGATGTGATGCACAGCTTGTATATGATGATAGTTCTTGCCGTAATATAATGTCGCAGGATAAAACTACTTTTTTTTGTGAAAATTGCCAACGGGTAGTTGCGAGCGTCGATGGAGGCAATAAAAATTATGCGCTTGCTGCCGCCGAAAGAGAGATACTTCGCAGAATACGAACAAATGAGTATCTGCGCTCTAATCCAACTACCCCTAACGACGACCGGGAATTCATTCTGTAGTTTTTTTGCATTGATTGATATTCGCCTCATTTCTCTTGGGGTAATCGTATCGGGGTGAGAATTCCGCGTGCTCTTGCCAGGAAAAAGGAATTGCCGTGGATTCCACCGTTGAGGTGGATGAGACCGATGAAGGTATTATCATCAAGCCTGTAGGGAAAAGGGAATTCTCCTTAAAAGAGCTTGTGAAAGGGATGGCTCCACAGAACCGGCACGGGGAGGCGGACTTTGGGTTGCCTGTAGGAAAAGAGATTATCTGATGAGTACATTCTACTCCCCCAGATATGCTTTTTTGACTTCGTCGTTGTGGAGCAGGTCTTCGCTGTTGCCGTGTAGTTTGATGGTGCCGTTTTCTAGCACATAGCCCCTGTTTGAAAGCTTGAGAGCAGCCATTGCGTTTTGTTCGACAAGAAGGACTGTTACTCCCTCGCTGTTTATCTCTTTTATGGTCTTGAAAATCTTGGACGCCATGATTGGGGCGAGGCCGAGGGAGGGCTCATCAAGTATTAAAAGCCTCGGCTCAGACATCAGTGCCCTGCTGATGGCAAGCATTTGCTGTTCGCCGCCGCTCAGGG
>Ga0209211_10008124_pt1 | contig 14462 bp, 17 predicted proteins | sample RifGroA2_FD_183992 | JGI IMG/M metagenome (GOLD analysis project Ga0209211, IMG submission 183992) | Groundwater microbial communities from Rifle, Colorado, USA - Groundwater A2 (SPAdes) (version 2) | ecosystem: Environmental > Aquatic > Deep subsurface > Groundwater | place: Rifle, Colorado...
TGCCAACTCTAGACCAGGTAAATCACTCCAAAATCACGACTTACCCAATTCTGCTGGATTTGGCTTAGTCAACTTTGTTATCCTCCCCCACTGGGGGCAAAAAGAGAAGAGGGAAGACTACTTCGCTCACAAAATCCCACAATCATACAAAGAAGATTTCCCCTATATATTACTTACCAACAATCAGTACGTCGAAGTCGAGGGTGACTGGTACAAAATAATCGACGTCACAAAAGAATAGTTACTACCATATGAAAAATAACAAACTCAACGGTGTCCTTTTTCTTCAAAAATGTATTGTGGTAGATAGCGAAGGAAAAATCCTTGCGCTCAAACGCTCGCCTACCAAGGACTCCGACAGGTCGGGTTGTTGGGATCTCCCCGGCGGTACCTATGAGCACGGTGAGGACGTGATCGACTCTATTAAACGCGAAGTCATGGAGGAAGCCAATTTAACCATTCTCGACCCTCATCCCGTCTATCTCGCCAGCGGTTTAAACAATGTCAGCCAGTTCATGGATAGCGAGATTGTTTTTGCAGTCACGCACGTGTGTACAAAGTGGGAAGGGGAGGTCAATATTTCTGATGAACACACCGAGTATCGCTGGGTCACCCCACAAGAATTTTTGACTTATGACTTTGGCAACGATAACGGATTTTTCCAACAAAGTATTACTTCTTACATTAAACAGATTAAAAATATTATTTAAGCTGGTGTTACCATGTTTTAAAACATAGTAACACGGATAAACTTCAAACCTACTTGCATAATTCAAGGTATTTATCAAACGCTTGCACAAAATGGTAGGGGTTAGAGTGCAACTGCTCGCCAATTTCCACCCGACTGAACCATTTAACTTTTTGTACCTCATCCTGATTTAACTTGAGGGTATGAATTGTCAAGTCCTGTTGGCAAGAAAATAGCTGGCAATAAAAATTGTTATATCCACTCACCAGTAGCTTCTTTCCTTCATTCGTCACAAACCCCTCCAGCCCAATCTCATTCTTTGCTGCTTTTTTAATCGATCCCAGATAAGTTTGATCTTTTTCAACAATAGTAGCCACGCTCGGTCCCCACCTATTTGGATCTCTACGTTTACTCATTGGTCGCTTGGCCAGTAAAATCTCTCCCTTGCTGTTGGTGATCCACAACGCAGCTACTCGCAAGATATCATTCTCATTCAAAGCCTCAAATTTTTTATACCCAATCTCCTTGTCGGTCTGATCAACTAACGTAGTGTATCGTACATGCTCAATCGATAGGATTTTGTCCAACTCCCTCGATACTTTCTCAAATATTTTAATATGACCGTTAATATTGGGGTGCAACCCGTCATCAAAATCTACGTCAGTCAACAATGCATTGATATCAACAAATGTCAGGCCATTCTTCCGTGCAATATCTGTCAATTTGGCATCATAAATTTTTGTGCGCTCTTTAGTGTATGATTTCCCAGTAGTACTTTGAATGAGGGGAGTCGTAAGGAGATCACTCCCCTTTACAAGTCCGAGTATTACGATTTGCTCAGTGAATTTTCGTGCTTTCTCTATCAATGTCTGCATGTTTACCTCAAAATCATCGAGCGTTGTTTCTGGATTATTTTCTGTTTCACGGAACAATGAATCATTCACCCCAATGTTGAAGATAATTAGTCCCGGCTTACGAGCAGAGGCCTCTCCCTCTAACCTTTCAAGTAAATTCGTGGTAGTATTTTTATCGATTCCCAAGTCATACAAAGAATTTGACATTCGGGTAGTATTTGGTAATAATTAAGTTGATATTAGGTGGTGTAGGAGGTTGATATGGACAAGCAATTAGTCATTTTTGAAGATAAGCAGATTAGACGAGTATGGGACGAGTTAAGAGATACGTGGTATTTCTCAGTGATAGACATTATCGCAGTGCTTGTTGGACAGCCAGATTTCCAGCTCGCCAGGAATTATTGGAAAGTATTAAAGAACAGGCTTTCAAAAGAGGGTAGTGAAGTGGTTACAAAATGTAACCGGTTGAAACTAATGGCTACTGATGGCAAGTTTCGATTCACTGACTGTGCAGATCTCGAGACCATATTCCGCCTGATCCAATCCGTACCAAGTCCCAAGACAGAGCCATTCAAGCTCTGGCTAGCCAAAGTAGGTCACGAGCGTATCCAGGAAATAGCCGACCCTGAAAGGTCCATCAACCGCGGTCGCGCCAACTGGCAAAAACTGGGTAGGAGTAAAAAATGGATCCAGCAGCGGATGATGGGTCAGGAAATACGAAACAAATTGACCGATTACTGGAAAAGTCACGAGATCACCAAAGAACAGGAATATGCTATCCTCACTGATATTATCCACTCTGAGTGGGCAGATGTCTCGGTAAAACAACACAAAGCAATTAAAGGTTTAAAAAATCAAAACCTTCGCAATCACATGACGGACGCCGAGCTTGTCTTTACCGCCCTGGCAGAGCTTTCTACCCGCGAAATTGCGGAAACGGACGATGCAACTGGTATGGAGGAAAATGCCCGGGCGGGGAGAGTGGGTGGCAGGATCGCCAAAAATGCTCGGGTGGCGCTCGAATCCAAAACAGGTAAAAAAGTTATCTCGCCTACCAACTATCTCTCTCCTCGCAAAACTAAGTTAATCATATAATGGCTTATGACGAGTGACATCATGATTTAAATCATTGAATCATCTATGACAATCAATATTAAAGAGATTCAAGCCAAATCAATTCTTCAAAAGTCGGGGTTACCCGATGTTGATTGGGTGGTAAATGCCTACACAGGTTGTCGTTTTGGGTGTAAATATTGTTATGCTGCTTTTGTGGGGAAATTTACCCATCCTGGTGAAGAATGGGGGAGTTATGTGGATGCCAAACTAAACGCCCCAGAATTACTTCGCAAGGAATTGCTGTCCAAGTTAAAAAATGAACAAATCAAAGATATCGGCACGATTTTTCTTTCCTCAGTAACTGATCCATATCAAGGTCTAGAATCAAAATACCAATTAACTAGAGGGTGTCTCCAGGTTCTCATCGATCTCAAATATACAGGCAAAGTCTCCATTCTCACCAAGTCTGCACTCGTTACTCGCGATATAGATCTATTCCTCCAAATCCCCAATATCGAAGTCGGTATGACTGTCACCTCAACAGGTGATCCAATATCGCGATACCTAGAGACATATGCCACCCCCAATGAGGACAGAATAAATGCTCTATGCGAACTCCGCGACGCAAGCATTAAAACTTATGCTTTCGTCGGCCCACTCTTACCCCATTTTGTGTATGACGAATTAGTTCTCGATAATCTATTCAAATCTCTCAAGGAAGCAGGAGTTAGTTATCTCTATATCGAGCACCTCAATTTAACTCCATATATACGTGACCGATTATTTGAATATTTAGAAAAAGATTATCCAAATCTTTTAGAAAAATTTCAAGAATCAATAAAGCCAGAGTATCGTGTTAAACTTGATACTGTAATTAATGAGCTAATAAAAAAGTATTCACTTCCACTTGCTCATAACGAAACCATATATCACAAAGATAAAGAAAGCTGGAAGCAGCTAAAAAAGTAAATATATGTCACCACCAAAACTCCTAAACAACGTCAAGTTTCTCCAGAAGTGCATTGTCGTGGGTAAAGACGGGAAGATCCTCGCCCTTCGTCGCGACCCAAACGACGTGCGTCGGCCCAACTGTTGGGATTTCCCTGGTGGCAACTATGAAGCAGGGGAGACAGTTGATGAATGTATCAAGCGCGAAATACGTGAAGAAACTGGCCTAGAAGCCAAATCGGTGAGACCATTTTATATCGCGAGCAACATGGGCAAAACCTACCAAGATATCAATGTCATTGCCGTCTGTCAGGTCTGTCTAGACTGGGAAGGCCTGCCCGCCAAAGCAACCGACACGAGAAACGGCCAAATCGGCAGTCTGCGCGAAGTCAACGTTGCGTCGGAGGGGGAGGTTGTGCTCTCGGACGAACACGTCGAGTATCGCTGGGTGGTGCCAGACGAATTTATGAAACTAGAAACTGGTGATGACGGCGGTTTTCTTAAAGCTAGTCTCCACGCTTACCTCACCATCCCCTCTTCCGCCCGTGCCCTTCCGAAGCAATAGGCGAAGGAGGGTTGACATATTCAAAAAACAGAATATGATAGAGGAATGAAAGCCACAGTATTACGTAACTTCGCAAAATACTTCAAGACAATTGGCCATGCCAAAAGACTCGAGATTATCACCCTCCTTCAGGGTCATTCGCTAACTGTTAATCAGATAGTACAGATGACCGGTTTGCGCCAGGCCACAGTCAGTCAACACCTCATGATCCTCAAAGAAAATGGACTTGCATCTGCCACCAAAACCGGCAAGGAAATTTATTACACGCTTTCTTCACGACCATACATCGAGTTACTCACTTTTACGAACAATCTTACCCGCTCTACCCCGGTCGAAGACGCACAGCCCACCGTCATCGACCCCATATGTCATATGCACTTGACTCCTAACACCTCAAACTACACCAAAGAGTACGATGGAGTCAGGCATTACTTTTGCGGTAAAGGCTGTCTGAAAGAATTTACGAACCAACATAAAGGAGCAATATGAAGATTCTAATTCAATCACTTCTATTTATCGTCATCGTGGGACTATTCGCCGTCACTTCTGACCGTCTAACCAAAATCAACAAAACCGAATCCATCCCAGAGTCAACTCCCATACCCATGGTTCAATCAGGCATGAGCGATGAGGAATTTTTAAATCAAATGATCAAACATCACGAGGAAGCTATTGTTATGTCGCAAAAAATTCTCCTTCCCACCTCCAGAAAAGAAATTCATGATCTAGCTACGGGCATCATCAATACTCAAACCCAAGAAATCAAGACTATGCAACAATGGAAAAAGGAGTGGTATGGAAAATAAGACAAATAGGCAAAAATTTGACGTTACGGGCATGCACTGCGCCAGCTGTGCCAGTATCATTACCAAAAAACTTGGTAAAGTCCCTGGGGTCGACTCGGTCACTGTCAACTTTGCCACCGAAACTGCGCAGATCAACACGTCAGAGCAGGTCCCAACCGAGGATTTGAATAAAGTCATTTCTCCCCTTGGATACACCCTCAAATCCAATAGCCCGCCTGTTAGCGAGGTAAACCCACCCATGGGTGAAAAAGGTCACGATATGTCCAAAATGATGACGTCTGGCACCAAAGCGGAAAAACTAGCAGAGCTCGAAAAGTTACGTCAAAAAACCGTCTTTGTCATGCCGATCGCCATCGTGGTTTTTGTGCTGATGATTTGGGATCTCTTGTATAAACAATTTGGGATACTTCGCGAACTCCCCATTTCCATGATGGCCTTTAATCGCCTCTCTTTCATCCTCGCCGCCCCCATCATGTTTTGGGTCGGCCAGCCCTACATTCAGGGTTTCTTCCGTTTCGTAAAATACCGCGTGGCCAACATGGATACCCTCATTGGGATCGGTACCCTCGTCGCCTTCACTTACAGCTCTATCCTCTTACTATTCCCAGAAATAAATACAATTCTCAAAGCCCCCGAAGGGCTATATTTTGATGTGACTATCGTTGTAATCGGTTTTATTACCTTCGGCAAGTACTTAGAAGCTCGTTCCAAATTGAAAACGGGTGAAGCCATCGAAAAACTCCTGGGGATGCAAGCCAAAACCGCACTCGTTGTTCGTAACGGTCAAGAAATCGAGATCCCAGTTAGTGAAGTCATTGTGGGAGACATTGTGGTAGTCAAACCGGGTGGAAAAATTCCACTTGACGGCTTGATTACCCAAGGTGAGACCTCGATAGATGAATCAATGTTAACCGGCGAGTCACTTCCAATTGATAAAGTCATAGGTGACAAAGTTGTGGGTGGCACCCTCAATAAGCAAGGGGCTATTCAGTTCAAAGCAACCGCCATCGGCGAAGGAACAGTTCTCTCCCAGATCATCAAAATGGTGGAATCTGCCCAGGGTAGCCATGCCCCGATCGAACGCTTAACCGATAGGATTTCTGCCGTTTTTGTCCCCATTGTTTTAGTACTTGCCGTGATCGTGTTTATCACCTGGACAATTCTAGGCAACCCGCTCCTGGGACTCATTAGTTTTGTAGGGATCCTGGTCATTGCCTGTCCCTGTGCCCTGGGTCTCGCTACTCCCACCGCCATTATTGTAGGTGTGGGCAAGGCCGCCGAAAAAGGGATCTTAGTAAAGAATGCGGAAAGTCTCGAAAAATTGCGGGCAGTTGATTATATTGTGCTCGACAAAACTGGCACTCTAACCAAAGGTATGCCATCGGTGACCAATCTCTCTGCGGCCCCCGACTACAAAGAAGCTGACTCGCTGCAAATCCTTGCCTCCCTCGAGAAATCTTCCGAGCATCCTCTCGCAGTGGCTATAGTAGAAAAAGCCAAGGCTGACAATACCACATTAAGTGAAGTCTCTGACTTCAAAACTATCCCAGGTCAGGGATTGCAAGGAAGAATTGGCAAGATTCTGTACTACGCGGGCAATCTGAAACTCATGGACTCACTAGGTCATAAAGTAGATCAGGCAATCATCGAAAAATTCGCAAATATCGGAGCCACTCCCATCGTGCTCTCAAATGACAAGGAAATCATGCTCTATCTTGGTATTAGCGACACGCTCAAAGACGAGTCAGCTCAAGCGATTAAAGACCTACACACGCTAGGGATCAAAGTCGCCATGTTAACAGGAGACCACCATTTGACGGCTGAACATATCGGTAAATCTGTCGGGATAGATAAAGTCATCGCCGAGGTCATGCCCGGTGACAAAGCCGAACATATCAAAAAACTCCAAAAAGAAGGCTATAAAGTTGCTATGGTTGGTGACGGAGTCAATGATGCCCCCTCACTCGCGACCGCCGATGTCGGGATCGCCATGGGTACCGGTACCGACGTCGCCATAGAGTCTGCCGGACTTACCCTCTTGGGTGGCAACCTCGAACGTTTGCCCCAAGCTATCCGTCTCTCCCGTCTGACTTTCCGTGTCATCAAGCAAAACTTGTTTTGGGCATTCGCTTACAATATTATCGGTATCCCTATTGCCGCCGGCATTCTCTACCCGCTCTACGGACTCCTCCTCAACCCCGGTATCGCGGGTGCCGCCATGGCGTTCTCCTCGGTCTCCGTCGTGACCAACTCCCTCCGCCTCAAAGCTATGAAATTATAGTTGCCGTATATCCCGCCCGCTCCACTGCCGCAACGACATCATTTGCTGTGAGGTCATCGCAAGTCAGGGTAGCGCTCCCCATTCCACTTTTCTGGTTCACCATGACTCCCGTAATCCCATCTACCTCCGCCAGCTCCATGTTGATTAGTTGTGCACACGACTGGCAGTGCATTCCACTCACTTTAAATTTAATTGTTTTCATAAGATCTCCTTTATTAAATAACCGTAATCTTGCCCCTGGGTACCCCCATCGCGCAGGTAATGAGATACTCCCCTTTAGTTTTTGGAATAAATTCTAGGACCGTAGTTTGTCCCTTAGTGAACCCTAAAATCTCTTGCGTTAGTTGTGGCACCGTCACGCTCCCCATACAGCCTGAGCCATTTTCTTTAGCTTCGATCTCAAATCGGACTGGCTGTCCTACTTTCACACTAAATTCATTGGGTACAATATCCGTCTCTGGGCTATAGCTGGCTTTGAGAATTTGAACTTCACCTTGGGTTTTGGTCTCACCTACTGTCGGAGCTGTCTGTTTTTTCGCTCCCCCACACCCTCCGCATCCTCCTCCACCTCCACCACAACCAGCCGCGGCAGGCTTAGCCTCAGCTTGGTTGGGAGTTGTCACCACCGCTGCCCCTGCTCCTACTTTGCCATCTACGACCGTAAAGCTCCCAGTAAACATTCCCATCGAGCAGGAGAAACGAATAGCCCCGGCGGATTTAGGTGTAAATTCAATCACATTTTTCCCTAGCTTGAGATTAGTTCGTACTCCGATTTGTTGTGACACTAAACTCGCTGCACAAGTATTGACATCAGTCGAAGTGATCGTCCACCGGACGGGCACACCCGCCTGGATCGTAAATTTGTTGGGCGAGTATCCACCCGGCCCTTGCGTCATTGCTATCTCTTGGACGCCACTCACAGCTGCTTTAGCAGTCCCAACCGTAGCTAGTGTATCTCCTGGTTGGGCGGCTAGAACTGCAATAATTCTAGGTATATCCGGCCACCCTCCAGCCAAGTTAAATCCGTTTTTAATATTAAAAAATGATAAAGCTATCACCACCACCCCCGCCGTTTTAAAAAACAGTCGCGCCCCATCGCCTTTTACTATAGAGGACAATCCACCAACTCCCAGCAGTCCCGGCGCCGTCCCAAGCGCGAATACTCCCATCGTCAGAGCTCCCTGGAGCGGACTCCCTGTACTCATGGCATAAAGCTGCATCGCCTGGGTAAACCCGCAGGGGAGAAAGAACGTGAGCGCGCCCGACACCATCGCGTTGGTATGACTGTATTCTTGATCGGCTTTCTGGTGGATCCCCAGCGCTTGAGAGATTCCTTTGGGTAGGGTAAAGCTAATTTTTTTGAGACGCGGAAAAATATCCACCAGTTGTCCGCCAAGCAACAACATCACTCCCCCGACCGCCACCATTAGGTATCCTAGAGTCGAGGTCGAAAGCTGGAAAATCGACCCCGCCCAGCCGATCACTCCGCCCAGGATAAAATACAAAACTATTCTCCCGATATTAAAGTAAATGTGCGGGGTAAATTTTTGGATGCCCGTGGCCATCGGATGTTTTTCCGCGTATCTAGCCGATGATCCAAGGACTAGTCCCCCCACCAGTGCCATGCAGGTCGAGACTCCAGCCGTCAGTCCAATCGCCAGGACGGTAAAGAGATTCCCATAATTACTTCCGTGGTTGGTAGATATATTCACGATCCCCAGAGAGCTCGCGATAAAGTACAGCCCCATGGCCATGAGAAACGCCATTCCTAGTTCGGCATAATCTTTGGCGTGACGCGAAAACCAAGGTAACTCCTCACTCCCCAGGCTATATCCTGCTCTTTGTAACACTTCTTGCACCGCTCGCTCGTCTAGTGGTTCATCAGAACTAACCGATGCCATCCCGGTATTGTGGTTGACATTGACACTTGTTATGCCCGGGAGTTTTTTTAGTTCGTGCTCGATCAAGATCTCGCACGATCGGCAATGCATCCCCTTGATACTTAGCGCACAAGTTGTCATACGTGCTTATGACCTCCGTGATCTTTCATCATAAAAAAATGCATAGCAGGGCAAAGTAACAGGATGCCAACTGTCCCCCAATTTGCCTTTGGCACAAACAGCCCCACCACCACGATTCCCACTACTATGCACACCCCCATCCAAATATTTTTCTTTGTCATTCCGCCATATTACCCACCACTCATGAAGAATTTATGAAGATATTGGTAAAGTCACCGTGATTGTAGTTAATCCCTTAGCCCGGCTATTGATTGTCACTTCTCCCCCGTGCGCGCTGACGATGGCGTGCACGATCGCCAGTCCTAGCCCCGTCCCACCTTTCTTACCCGCTCCACCTCCACGATAGTATCGCTCAAACACGTGGGGCAAATCCGCTTTCACGATTCCCTTTCCCCCATTACTAACCTCAAATATAACTTGCCCATTTCCTCTTGTGAGACTCACCCCAATAGTCCCATTTTTCTCGCTATACTTGACTGCGTTATCGAGGATATTCAGCACCACCCGAAAGAGTTTATCTCTCTTGCCCCTGACCACGATCCCTGACTCAATTTCTCTCTTTATGCTCAAATTCTTTTTTGCGCCAAGCACCTCCGCGATCTCAATCACCTCATCTACCACTTTATCCAGTTGAACATTGTCATTTTTGGACAGTGGTTGCTCAGAGCTCGCCCACGCCAGGTCGAGCATCTCGTCCAACGTTGTCGCCACTCGGTCGACCGCATTTAAAGCGTCTCTATCTTTCCCGTCAAGTTCCAATTTACTCTTTGCTACAGACAGCGGGGTCTTAAGTTCGTGTGCCAGCTCCCCGATCAGTTGCCGCTCCCGCTCAAATGAGGCGCGGATCCGCTCCATCATATGGGCAAATGCTTGGGTGAGTCGCGAGAGTTCATCTTTGGACTTGGATGGTTGGATAGCAATTATAAAATTGCCTTCGCTCACTAACTCCAATTTCTCTGTGAGCCTCGTAATGGGCGCCACAATACTGCGGGTGATGATCCAGCTAGCGACCATCGCAATCGCCAAAATTGTGAGAAGCACGACATACCATAGCTGTACCAGGCGAGAGAGGGCATGGTCTACCACGTCCGTCGGGTGCCCCACGATCACGAGCATTTCAGTTTTCCCGCCGTTACTCACAGGGAAGATCCCCAGCCGCATACTATTTGTCCCAATTTTTTTATTTAGATAGGTCGTCTGGATTATGCCCGCCGATTTTTCTAGCATAAGTGTTAATTCAGTCTTATTCATGCTATCGGGGAGGTTACTTGCCAAAATCTCTCCTTTGACGTTGCCAATAGTCACAAGCATCCCTGGGCTATTTTCAAATACCTGTTGCACCAACATCGCTACTTCTTGAGATACTGCAGTCGTAATCGCCGAGGCATGGAGCTCTATCTCCCGGTCAGTTTGGGCATAAAGCAATCGCGAGGTGAGGGTATAAAAAGCCCCAAACAATAAAACTGTCCCCATCGTAAAACAAGTTAATAGCCACCAAAAAATGTGTGCTCGGATATTCATACTTTAAACCCCACGCCGTGAATAGTCTGCACTATCTTGCCTAGTTTGTCCCCGATTTTGCGCCGCATCGACGCCACAAACACATCGATCACATTACTCCCTTGTTCAAAATTGTAGTCCCATACGTGTTCTGCTATCATCGTGCGCGTCACCACGTTTCCCTGGTTACGCAGAAGGTATTCGAGGATGGCAAATTCCTTGGGGGTTAATTTGCATATTTTCCCTCCCCTAAATATCACGTGTTTAACCGGGTCAAGCACTAGATCTTGGATGGCTAAAGTGTTTGTCACCACTCTATCTTTACGCCGCAATAGTGCTTGGATCCGCGCCGTGAGCTCCACGAAAGAAAATGGCTTGGTAAGATAGTCGTCCGCACCAGTGTTAAGCCCCTCCGCGATATCCTCCACACTACTTTTTGCGGTCAACATGAGGATCGGTACCATCACCTTTTCTGATCGCAACTTTTTGCAAATTGTCAGCCCGTCCATCTTTGGGAGCATGATGTCAAGCACAACACAGTCATAGCTCTCGCTCGTCGCCAGATAAAATCCTTCTTCCCCGTCGAAAGCGGTATCCACCGCCCAGCCCTGCTCTAAGAGCCCCGCTTTAATATTCTTCGCTAGTTTTACCTCATCCTCTACGACCAGTATTCTCATGTCTTGTATTGTACCGCAAGCAAGGCTTATTTACTCTTGTGTTCAAACATATTGTAGCAGTGGGCAAAGCACCAGCCTACGAGCCACGCGCTAGCCGTTGCCGTCACAAGCCCCAGGAGGAAAGCTGGGAATGTCAGACTCCACGCCGCGACTGGTTGGATCTGCAATCCATGGAACCATGATTGCATAATTGTCCGCGATAGCTCTGGTAATAACCAGACTCCTAGTCGGCACACTACATAAAGCACCGCCACCATCGTAGCCGCGGCCGAGGCCGTTACACTTGGATCATGTTTCATATTTTTCTCACCCCCTTTTAATACTATTTATACACCACATCCACCGCTTGTTTTGGGTGGCTCTGCTACAATTCCCTTCGACACTAGCCATTGCTTGGCTACCTGCGACCCTGAGGCTGAAGAAAATTCTTTAGAAAGTAAACGCTGTGCATTAACTTGTGCGAAACTCTTACCTTCTTTATTCGTAAAGTAGAGCGCGAGGTCATAGTAGTTACCGGGGAACCAGTAGGCATTGACATATTTCGCAACTTCAAACATCTGATCTTCACCCACGCCGTTACTTGCCATGAGCTCAAGAAGTCCCAGGAGCGCCATCCCGTGGTTGCAATCGGGGAACGCCGTTGAGTTATTACAACATGGTCGGTATATCTCACTCGAGACTTTTTCTACCAGTATTTGCTGTTCAGATGAGAGAAGAATCATTTTTTGTTTGGAATAATAATTCATCGCCTCTCGCTTGCCTAGACTCCACCCACCGGTTGAGGCAAAATTACCCGCCTCCTTGATCCCCCCATATTTAGCCATCTCACCCTCCGTCAAGATGCTATTTTGATTGGCTAGTCCGACCGCCCAAAAATAATTGAGCAGGAAATATGAGTTCTCCGGTGTAATAGTAATCTCTTCATTAGAGCCCTGTTTTAAGATCGATATTTGGGCATCGGTGAGTGGTTGTCCTGACCCCTCATATGTCTTGCTGAACTTATCAAAATCTATGACCCCACTTCTAAGCATTTCCGGTCCAAGCTGACCATAAGTTACAGGTATTTTATAGCCATTAGTTGGGTTTACCTCATCAAAAATAATCGTCGTGTCAGTTGATGTTTGTAGGGCATTTTTTTCTTGTTTAGCAAAGCGTGGGATTGCCCAACTCTTTATATACAACGCTCCCAATCCTGCATTTATTGCCAAACTGACGAGCAGGACATATTTGAACGCAACCTTAATCTTCATGGATTTTTCTTCTTCGTAGGATCAGATAGACAATAATAATGAGCGCTATAAATACAGCAGTATCCACCCACGCCGAGCTAAACATTTTCGTCAGCTCAAATACGCGCATTCTCATCCACTGGCTATATGGCTCCATTTGGTTCATCACAATTTTTCCTTGGTAGTTAAAGAAGGCGATGAGTACTCCAGTCAGGGCAAATAGAATAGTCCCAATGATCCGCAAGACCTTGTAGATTTTTTGTCTGTTTTGCCCACCAATTTTAGCAGTCCAGCGCTCATAACCGTATGACAAGAGAACAAGTGGCATCACAATTCCCGCGACATATGCAGTAGCCACAATCGCCGCCTGCCACAGGGTAGGAGAGAGGGCAGTCAAGGTTACGGCTGCGAGGAGGACGGGTGCACAACAAGCCGAGGTGAGTCCGGACATCACGCCAAGCGAGAAGATCGAGGCGGTTGAAACTTTTTTATTAGTGTCTTGGGAGACGTGGAACCACTGGGGCAAATGGAGGATAGGATAGGCGGTGGTAGCGGCCATAAACAACATCATCACTGCCCCGACATAATACACAATCGTGTGATATTCATCTAAAAAATATATGGCAGCGCGGAATCCTAGGGCAATCGGCACGAGTACAATCCCCAGTCCCAAGGCAAACAGCACAGTGTAATACATGACATGCTTACGTTCTTTAAATATAGTCCCTAGGTACGATGGTAAGAGAAAAGTGATACAGCATGGGGCAAACAGGGCGAGTACCCCAGCGAGAAATGAGGCAGTCAGCGATACGCCCAAGAGGAGACTGGTATCCATAATTACTCTACTTTCGCCGACATGCTAAAGGTCAGCTTGGGATTGATTGGATCATTGGTCGTGATATACAGATCACGCGTAACTGCCCCATACACTGGCATAATCTTGGGTCGGTAGATCATCCGAATTTTAGCATTTTTTCCTGGTGCAATTTCACCCAAGTATCCGCTTGGGGCGTGCATTCCATACTCGGCGCTCTCCTTCCCCTCATAAATAAACTGCCCAAAGGTACAATTACAACTAGAACTGATTTTCAAAACCTTGAGGGGTTTGACTCCGCTATTGCTCAGATTAAATTCAGTAGTCTGCTCCGAGTCTACGCTTATCGTACCTACGTTCTTTGAAGTAATATCAACTACAGCCTTCGCTCCGTTACTAACTGCTTGATTGGTTGGTGGTTGTTCCGCCTTGTAAAAGAGAAACGTTATCCCGACCATCAAGCCGATTGTTGCAGCCAACCAGGTGAGCAACATTTTTATTGTCATGGCGTCATTCTTGCAAATGGTTATGAAGAATTTATGAAGGAGTCTGTGATATAAATACACCTATGAATCTTTGGTTGATTTTACTGACAGGTTTAACAACGGGCGGGGTAACCTGTGCTGCTATGCAGGGGGGTCTCCTCGCTAGCACCATCGCCAATCAAAAAAAAGAAAAGATAGTTCCTGGGTTTGGGGTCGATGACTGGGGAGGAGTGGCCGCCTTTCTCACCACCAAACTCATCGCCCACACCATCTTTGGTTTTTTCCTTGGCTGGCTCGGATCGGCCATTATCCTCCCCCTAGGCATGCGATTATTTTTCCAGGGCTTTGCCGCCCTCTTTATGTTTGCCTCGGCCATGAATCTACTGGAAGTGCACCCCATTTTTCGTTTCCTGGCTTTCACTCCGCCCAAATTCGCCCGCAAACTCATCAAAAATAACACCGTAACTGACCGTCTCTTCGCTCCGGGACTCCTCGGATTTTTAACCATTCTCATCCCCTGTGGTGTTACCCAAGCCAT
>Ga0209211_10008126_pt1 | contig 14459 bp, 11 predicted proteins | sample RifGroA2_FD_183992 | JGI IMG/M metagenome (GOLD analysis project Ga0209211, IMG submission 183992) | Groundwater microbial communities from Rifle, Colorado, USA - Groundwater A2 (SPAdes) (version 2) | ecosystem: Environmental > Aquatic > Deep subsurface > Groundwater | place: Rifle, Colorado...
GATAATTGTTACCGCGAAACTGGCGAACGTGAACGTTCCGGTGCGGGTGAGATGTAAAATATTGACTAGGAAAAAAGTTCCAATCATAATTAGTAGGCCGAAGTAGAGGAATAGGAATATGTAGAGGGGGAGGGAGAACATAGTGAAATAATGTCAAATTTCCAATGTCAAATCAATGTCAAACCACCGCCAAGGCGGGTCCCGCTCTATAGCGATTATCAATGACCAATATCAAATAGAAAGCATCAAATCCAAAATTACAAATCCCAAATAAATTCCAAATTACAAACCAAAACATTAAACAATCATGTTTTGGATTTTGGTTATTGGTGCTTATTTGGAATTTAAAGTAATTGGTCATTTGGCATTTGATATTTGTTTGACATTGGATATTTGACATTTGACATTTACAACAGTGTTCCCGGTTGTTTCAGCCTCAAATGTTTATAGGCAAGCAGGGTAATTTTTCGGCCGCGGGGGGTGCGTTCAAGGAAGCCCATTTGGATGAGGAAAGGCTCGTAAATCGTTTCAATGGTTTCCATCTCTTCGGAAATGGCGGCCGCGAGAGTGCTTAGTCCAACAGGGCCGCCGGAAAATTTTTCTATAATCGTAGAGAGCAGTCTTCTGTCAATCTCATCAAGGCCGTATTCATCAATAGCCAAAAGTTTCAAGGCTTCCTCGGTAATTTGTTTGGTAACATGGCCGGTTCCTTTTACTTCGGCAAAGTCGCGCACTCGTTTGAGCAGACGGTTGGCGATGCGCGGAGTGCGGCGGGAACGTTCGGCCACGATCACGATCGCTGCAGGGTCAACCGTTACTTTCAAAATTTCCGCGTTGCGCCTGATTATTTTTTCAATGTCGCCTTTCTCATAAAAGTTAAGATGGAAGGTGTGGCCGAATCTGTCGCGAAGCGGACCGGAGATGAGGCCGATTCTGGTGGTGGCGCCAATCAAAGTGAATTTAGACAGGGGCATTCTGATGGTTCTGGCCGAGGGTCCTTTGCCGATCACAATGTCCAGCGCGTAATCCTCAAGCGCCGGGTAAAGGACCTCTTCAATCACTTTGTTCAGCCGGTGGATTTCATCAATAAATAATACTTCTCCATTTTCCAGGTTGGACAGAATGGCGGCCAGATCGCCGACTCGCTCCAGGGCCGGGCCGGAGGTGACCTTAATGGACGAACCCATTTCATGGGAAATAATATGGGCAAGAGTGGTTTTGCCAAGGCCCGGATTACCATAAAGCAAAACATGCTCCATGGCATCGCCCCGTTTTTTGGAGGCTTGGATGGCAATGGAAAGATTTTGCTTAATCTGATGCTGGCCGACAAACTCACCCAATGTCTGCGGACGCAAAGTCCTCTCCAGCACGACCTCCTCGCTGTCTTCATTGTTCTCCCCGGGCTGAATCACATTAGAATGGTTGTTCTTTGCCGTCATAGTGAGTTTATTATACGGTATTGCGGTGATTTAGTCTACGACAATATCGCAAATCTTCCAGTCTTATAATCTTTTAATCTTTGTGGTTGTGGATAACTCATCTCGTATGAGTTTTTTGTTTGAGAAATTTCCGTAGATCTAAAAGAAAAGCCGTCTGTTTGGCATTGTGTTTTTGATGTGCTATAATAGCATATCCGGAGGGTTAAAATACTATATATTGTGGTTCAAGAAAGGTTTAACTACTAATTGTAGTAAAATGATGTAGCCGCCATAGGTCGCCATGCTTGTATGACTTATGGCGGAAAAGTTTAGATTTGAGGTATTAAAAATAATATGACAAACAAAGAGGCGACCAGGACATTTGTGGTCGATAGAGATTTTAAGTATTCGGACGAGGGTTTAAAATTTGAGCGCCATTTTACCAAAGACGGCGTTAACCCCTATGATCTGTTTACCTATGGGCTTCGCTCATCGGTAATCCGCGAGCCGAACGGGAAAGTGGTGTTTGAGATGCATAATGTGGAGGCGCCAAATACTTGGTCGCAGGTGGCCACGGATATTTTGGCCCAAAAATATTTCCGCAAAGCAGGGGTGCCGCAGTATCACGCGGACGGCAGTCCGAAGTTGAATGCCGATGGCGGTCCGGCGCTTGGGCCGGAGAACAGCATCAAGCAAGTGGCGCATCGGTTGGTCGGCACTTGGCGTTATTGGGGGGAGAAATATGGATATTTCGCAAGCCCCAAAGATGCCCAAATTTTCTATGATGAATTAGTGTACATGACTATCGCGCAAATGGCCGCGCCTAACTCGCCGCAGTGGTTTAACACCGGGTTGTATTGGGCGTATGGAATTAACGGGCCGGCGCAGGGCCACTATTTTGTGGATCCGGATAAAGGCGTGGCCGAAGAATCAAAAGATTCCTACACTCATCCCCAGCCTCACGCGTGCTTCATCCAGTCCGTAAAAGATGATTTGGTGAATGAAGGAGGAATTATGGATCTGTGGGTGCGCGAAGCCAGGCTGTTTAAATACGGCAGCGGCACAGGCACCAATTTTTCCAGTCTGCGCGGCTTCAGTGAATCGCTCTCGGGCGGAGGCACATCATCGGGCCTTATGAGTTGGCTTAAAATCGGCGACCGGGCGGCCGGGGCGATCAAATCCGGAGGTACCACGCGGCGCGCGGCTAAAATGGTTATTTTGAACGTTGATCACCCCGACATTGAGTCGTTTATTGATTGGAAGATGAACGAAGAAAAAAAAGTGGTGGCCATGATAGAGGCCGGCTATGACTCGGCGTATGAGGGCGAAGCGTATCAAACAGTGTCCGGGCAAAACTCCAATAATTCGGTGCGCGTCAGCCAGGATTTTTTGGAGGCCGTGGAGAATGATGGAGACTGGCATTTGCGATGGCGCACGGATAATGAAACGCGCAAAACCATAAGAGCGCGCGATCTTTGGGACAAAATAGCGAACGCGGCCTGGGCGTGCGCCGATCCAGGGGTCCAACTTGATACCACTATCAATGACTGGCATACTTGTCCGGCCTCCGGGCGGATCAATGCTTCCAATCCATGCAGTGAGTACATGTTTTTGGACGACACCGCTTGCAATCTTGCTTCCCTGAATTTATCCCACTTCTATGATGTGGAGAACATGACTTTTGATGTTAAAGGATTTGGATACGCCAATCGCATCTGGACTGTGGTGCTGGAGATCAGCATCCTGATGGCGCAGTATCCGAGCATGGCTATCGCGCAAAACAGTTATGAATTCAGAAGCTTGGGTCTTGGGTATGCCAACATCGGTAGTGTGCTCATGACCGCCGGCATTCCATACGATTCTCCGCAGGCGCTCGGATTCGCGGGCGCGGTGACATCTCTGATGACGGGGGTATCCTACGCGACCTCGGCGGAAATGGCCAAGCTTCACGGCCCTTTTCTCCGATATACCGAAAATCGCGACTCAATGTTACGCGCGATTCGAAATCATCGTTACGCGGCCTACAACGCGCCGGAAGAAGAATACGAGGGCCTGGCCATTAAACCTTTGGGATTAAATCCGGAGCATGTTCAGGCCTATCTTTTAAAGGCGGCCCGTGAAAGTTGGGATGAGGCGCTGTCTAAGGGGGAACAGTATGGCTACCGAAACGCCCAGGTGACACTGCTCGCGCCAACCGGCACCATCGGCTTGCTCATGGATTGTGCCACTACCGGCGTGGAACCGGATTTTGCTTTGGTGAAATTCAAAAAATTGGCCGGTGGCGGCTATTTTAAAATTGTAAATGAATCCGTGCCGGTGGCTTTGCGCGTACTCGGGTACGCGGAGACGCAGATCAACGATATCATTAATTACCTCCGCGGATATGGCACTCTGCGCAACACTCCGCGCATTAATCATGAGAGTCTGAAATCAAAAGGTTTCACTGATGATGATCTGCAAAAATTGGAGAAGGGCATGTCCAAGGTGTTTGAGCTTCCGTTCGTCTTTAATGTTTGGACTTTGGGCGAAGAATGTATGGCGCGGCTTGGATTTACCAGCGAACAGTACAATGATCAGAATTTTGATCTCTTGTCCGCTTTGGGATTTACAAAAGAACAGATTGCCGCCGCCAATGAGTACGTGTGCGGAGCCATGACCATTGAAGGCGCGCCTCATCTGCGCAAAGAGCATTACACCGTGTTTGATACGGCCAATAAAAACGGAAAGAAAGGCCAGCGTTATATTCACTATCTCGGTCACATCCGCATGATGGCCGCGGTTCAGCCGTTTCTCTCCGGCGCCATCTCCAAAACCATCAATATGCCGAACGAGGCAACAGTGGAGGACGTGAAAACCGCCTATGTCGCGTCGTGGAAATTGGGACTCAAGGCCATCGCGCTCTATCGCGACGGATGCAAGTTGTCACAACCTCTGTCCTCCAAGTCGGAGAAGAAAACGGAAAAGGTCGAACCCGTTTCCGCTAAAGCTGCGGCGGGCAAGAATGCTGGGGATACTCATGACGAAGTTAGTACAGGTAATTTGGTGCAAACCTCGCTTCAAGAAAAGACGGGAGAGAGCGGCAAGAAAACTTATGTGGTTTCGGCAGGTGAAAATAACACAGTGCAACGGGTGGTGTCTGAAGATCAAGCGCAAATTAAATACAACCACGATGGCACCAATGGCGGCGCTAAAATTTATATCCATGGCGAACAGCGCCGGCTTCCTTACAAGCGAAGCGGGATTACCATTAAAGCCAAAGTAGCCGGCCAAAAAATATTCTTGCGCACAGGCGAATATCCGGATGGACGGTTGGGAGAGGTGTTCATTGACATGTATAAAGAGGGCGCCGCGTTCAGGAGCATGCTCAACTTGTTTGCCATTTCCATCTCCACGGGTTTGCAATATGGAGTGCCGCTGGAAGAATACGTGGACAAATTTACCTTCACGCGGTTTGAGCCGAGCGGAATGACCGATCATCCCAACGTGCGCTTTTGCACCTCGCTCGTAGATTTTGTGTTCCGCGTGCTGGGCATGGAATATTTGGGGCGGACGGACTTTGTGCAGGTCAAGCCCAAGGGCATTCAAAAGAATCGCGCCTTGGCCGCGCTCGCTGACCAAGGGCAAAAAATGATGGAGCTGGAGACGCTGCCGGCAGAGACGGAGAAGAGCGCCGCGGAGGACGTCAGCGGCCAGTCAAGCGAACAAACCGCCTTAAGCACCATGACTTCGGATATGGAGTCAAGCATTGATCATCAACTCTCCGGCATGATGGGCGATGCCCCGGCCTGCGGCACCTGCGGACACATCACGATACGAAACGGGAGTTGTTACAAATGTTTAAACTGCGGAAGCACGACAGGGTGCAGTTAATATGAAAATTTATACCAAAACCGGCGACAACGGAGAAACATCGCTTCTCGGAGGTAAAAGAGTGAGCAAGGATTGTATCGCCCTAGAAGTGATTGGAGAGATTGACGAGCTAAACTCCACCATAGGCGAAGCAGTGGCGTATCTTCCAACCTACGGTAGAGACGGGGCATGCCCCGTCTCTACTATGGCAAAGGAGGAAGCTGATGGTTTGCCTTCCTTCCTCCAATCCATCCAGCGCGATTTGTTTAAGGTCGGCGCCGAGATTGCTTCTTTGCAAAGCGAAGTGAAAAGCAATTTTGAAATTATCACCGAGGAGCATGTAAAAACTTTGGAGAAAATGATTGATGAATATGCGGAAGAACTGCCGGAATTGAAACAGTTTATTTTGCCCGGCGGAACCAAGGTCGGCGCTCATCTGCATCACGCGAGGACTGTGAGTCGAAGGGTGGAACGCGCTTTGGTGGTGTTTTCTAAAAAAATCAAAGTGCGTCCTGCACTTTTTATGTATTTCAATCGGTTGAGCGATTTTTTGTTCACCGCGGCGAGACGGGTTAACTGGAACGAGGGAGTGGAGGAAATGAAGGCGTGAAAAAATGTAAAAATCAAAAATCAAAATGTAAAATTAACGAGTCGCCTTCGCGACAATTAATAATTAATATAAATTATCCGCATAACGGATACCATAATTTTGATTTTTGATATTTACATTTTACATTATGCTTTGAGATCTTGATTCTAAACATTTATTGTGTTAAAATCCTATCAATCTCAATGATGCCCGGGTGGTGGAAATGGTAGACACAAGGGACTTAAAATCCCTCGGGGCAACCCGTGCGGGTCCGATTCCCGCCCCGGGCACTGGGCAAGGTTTCACCCCGACGTAATGTCGGGGCTTTTTATTACATACAGATCACAAAATAAAGAATTTATGCTATACTATTCACATGCGATCCTCAAATGCATCAAGAGGCTTTACTTTAATTGAGGTCACTGTGTCAGTGGCAATTTTTTTGATATTTGCGCTCGGTGTGTATGGAGGAGTCAACATGGTTTCCAAAGTCGTCTACCATTCCCGCGTGCGCATTCTGGAGACAGCGCTTTTGGCGGAAGAACTTGAAGTAGTTAGAAATTTGCCGTTTGACCAGGTGGGGATAGAAGACGGAGTTCCGAGCGGGGCGCTGAAACGCACCAGGACCGTCAAGCGCAACGGAGTCGATTTTACCTTGGTTACAACCGTGCGCAATGTTGACGATCCTTTTGACGGCACAGTAACCGGGACCCCGCGGGATTATTCGCCGGCTGACTACAAGCTGGTGGAGATGTCCGCGATTTGCGTGGACTGCGCGCAACAAGAGCCGGTTATTTTAAGCACTCAAGTCTCGCCAAAGGGATTGGAAGGCGCGACCAACAACGGCGCTCTTTTCATCCAAGTTTTTGATGCTAATGGCTTGCCGGTGCAGGGAGCGTCCGTGCACGTTACCAACACGGCCCGCACCCCGTTTGTGATTATTGAAGACACCACTGACAATGATGGGATGTTGCGCGTTGTTGACACACCTACCGGCACTTTAAGCTATCACATAACCGTGAATAAGGATGGCTATTCCAGCGATTACACGGTTTCTTCCACCGCGCAAAATCCAAATCCTGTCAGACCGCCGGCCAATGTGGCCAGTCAAACAATCACTGAAATCAGTTTTTCCATTGACAGGCTGTCCAACATTGAACTCTCCACTCAAAACACAAATTGCGCGGTTTTGAGCGACAGGCAAATAGCAGTTTGGGGCAACAAAAAAGTTGGAACCGAACCGGATGTATATAAATACTATCGCGTTATTACAACCGGCGGAGGAGGAACATATTCTCTGTCTAGCATTGAGGAGGATACGTATAATATCAGCGCGTCCGGCACTGCTTATGATATCGCCGGTTCAATACCCATGTTGCCGCTTGTGTTACTGCCAAACTCCAGCCAAAATGTCAGCTTGATATTGAGGCCGCACACATCCAACTCGCTTCTGGTTAATGTCAAAGACGCGGGTAGCGGCTTGCCACTCTCCGATGTCGCGGTTCGTCTGTACAAGACAGGTTACGATGAAAGCTTGACCACCGGTTTAGGCTACACGCGCCAAACAGACTGGTCCGGCGGGGGCGGACAAGAAATGTACGCGGATTTAACGCGTTATTTTGATGACAGCGGCACGCTTGATACCGATTCTCCTGCCGGCGACATAAAATTGATACGCGCGGCGGGAAAATATCTGGGGAGCGGCTGGCTGGAGTCATCAACTATTGATCTCGGGATCGGGGTAGATTTTCGCAACATTATCCCGGAGCCGATTTCACAGCCGGCTTCAACCACAATGCTTCTCCAGATCGCCGCCAGCAACTCCAGTTCCCCCAGCTTGTGGGAGTTTGTCGGGCCGGACGGCGCCACCAGCACTTACTACACGGCAACCAACACCATTATTTGGACCGGCCACAATGGCAAACAATTTTTCAGGTATCGCGCCTTGCTGGAAACCGAAGATGATGATGTTACGCCCCAGCTTTCGGAACTCGCCATAACCTTTACAACAAGTTGCACTCCGCCGGGGCAGAGTTTTTTCTACAATCTCGGGAGCGGCACATACAACATTGAAGCAGTCCGATCCAGTTATATAACCTCCACCGGCACTGTTGATGTCAGCGGGAATAACGATACGGTGATTAATTTATCCACGGTTGAGTAATGTGTTGTATGCTAAAAGGCATATCTACAGATAATCAAGGGCTAGATAACAGAGGTCTCACCCTCATTGAAGTGGTCGTTGCCGTGGGAATTTTCGCGATCGTGGTTACGACCGTTGTTGAGTTGCTTTGGTATGGGTGGCATTCCATGCGCATCGTCTGGGATCAGTTGGCAGTGCAGAACGAAGGAAGAAAAGTCACGCAGGATCTGACCAATGAACTGCGCACCGCTAATTATTCCAGCATCGGCTCATATCCAATCGCGTCCGCCGGCGCCAATGATCTAACATTTTACAGCGATCTGGACAAAGACAGCTATCGCGAGCGGGTGCGGTATTTTTTGGTTGGAACAACGCTAAAAAAGGGAGTAATCATACCCACCGGCACGCCCCTGACTTATAGCACATCCTCGGAAAGAGTGATAGACATGGTGCATGACGTGGCCAATGTCGCCAATCCGATTTTTACGTACTACGATCAAAATTACGCCGGAGCCAGCAGTTCCCCGATGAGCTCCCCGATTGACACAACGCAAGTAAGAGTGATTGGAATCTATATGCGGCTTGAAGAAAACCCCCTCCGGTCTCCTGTCTCGTTCACCATTGAATCCAAAGCGGTGATAAGGAATTTGAAGAATAACTGATCGTAAGTTCAAAGTTCAAATGTCAAATCAAATCCAAAATCCAAATTCGCTGGCTCCATAGTTCCGCCCGGGGCGGACTGTGGAGACTAACTGCGACAAAGGCACTTTGGCTCCACAGCCTCGCCTGTGATGGCTCGGACTATGGAGTCAGCGTAAAAAATTTATTGTAAATTGAAAATTGTAAATTGAAAATTAAACTCACGGTTAGTTGTTGGCCATTTTTAATAGTATGCCTCTAGTTGGAAGAAAACCTAAAAATAGTCACGGCAGTATCCTTCTCTTTTCCGTCATCTACGGTTTTGTTACCTTTTCCATAATAGTGGTGGGAATTTCTAGCTACGCGATTTCGGAAAATCGGGCATCGGTAAAAAAGCATAACCGCGAGATGGCGTTTCAGGTAGCCGAGGCAGGCATCAACTATTATCGTTGGCACTTGGCGCACAATAGCGGCGATTTTCAGGATGGCACCGGCGTCCCGGGACCTTATATGCATGAATATAAAGATAAAGACGGCAATATCATCGGAAGATTTTCTTTGGAAATTACTCCGCCGCAAACAGGGTCAACCGTTGTCACGATTGAATCCACCGGCTGGCTGGATGCCCAGCCAGGAAGCAAGCGCGTTTTGCGCGCGCGGGTGGGATTTCCTTCTCTGACTGATTACGCCTTTTTGACCAATACCGACGTGTGGATTGGCGACACCGAGGTTATGCATGGCAAGTTTCACTCCAACGGCGGAGTCAGATTTGATGGATCGGGCGACGCGCCGATCACGAGCGCCGTTCCGACCTACATATGCAAATCTCACCATGGATGCGGCAACCAGATAAAGCCCGGCATCTGGGGCACAGGCGGACCGCAGGAGTATTGGAACTTTCCGGTGCCGGCCAAGGATTTTGGCTCGGTTATCACCGCCAATCTGGAGGTTATTGAAGATGGAGCCAGAGAAAATGGTCTGTACCTTTCGTCTTCCGGCAAGCAAGGATGGAGATTGGAGTTTCTCGCGAGCGGCCAGGTAAGAGCGCGCAAAGTAAACACCGCTAATTGCTATTGGGGCGCGGACGTGGGTAGCAGTAGATATGTTGTGTATTGCATAGATATCAGGAGCGAAGGGTCGCCAACCACGTACCCCATGCCGAGCAACGGATATATTTTTGTGAATGACAGGGTCTGGGTGGACGGGGTGGTCAACGGCCGGGCGACAGTGGGAGTGGCCACCGGCAAATCAATAATCATAAACAGCAGCACCGTTTATCTCACGCGCGACGGCTCTCACGTGCTTGGGCTTATCGCGGAAAGAGACATTCTGGTTCCGCGCAACTCTCCGGATAATCTGGTCGTTGAGGCGGCAATGCTCGCGCAAAACGGAGCGGCCAAGCGCTACTATTACCCGGGGAATATCAAGAACAGCATAACCACTTATGGTTCGGTTATCACCAATGGAACATGGACATGGAGCTGGGTGTCCGGCGGCGGGTCTGTCGTATCCGGATATCGCAATACCAATTCAACCTACGACACCAACCTCACTTACAACCCCCCGCCCGGTTTTCCGGTGGGTTCAGAGTATAATTTGATAACGTGGGAAGAGGTGGAGTGACCCCTTTTTGGCTATTGTAAGTCGGATGGGTTTTTAGTATAATCTTAGGTAGTTGAGATGATTGGTTGTTAAATCCAAAGTTCAAAACCCAAATGTCAAATCAAATCCTAAATCCAAAACCCAAAATATTTGCTATTTGGATTTTAGTCATTTGAACTTGATTTGGCATTAGGATTTTGGATTTTGAAATTATTGTCATTGATCATTCGGTAATTGGGGATTGATTAATTGGGGCTTGATTGGTCATTAGAAATTGATAATTGAAAATTTTCGTTATGTCCATTCGCAAACTCGTCATTCCAGTCGCCGGTCTTGGCACAAGGTTTTTGCCGGCCACCAAAGCGCAACCCAAGGAGATGTTGCCCATAGTTGATAAGCCCATCATCCAATACGTGGTTGAAGACGCGGTGCGCGCCGGTATTACGGATATTATCCTCGTAACCGGTCCGAGCAAGCGGGCGGTGGAGGATCACTTCAGCCCCAATTACGAACTGATTAACTGGCTCAAAAAACAGGGCAAAGTTGATATGGCCGAAGAAGTGAAAAAAATTGCTGATCTGGCGAATTTTATTTTTATCCGACAAAAGGGCCCGTATGGCAACGGCACGCCGGTGCTTTGCGCCAAGAATTTGATAAACAACGAACCATTCGCCGTAATGTGGGGAGACGAATTTTTTTATTCCCCCCGCAAACCCCAGCTTAAACAGCTGGTTGAGGTTTACGAGAAATACGGCGATCCGGTTTTGACCGCGTACGCGGTTGATGATGAAGGTACGGAGAAATACGGCATCCTTGACGCCTTGGAGGTGGAGAAAAGCGTCTTTCAAGTAAGAAATATCGTGGAAAAGCCCGGCCCAAAGAAAGCGCCATCGCGGCTCGCGAGTCTGGGCGGATTTATTTTAACTCCCGACATCTTCCCGGCGCTGGAAAACACCAAGCTCGGAAAAGGCGGAGAGCTTTGGCTCGTGGATGCCATCTTCAAACTTATCAAAAAGCGCCCCATTTATGCCAAGCGTATTGAAGGAACTTACTATGATACCGGCTCAAAGCTCGGCTATGTGAAAGCCAACCTTGATTTTGCCCTCCGCGACAAAAAACTCGCGCCGGAGCTTAGGAAGTATCTAAGAAATGTGATATAATATGTGCGGTGGCTGGTTGGGTGAGGGGAAATGGGTGGATATGAGAAAATGTCCCTAAGTTCAAAATCCTAATGTCAAATGTCAAACCACCGCCAAGGCGGGGTCCCGCTTTATAGCGGTGATCAAATCCTAAATCCAAATGTCAAACGCCGATTGTCATTCCCTCACAAGAGGGAATCCAGGCCGTGCGTTGGTTGGCGACCTAGATTCCCCTTTTCAGGGGAATGACAGTGGTAGTGGTTATTTGAACTTTAGTCATTTGAGCTTGATTTGAAATTTGGATTTTGAAATTTGAACTTTGGCTTTAAGCAATGGTAAGGCTTATGTCAAAAAAAATTACCATTTTGATTTTGTCTCTTCTGTTTCTGCCCCTCGCCGGTTTCGGTTGCAAAGGTTTATCCCAAACAGAGCGCCAAGCTACCCAGCCGGTAGCTTTGGAATACTGGACTGTGTTTGATGACGTGGACGCGATTCGGGCGCTCATTGAGAAATACAGGGCCGAGCGGCCTTATTTAACTGTCAATGTCCGCCAACTCCGCGCCGATGAATTTAATCAGCGCTTCATTGAGGCTTTGGCCGAAGATCGGGGGCCGGATATCGTGTCCATTCACAACCGCGCGCTTCGGCAGTACGAGAGCAAGCTTTCGCCCATGCCCTCCAGCGCTAATGATGTTACGATTAGAATAGTTGAAGGCAAATTGGGCAGCCAGACGATTGTTAATACGCGTTCCCGCGGTTTAATTTCTCCTCTCCAACTTGACCGCGAGTATGTGCAGGCCGTAAAGAATGATGTCATAATCGGAGGCAAGATTTATGGACTGCCGCTCTCTCTGGATACCATGGCCGTTTATTACAACAAAGATTTACTGGATCGAGCGGGCGTGGCCGAGCCGCCGAAAAATTGGGAAGAATTTCAGGCCGCGGTAAAAAAGATGACCAGATACGACCGCAAAACCGGCCGGATTTTGCAATCAGGCGCGGCGCTCGGAACCGGCAACAACATCCCGAACGCCGATGATATTTTATACATTCTTTTCAAACAAAGCGGTTTGGATTTTGCCACGAGAAACGGATTAAGCGTGTTGAACGCGGTACCCCAGGGAGGCACGCGCGGCGAATTGAGCGCGGCCATGCAGGTGGTAAATTTTTACACCGACTTCGCCAACTCCACCCGCGACACTTACACCTGGAACGAAGACATGGACAGCGCGCTTGATAAATTCGTGAACGGTTCGGTGGGATTTTTATTCGGGTACAGTTATCACTATCCGGTCATCAAAGCGCGCGCGCCGCAGTTGAATGTGGAGATTCTCCCACTGTTTCAGCTGAACGAGGACCAGCGAGTCAATTCGGCCAACTACTGGGTGCAGGCCGTATCGCAAAAATCACAGCGCAAAAATGAAGCATGGGCGCTCATTGATTATTTAACTCATTCAGAAGACACCAAACAATATCTGGACGCCACCAACCGTCCCACCGCGCTCCGCGCCTTCATCAACGCCCAAAGCGAACAACCCGAGCTGGCCCCGTTCGTTTCCCAAACCCTTGTCTCCGACAACTGGTACAAAGGCAAAGATTACCAAACCGCGTCCCGCGCCATCTCCACTATGCTCCGCGAATGGCTCCAAACCCCGCCCGATCCCGATAAGGAGATTGAGTGGAGACAAGAGATTTTGAACAGAGCCGCGGCGAGAGTGAATCAGACGCTTTGAAAATGTCAAATTTCCAATTTCCAATGTCAAATCAATGTCAAAATCCAAATGTCAAAAGCGAGTATGATCTGGTAGAGAGGACTTCAAGGTTTGGAGAAGAGATTATTGATTTTATTAAGACTATACCTAATAACCCGGTCAATCAAACTCTTATTATTCAGTTAGTGCGTTCAGCAACAAGCGTCGGCGCCAACTACATGGAAGCGGATTGCGCCGAATCAAAAAAAGACTTTAGGCATAAAATCGGCATCAGCAAAAAAGAAGCCAAAGAATCAGCTCATTGGATAAGAATGATCGCCCGAGCCAACCCTGACAAAGCCCCGGATTGCCGCAAACATTGGAAAGAAGCCCACGAACTGACATTAATCTTTTCAGCCATCCTAAATTCCAAGAAAAATCAAGATGATTAACAATGACATTTGATATTTGTCATTTGAAATTGATTTGACATTGGAAATTGGAAATTTGACATTTCAAACCCCATGTTCTCTCTCTCCCCAAAACTCTCCCTCTCCTCCTTCACCAAGCCCCTTCTCCTCATCACGTTTCTCATCGCCGGTGTTTTTTTGTTGTCCGGAACGGCGGGGGCGGAGGGGGAGCAAAATTGGTGTCTTTGTCATAGTAATTTGGATGAAATATCACCCAGCGATGATGTTACCGATACTACAAAATTTTTAGCGGAGTGCAGACAAATTCCAACCGGACAGTGCGGCGACATAGAGAGCGATTTTCGGAGAAGAGGCATTTTATATGCAAAATGTGAGAAACCTTCGGAATTTGCCTCCGGAAACGATGATAGCCATACAGGGTGTACGAATGCCCAGCGGCAGTGGAACGCGGACAGGGACAGTCGAACCGGATATAGGAGCACTTTTGGAGCAATTGTAGGCAAATTTTTGCCTAAATGCGTTACCGAAGACGTGTTAGAGGATAATTGTAAAGATATATCAATCTTTGTACAACTTTTACTGAACATAGCAAATGCCGCACTAGCAGTTATCGGTTCACTCGCGCTGGTATTTTTCGTTTTTGGCGGGTTCACACTAATTCTCTCCCAGGGCAACCCTGAAAAAGTGAAAAAGGGACGAGATATTTTGGTAGCCGCGGTTATTGGTCTTATTATTGCCTTTGCGGCTTATGTTGTTATAAGATTTTTAGGAGAGGCGGTTGGATTGCAGGAGGGGTTTAGGTTAAAACAATAGTTTATGAAGAAGTTTCTTGTTTTTATTTTTTTTGTTTTATTAGCATCGTTGAATTTAGTGTTTGACGCGCACGCAGCTGTGCCGGCAGAGGGCAGATGTTTGTGCACGGCTAGACATGCCGATGCGACGGGCTGGACAGGTTAAG
>Ga0209211_10008127_pt1 | contig 14458 bp, 17 predicted proteins | sample RifGroA2_FD_183992 | JGI IMG/M metagenome (GOLD analysis project Ga0209211, IMG submission 183992) | Groundwater microbial communities from Rifle, Colorado, USA - Groundwater A2 (SPAdes) (version 2) | ecosystem: Environmental > Aquatic > Deep subsurface > Groundwater | place: Rifle, Colorado...
CTTTTCTCTTTACGAAACCTTCTATATCTGACAAAATTAACTTCGTCTTAGAATTAAGGTTTATCTTTTTCATAGGATATACAATGTATATCCATTAATAAACTTATCGTATATGCTTTATATTTACTTAAATATGTATTTTACCTATGAGGGGTATGGAAAAGGCAACTTCGGCAGATGAAACAGGATTAGGAAGAAGAGCATTTGTCTACCTGGGGAAAGATGAACAGATTAAACAGAATTATGAGAAGTTCGGCCAAGCAATAGATGAAAGATATAAATCACTACTAGGCCCAGAAAAGTATGAAAAACTCAGGAGGATAAATGTGGATGTTCTCAATCCCCAATCTTATTTTGAAGACCTGGCTGATTTGAGAAACATAGGTCTTGATTTAGGAAATGTTGCGTGTAGTAAGTTTCTCTTTATGGCTCCAAATCTAGACAATCATGAGTTAAACGGGCAAAATAATCTGCAAACACCTTCTGAATTAAAAACTGCTGCTGGATTTTATGTTTCTGCTGAAAGTTTCAAGCATTCGGGATCAAGCAGGCACACAGATAATCCTATTGGGACTTATATCCATGAATTTAATCATTATCTTGCTTTTGCATTACAAAAAGTGCCTCTCTATATGGTAACAGCAATGCTATCCCATAAAGTAGGTTCTCAATTAAAGAAGCCTGAGCAAATTAAAGATTTCTTGCAAATGCTCACAATGAGTGCTTTTCCAGTGCAAGAAAAACAGAAAAGAGTAGGATACGCCACGATGCAAGGGGTGTTTGATTATTCTTATGAACAGATGAACAATCTTTTAGATAGCAAGATATTTCCTGCAATCGGCGCAAGAGTTAGAACTGAGTGGAGGAATACTCCAAAACAGTATCTCCCCATAAATATATCTCAGATAGGAATTTTTGTTTTTCCAGTATCTGGAGACTTCTTCCAAGGCTTAAGTGATGCAGAAGCATTCTCAAGGTTTCTCAAATGGGAAGATTGTTTCAATCTAAGAACCGGGGCACATGGTCTTAAAAGTGACGAAATTACGGCAGCCATTCACAATTCGATGGAATCTGTAAGGAGGATGAAGGTTAGAAAAATCTCCTTAGATGAGTTGATGAGGGCAGAAGGAGAATAAAATAATATGGACTTAGAGGAACTATTAGTTAATGCAGGAGATTTCGGAAGAAGAATAATCATAGTTGAAAACCTAGGAGAAGAAAGAACTGTTAAGACAGCTGCAAACACAGTTTCAACTGTCACCCAGCAAGGAGAGCTTGCAGAATTAACTAGTGACCTTTTTGGAAGGCCTGTTGATACCACAGTAATCCACCCCCAGTTATTCAGGGAAGCTCTAGACGGAGATAAAAGCGTTCTTGCAGAAATAAAACCTACAGACTTGATTTTATTTAGCGGTTATGCTCCGGGCAGATTTCCAGGGATAATGCCAGTACTTGATTCAATAAGCGCTATGGATGCTTTTAAGAAAAAAATACCTAATATACCTAAATCAAATTATGCCTTTGTTCTTCCTTCCCAAAAAGAAGATGGCCCTCTTCAAAGAGTTTGGAGAAAAGTCCTAGGAGATGTATTTGGAAAAGGAAAGGATTTCTTCAAGTATGTTATTCATGGTCCAATCCCTCACAGCAGGGAAACTTCCTCTTTAGTAGGTGTGCTAAAGTCAAACGCAGCAGTATTAAAGCATAATGTAGGCTCACTAAGAGACGCAAGATTCATGGATTACTTATCTGCTCAATTCGCTTTGGGATGCAATCAGACTGCAATGAAAAAGACTTTCTTATGCATAAATGATAAGTTGAAGGAAAGAGAAGGAAGATTCAAAGTAATAAGTCATAACACCTCTATAAGCGATATAGATTTTAACACATACTATGCAGTGTTCATAGATAATGTCTGGGATAATCAGGATGGCAGGCTTGGCAACGGGATGAATTCTTTAATGAAAGTCTCAAAATCTCTGCAGGATCAAGGTCTAAGCTTGCCTATATTCTATCAGACAGCTCACGACTTAGAGAGCATAAGCGAGGAAGAAAAAGCAAGAATATCGGCTTTCCCTAATGCTCATCTAGTCTCAAAGAATCTTGCTCCTAAAATATCAAAAAGCAAGGGGGAAGCAGTGAAAGAACTTCAAGCCAGCAGAATTCTTTTGCAGTGTCTTGCACTAAGGCAATATATAGTAGAATCAGTGCCTGTAAGCACCAAGGGTTTTGTTCAAGTGGAGGATAATTATCTAACCTTTAGCAGAGCAATGGTCATGCCAGAGGGAGTGGATTCTAACGATTCTCTTGCTCACAAACTACATGTTCTAGCTAATTTACACGCCCATATGCAGGGAGAAATAGAAAATCCAGATCTTCAGCAGACAGGAACAATATTCCGCGAATTTGCAGAAATACAGCAGTCAGTCAATCAACATGCAAAAGGAAAGACTCTGCCTTCAAGGTTAAGTGCATTACAAAAAGCTTATGAAAACGCAGTTAGAGAGTATTCACAATTGCCCACACAGACAATAATTCATAATGATGCAAAGTGGGACAATTGGTTCGGGAGAGGATACATTCTTGGAGATTTTGGGAGCATGTGCCCTGGCAGAGAATCAAAAGATATTGCTTCAGCACTGCTTAATCCCAAGCATAAATTCAAGAAGACACGTCAAAGGGCATATGTAGATACAGCTGTCCAGTCATATATTGGGCAAAGAAAAGCAATTGATCCTAATTTTAACCAATCTCCTGAACAACTAGGAAGAGAAGTATATAGCATGCTTCTAACTGAAAGCCTTAGAAGAGCATATTACAAGGCAGCCCACGATTTAGATATGACTAAAAGCCTGATATTAGTGGCTGAGACTTATGCCCCGTTGGTAAGTTGAATTATAGCTTAAGTATATTCATACACATTAAATATAGTAAGGTTTAAATATAAGTCAAGTTATTTATGTGTATGAAAATAAGTAAGGAAGAAATTATAAGGGTGGCTAAGGGATTCGAAGGAAATCTTAGAAATAGTTCGAGTTTAGATTTTGCCTTGGACAAACAAAATGATAAAAAACTTGGAGAATACAAAAAACTTGCCTATCTCTTAAGGGCCATTTTAGTAGATCATCCATTTAGCGATGGAAATAAAAAGACAGCTATGTATGTGGCTTTCGCATTTGCAGATGAGAGCAAAAAGCAAGTTGATACGGAACTACTCAAGCACCACATATTATCAATAGCAAGCAAAAATATTACAAATATAAGAATAATATCAGAGAGAATTAAAAATGCAATCAAATGAAGAGAGAATAAAAAGAATACTGAAGAAGTATGAGAAAGATTTTGCAGAGATGGCCCTTTATGATGAAACAAGGGAGAAACTCTGGGCTAAAAAAAGGATAGATATAACTCTCACAGAAAGAATAATAAAAAAGCTGAAAGAATTAAGCAAAAAGACTAAGAAGCCAGTCTCTCATATTATTGAGGAGGCGGTTTCCAAAATCTAGATTTAATTATTCAGTTTCATAATTAATCAAAGAGAAATTATTGATCGAAGCTAGTTGTATTAGCCTCATGGCCTCCCCAAGGTGATGGTATATTACAACATTTTCCATCCCTGATATTTTAGCATGCGATGAATAAAACGCCTCAGAAAATATCTTTTCTTTTATCACAGCAATTTGATCCAGTCTTTTTAAGTCATTCTTATAAAATGCATCCATCAAAAGAGAAAACATCTCGATTGATTTCTCGAAAATCCTGACAAATTCCTCTTTTGGTTTCCCTATCTTTTTAGATGCGATGAACTTTGCAAGATAGTAGTAGGAGTGATAAACTAATGAAAGTCTGGAGAGCAAGACCATGTTGAAATAAGAGTTCTTTGAGCCCCCTATCTTGTCTTTTATTATCACTCGCCTGCAGAAATTAGTGTAAGTGTCAACTAAGTTTTTGGACTCCTCATATTTTTTTATGTCAGTCAATTTTCCTTTCTTCCATAGTTCAAGCATTTCCTGAGAATCCTCCTTTATGGAAAGAAAAATCTTTCTCAGGATAGCATCATATTTATCTCCCGAGGGTTCAGCAATATTCTGCAGCATGCATTCTTTATCGCTTTCTTCAACAACCTCAAAGCCCAGCAAGTCCTTGGTTGACTTTTTTATCTGCTCAAGTTGTTCTTTGTTTTCAAAAGAAATAGTTAGCTTGTCAAATCCCTTCCTATAGAAGTTATTTAGGATATTTTTGATAGTCCGGATATGATAGTTTCCAATGCTTACTCTGGCAGAATTTTCTTTCCGCCTGGCCTCATTAGGAACAGATATTACAATCCGGCCATCTTCTTCATTAATTTCAATCTCTTCATCTTCAAGGTTCTGCTCCCTCACCCATTTAATTGGTAAAGTTATAGTATAGGAATTATTTCCCTGTTGGATTATTTTGCGTTTCATATTAGTCTTTTTTCATCAACAGAAGGGATTTACAACGATTAAAGAGGCTCCCCTGACTCGCACGATCTTCCTCTTTTTTCTTTTTCAGGGCAAGCCTCTTTAATACGCATGAATCATGAGAAAGTTCTGCCTTATCCATCCCTGCACAAAACATTTCAACTATATAAATATTTGCTATTTTTTACCATTTTTAATATAAAACATATTCTTAATAGCGGTTAAATATATTATTAAAACGAACTTTTAGAGAATAAGGAAGTAATAAAATGACAGAAATAGAAACACAAAGCAGAGAAAATCCTCAATTAAGAGATGTAAGAGTTGCAATATTAACGGGTTACCTTCATGAGAGTTTGGAAGACATGTTTGTCAATGCCCCAAATCCAGGTTGGGCATTTTCACAAATAGCACAATTCGGATACAATCCTGTGGATAGTCTTTCTGGAATCAAAGCAATAACAACTCCAAAGTTCAGAGTAGAATTGACAAATCCAAAAGGTACAGATAGAAACTCTCATAGTTATGAAAATTCGTTCTTTTATGAGACTCTTTTAGATCCAAAAGCAATTCTAGCCATCGCAGGTTCTGCGAAAGACATAGAAGAGTCAATTAGAGAATATAAAAATGCAGGTTTGATTGTTGCACGTTACAGCATATTTTATGGAAATCCAAGCAATTACACTGGAAGATCTGCTGCAGAGAGTGGATACGCTTTGGATATTCCTAAAGATGTCTCAACCGTAAAAAGAATGCTGACATGTGATCCTCTTTTAGAATCTCTAGCCCAAAGGGATGAAAAGGCAATTAAGGAATCTTTGAGAGTATTAAATCAAAATCTGGAAAGACCAGTTTTAATCACACCGTTCTTGCATGAAACTTTGCAAAATCAAAGATCTAGAGGTTATCAGCAATGAAATACATAATTTGCCTAGCCACTGCTTACTTAACGAAGTCTATTGAAGATTGGCAAAGGAATAGGTCTCCAGAACAAATACGCACACAAATGGAAAAATTCAAACTAACTACTGAAAACTTAAAGGATGTAAATTTTCTAGAGACTGAGAAAGGAGGCTTGGTATATCTTACAAAATTAGAAGCCCCCAAGCAAAACTTTTTTGGAGATATAAATCAAGAGATAATTGATAATGGCATAAGAAGTATTCCAAGTTATGCGGATCTAGTTATTGCAGGATCGGATCAAGCTTCTGAAAAACTAGTATCTGATTTCAGAATACATTCCAAAAATATTGGACTGAGGGTGCCCGTAGCAAGATACAGTACATTCTACGGAAAACCAAGTGGATACAGTGAAATGCTTCCTGAGGAAATAGGTTATTCTTTGGACATTCCTAAAGATATATCTGCTGTCCGCAGCCTTATAACCAATGACTTAGTTCTAGAAGCTCTTTCATTAAAAGATGAAAATAGAATCAGGAGTTCTTTAGATGAATTAAACAAAGGCTTAGAAAGGCCAATTCTAGTAACACCTTTCCTGCACGAGGCTTTGCAGCATCAAAAGCCTGGGAGTTATTAACATGGCAGGTAAAAGAAAGATCAAAACAGATAGAGTAAACGCTCCATCGCAGTTGCAAAATATGCTTGTCATAAACGATGATGCAGAGGATATTCTTGCACTACAAGAGCGATTACCTTCTAGTGTCAATGTAATGGTTGCAAGCCAGTTCCAAGCAAGAAACCTCACTAACTTCAATTATGATGTAGTTCTATTGGATAATGATGCAAATAACAGGAAAGATTCCAAGGGAAAAGAAACTCTGGAAGTAATTAGAAGAGAAAATCCGAATGTGGGAGTTATTTATACAAGTTTCCAGCCAGGCCATGTTCCTGCTAAAGTTTACAAGACTCAAGGAGTAGAGGTAATAAGAACAGACACTCTGCCTCAAATTCTACAAAATAGATTTGGATTGCAAATGAAGGCTGCGGAAGAAAGAAAAGAAATATCTCCAGATGTAAGCCTTATATTGACTTACAATGATGTAGATGGCTATCCTACTGGAGTATATTCCCAAGGAAAATTAATTGTAGTTTCAGGAGTAGGAAGAGCTTACACCGCTGCAAAGCAAGTTCTTGCAGATAGAGTTGGGGAAATCTATCAGAACTTTGAATGGCGAAGGGATCGTGATCTAATAAAGAATATCTTTGTCTACGATGGGCAAAACGGAGGAGATTATCCAGGGCAAGCAGCAGCGGGATTAGGCCACGATCTAAGGATGAGAGTGAATCTTGTTGCCTGCAGTTGTGATTGGGGAAGAAAAATAGGATTAAAAAATAGCACTTACATTAATTTATTCCAAGTGGAATGTGGCGGCCAAAGCTCATTAGGAAGAGTTGCAGATGTTACCTTGGGAGTAAAAAGGCCTGGAATAAATTATTCTCAAATGAATGTTCCGCAAGAGTTTATCCTCAACCAAGCTGAGAGGTATAGGATCTAAGATGATAATCTGGGGATTAAAATCCGCATTTATTGATGCAGAAAGGCCGCAAAGTCACTATGGGCAGAAATTTATTGTAGCCAAGCATCCAACAGATTCTCCAAGGCTGCATCTTTACAAGTATTTTGCAGTAAATCTTTACAGCAACGAACAGCCAGAGCATAAGCTTATCGCTCAAGGTTTTGAAATTCCTGAAGAACTTGTACTAGGCGGAGGAAGAGCAAGACTGGATGCTGAGAGCCTTACTCTTTACGATTTTTCTGGAAAATTTGGAAGCGTCCCAAAAAGATTCCTCGATTTCTTTGCCCCTCAGTTGTTAATGGATTATCAAGCAAAGCATCCTAAAATAAAAGAAATCCGAATTGATGTGCCTCAGCAATCTCCTAATGATCACAAAGTAAAGTTTCTAGATGAGGTGGTGGCATAAAATGAATAGAAAGAAAAAAAAGCAGAACTATCAGTATTGCTTGGAATTAAGCATAGCAATACATTTTGATGAAAGTCTGATGCCTGATTTTGAGGGGGTGGCAGATTTCAGAAACCCCAATTCAGATAGAAGGATGAGATTTCTCAGAGGATATGGTGAACAGGATAGTATATTGTGCTTAAGACAAAAAATATTGAAAGAGATAGGCTCAAATCCTAATGTAATGCATGTTGGATCGGGAAATTTCTATTCAAAAGGCGATGGTTGGACAGAATTTTCATTTAATGTGACAGATAGGCAGGAAGTAGAAAGTATAGTTGAATATTGCAGGGAAAATGATGTGGCTTTAATAGATGGCTACAGAAGAGATATTGGAGGGAAAAATGACTCTAATATACCCAATATCTTAATAGTAGAAGACCAAGCGCCTCTTGAAGGATTAATAGAAGCTGTTGAACAGGTTTTCCCAAGACAGTACTCAGGATTTAGCAGAAGCAATTATGCAGTAGCAGAATGTTATAATGAAGCTAGAGACCTAATTTCTAGTAATGCATATGATATTCTCATTTTAGATCACCGGCTTCCCCTGGAAAACCAGAGCGAGCTACAGAAAAAGGACTTCATGGCTTTCTCTGATACTTTACAAAATATCGGCTATTCTCTTATTCCGTTAATAAAAGAAAGAAATCCAAATGCAGTTGTAATAGGAACCTCTTCCTTAAGCAGGGACGAGTTAAGAAGATTCCATTCACCTGATTTCAAGCTTGATAAAGTTACAATGCAAGTTTCAGAAGATTTAGATAAAATAGTCCTTCAAGTTAAGGAAAGATCAGGAGGCAGCTTATAAGGCAATCTTCAGCAAAATAATATGAGAAAAAATATAATATTAAGGCTTTTGAAAGAAACAAGCGAGGAAGAATTAGAGAGATCTTCCTCAAATCTCATTAAAGATCTAAATGAGCAAAAGATAGGCTCGCTTGACTTGCTTTGTTTAGGCAGTGATGATATTACATTTAGGTTATCTCAAATTTTGATTAAATCAGGAATAGGAAACATAGTGCGCGTCTCTCCTTCATACGAATTACTCATGCAGTATAAAGAAGTAGCTAAGGGAATGGGAATAAGCAATTTCAGAGATTATATCTCTGCATCTTTAGCGCATAAGGGATATACTGATTGTACATTAGCGGCCATCCATGCTGAAAAAGAGCAATTAAGGGAATATTTAGAAAAAGACCTGGAAAACGGCGAATATGTAATTTTAGGAGGGGAAAATGAGTGAGGAACAAAAAACAGGAAGAATTTTGGTAATAGAAGATGATCCACGACAGCAAGATATTGCAAGGAGTAAATTAGGAGATATAGAAGTAATTAGCACATTTAGAGAATTTCAAGAAGCACTTTCTCATCACAATATTGCAGGTATTCTATCTGATCTATACTTCCCAAATGGTTACGGAAATAATTCTGAGATATATCAGGAGCACAAAAGGGAAGTTGTTTCTCAAATTGAGTCATATATTAAAAAAGTTGACTTTTCTACACCTTTCTTGAATGCAGTTGAACAGGTTTTTAGACTTGAAGTAACTGCTGATAATCTTGAAAAAATAGTCTCCACTATGGGGAAAGTAGGATTTACTGTAGATAACAATACACAAAGAGTTTTATCTGAAGGTATTAAGAAAAGAAATCAGTTGAAGGATTACAACGCTCTTTCTTCAGAAATAAGGGCTGATAATCATCTTTTACCCGAGGGATTATTTGTTTATGAGCTTGCAAAAGAGCATTCTATTCCATGCGTGGTAGTTACAAGTGAATATCATCACGGAACAAAATTCCAGCCATTTGCAGGCAAATTAGGAGATTATGTTGATCAACTAGAAAATGGGGAAAAGCAGTGGAAAAAAGCCCACAGCATGCTTAAAATTAATGGAGGCTTAGCTTAAGATGTCTCTCCCTAAAATAACTCCTGACATGCAGATGTACAGACTCAAAGATCTCTGGCAAGCCACGCAAGGAGATAAAAATCCTGAAGAATTTTTTAAGACAAGAATTGGCAGGACTTATTCTTCACTAGAAGAAGAACTCGTATGCGGGCTGCCCTTGTTTGATGAGCAGGAACAAGCAGAGATGGTAGTTAAGGCTCAGGAAATTACAAATCCTCTTGGCGTGCAGTTTCCAGATCAGGAGGCATTTGCAGCAGTAAATCAGAGAGATCCAGAGCTCGGAAAAAATCTAAGAGCCCTCGGATTAATGAACTTCCAGCATCTAATGCAATCTAAGTTTTATGAATCCTGTATTCCTCTTTGGCAAGAAAGCAAGCAGCATGAATTTCCGCTTTCTTATAGCAATGTAGCAGACACTAATTTTATGGGTGTAAGGGCGAAGTGCATTGAAACGTTTAGTTACGGCGGAGCAGAATTCTATAGGCCGCTGTTTTATACAATAATGCGACATCTTGCAAATATTCATGGCGGAGAAAACACTGCAGATATAAGGCAAAAGTTAGGAAAAGCACTAGATGGCAAGAAAGTTTTGGAATTAGGGTCAGGCCCAGGATTTTTCCTCAGGTTTTTAGAAGATTTCAGCAGCTGCGAGACGCTCGGGATTGACATGAATGAAGAAGCAGCAAAAGCCTCAAAAAGACTTGGAGTAAACGTTATATATGGCGATGCCAGAAATCTCCAAGGAATTCTAGGAGAAAGAAAATTCGACTTAGTAGTAAGTAAGGATTTCCTAAGCTATGCAGTAACTAAAGAAGACGCCCGCCCCATCATGGGGAGTGTTTATCGTGCGCTCTCACCTTAAGGGCTAACAATCCATGCGATAGATTATGGCAAAATGAGCGAGGAAAAATATCTGGGATTTATCAGAGAAAACACCTCCCACCTCGGTGGAAATGCACAGACGCTGATAGAAAATTTCCAGCGCATGTCGCCAGAGCAAAAAGACGTCATGCTAAGAAAAAATATCCTTAATATCAGCCCTGGAAGTCTTGAGGATATTGGATACAATCCTCTCTCTTTTTTAAGGCTTGATTGTGAAAGCAATCTGTCAATGGCTCTGAGCAGGAGGAAGTAATTTCAATGATGAAATTCTCTAATCTAATCCAGAGAAGAAGGCAGAATAGGGAAGAAATACATTTTGAGGAAATCTTGAGCAATTGCCCAGAAAGTTGCAGGGAAGAAATTGCAGGCCTGGTAAAGACTTTTTCGAATTATGATATCCTTCATCTCATGGCAGTTACTGATTTTTATGACAGTTCAGAAGCAGCATTCAAGACAATTCTTAAGCATCTCCCATCAAGAGTTTCATCGGTGGAAGATGAAGATGGGCGCATAGGCACACCAAGTTGTGGATATTTCTATACATCACAAAAGAATTTATATCAAACTCGCATCTCGCGTAGCACGCCTCATAGCTTAATTGCTTTGGAAGTAGGACTGCAGGCGGCTTTTTACGCAAAAACAGAACCTCCTCATTTTGGCAGCCATAGGAACATAGGCCATTTCGGCCAAAGCGAAGGCAGATTATATCAAACAAGCTGAGTAAACTAATAAAGAGATAGCTCCCTATTTCATAACAAATATCTTTCAATTATTTTTGAAATCTCTATTAATGTCCCAATAGCTAAAGCTAGACCGCTAGGATAAGATAGGGCATGATAAACCTTCAGAATTTCTATCTTTGAAGTCGGAGGTATCAATCTTACTTGGTTATCTTCAGAAGGCTCGCCTTTAATCGGATCATTTTTTCTTACAACAGGCTCCATATTAGTAAAGTAACCTGCCCTTTCCATATAACTTTGATATCCTCCTGGAAGAAAATCAGTAATCCTTAATCTGACTGCATTAGCGTAATGAGAAAGATATTCTTTATTCAGATTATCTCCATTATTTTTGACAGGCGTATCAGGATGAATATCACTAACATCTCTAATAAGGTCCGCATCTTCAACGCGATTTTCTAACAACATTTCTTTCTGCATAAAAAGCAAAAATGTTATACTTTATAAAAACTATGGTTTTATGTTTCGTTGTATATAACTTAACTTTGCCATTTAGCAAAGTTAGTAATTAGGTATATGCAGACAATTACTTAGTTCCTACAGGAAGAACAGTTTTCTTCCAAGAGGCAATGGGCGATTAATCAATTGAATTTTTACATCCAGCCAAGTACTTTATCTAAAACAGGCCCGATTTTCATTATTTCATTTTCAACATAATGACCTTTTCTATTTTCAATCATTGTTTCAGCGTTCAAATTATCTTTGAATAAAATAGTATTAGAAACAGGCACATAAGGATCATCTTCAGAAAATACAGCAAATGATTTTCCAATCTTGCCCTTTACTTTATCAAAATTAATAGGAGTATTAAGCCAGGGTTCTGATACTTCTTTTTCTTCCTCAGTAACTAGATTTTTCAAGGTCAGCCATCCGGCAACAAATACTGCCCCTCCAATCTTGGAGCTTTCAGGACTTGCTTCTAAATATCTGATTATTGTTTGGCATCCAATGCTGTGTCCAATAAAGTACACTTCTTCATTTAATTCGCTGTAGGGAATAATATTCTGCAGATAACTAACCCAAGAATCTATCTTAGGAAAATCAGGATCAGGCATATTTGGGGCAATAACCTCGATTTCTCTAGAACTAAGTTCCTTATTCAGCCAATTCATCCATCCCAAATCCGGCCTTCCGTACCATCCATGCACAATTATAACCCTTTTCATATCTTTATTAGGTAAATACCTCCATTATTAAGGCTTTCTAATAAATTATATCCAGAAATCTTGATGGATTAAGTTCTTTCCAGTTGTTCTTTGCAGAGTGCGTGATTATTAAGTAATCTTTTGCGCGCGAGATAGCAACATAAAACAGCCTCAATTCACTATCTTTCTTTATTCTGGTCAATTCTCCTTTATAGAAGGGCAGGATTTTCTCATTGCAGGCGGCAAGAAAGACATATTTCCATTCCAGGCCTTTTGCGCTGTGTATTGTGCTCAGTATCACTTTATCCTTCGTCTTTTCTTTCTTGTCCAACTCAATCAAGCCATCAAGGAATTCCTGGATGCCTGCAGCATCTGGGGAGTGACCCTTAAATAAATCTTCAATCAACTTGATGTTCTCATGCTTATCATCAAGTTTCTCTGGTTCGTCTTCATATTTTCTGTCTAATCTATCAATATATCTAAATTCTGTTAAAAAAGCCCTAAGTGGATGAGACTCTTCTCTCAAAATAAGTCTTGTTCTTTTTAATTCTCCTGCAAGTTCTATATCCTTTGTGATATCTTCACTGAATGCCAGAGCATCAACGTAAGAGCAGTCTTTTTTCCTTGCCAGTTCCCTCACTTTTTCAAGTTTTACTTTGCCAAATCCAGAAATTAATTTTGCAACTCTTTCAAAATCAGGCATAGAATAAGGATTGACTTTTAATTTTAGAAAAGCTAGGACATCTTTTACTTCCTCTCTTTCAAAAAATCCCCTTGCCCGTGATAAATGGCAGGGAATCCTATTCCTTCTAAATGCTTTTTCAACTTGCTTCCCGAGGTTATTTGTCCTGAAAAGCACAGCAATATCCTCTTTCTTCACCCCCCTCTCCAATAGTCTTTTTATTTCATATACTATGTAATTTATCTCAGTCTTAAAATCTTCAAAACCTTCAACTCTGATTTTAGAGCCCCTCTCCCGGGTGCAGACCAATGCCTTATCGATTTTAAAGTCTAAAGCATTTATCGTCTTATTTATCCCCTCAATTATCCTGGCAGTAGATCTATGATTCTCTTTCAATATCACTTTTTGATGGGTTTTATCAAATTTGAAAACAAGTTCATTAGAGGACCCTCTCCATTCGTAAATATTCTGGCAGTCATCCCCAATAAGGCATAAATTATTATTTTCCAGCAGATTAAGTATTCTGATTTGCACAACATTCAGATCCTGCGCCTCATCGACCATTATTATCTTGAATTTCTTCTTGTATTCTTCAAGTAAAGGGGGATGTTTTTGGAATATCTCATAAGTCTTAAGCAAAATCTCATCAAAATCCATCACATTATTCTCATACAGGTATTTCTGGTATTCTTTGTAGATCCTCACCCCATATTTCTTCATTTTAGCATCAATCAAGATTACTTCATCATCGATAATCTCCTCAACAATTCCCTTTTCAGGTTCTTCCTCTTCAGATATGGAAGTATCATCAAGTTCTTCAGGCAATACACCTGTGTTCTTGAATCTCGCAATCCTATTCATAAAATAAGAAACAAAATCCTCCCGAGTGTTAATATTGTTTTTTTCTAAAATTTGCCGGACAATTTTCTTTTTTTCATAATCATCAGTAATAAGGGTAAAATTTCCCTTTGGAGATATTAATTGCCTGTTTTCTCTAAGGATCCTCAAAAATAAGGAATGCATGGTACCTGCCCATCCTGGAATCCCGTTAGTCTTCTTAGCTATTTTTTCAATCATGTCTTTTGCAGCTTTGTTAGTAAAAGTAGTCATTAGTATCTCGCCAGACTTATATCCATGATTATTCACTAAATTAAGATATCTCTCAACAATAGTCGTGGTTTTTCCAGTGCCTGCGCTTGCAAGAATAAGCAAGTTCCCGTTTAGTGTATTGATTGCACTTAACTGATCTTCATTTAGGATGAGTTCTTTATAATTCTCTTCAGGCTTATCGCTCTCTCCAATAATTACAGGGTCATCCTCTCCCTTTTTTTCTAGGTCATAGGCGGACTTAAACATTCCATCTGCTTTTTTCATAGGAATCCCAGACCTGCCGAATATAAAAATGCATCTTTCTAGACCATCTTTCTTAAGCCATTCAAGACAGGAGACACAATAACCATTCATCCTGAGAAAATAACTGGAAAAGTAAAAAAGATTAATTCCTTTTTTATGTCAAGGAGTCTTAGAAAACCACGTCCCTCAGAAACTTTATGTTTCTGATGGCCATCAAGATGGTATGAGAATTCCGAGAGCAACGTTATTCTCTTTCTAAACAATTGCTCACGAAGGCGAAATTTACATAAACAACCGTCGCCTTCGTTCGGGTAAATGTTCGCGGCCTGCGGCGCAAATTATCGAATGTCCGAGGGGCGCAGCGTAATAAGTGAAAGGAGGAAATCCA
>Ga0209211_10008128_pt1 | contig 14458 bp, 16 predicted proteins | sample RifGroA2_FD_183992 | JGI IMG/M metagenome (GOLD analysis project Ga0209211, IMG submission 183992) | Groundwater microbial communities from Rifle, Colorado, USA - Groundwater A2 (SPAdes) (version 2) | ecosystem: Environmental > Aquatic > Deep subsurface > Groundwater | place: Rifle, Colorado...
GATGAAAGTTCGATTCTTTCTGGGCGCACCATTTGGGAAATTGAGAAATCGTTGGGTGCGGCGCTCGCAACACCCCCGCCCGATGCGAGCGCCGCAAAGGGAAAATTCAAGTCCGCCGAGAGCCGCAGTAAAAAGAATGAAGAAAAACGCAAAAATTAAAGAACAATAAAAAAACTAAAACATGAACAAATATATTGCTTATTGTCGAAAGTCCACCGATGAAAAAGATAAACAAGTTTTATCCATTGAAGCGCAAATTGCCGAACTCAAGGAGTTTGCCAAAAAAGAAAACTTATCTATCACGGAATTTATTACCGAGGCAAAAACCGCCAAAGTCCCCGGACGAGAACAATTTGCGGAAGTGTTAAAGAAAATCGAAAAGGGTGAAGCTAATGGAATTCTCTCGTGGCACCCGGATCGCTTAGCCAGAAATTCCATTGATGGTGGAAAAATAATTTATCTTTTAGATACCGGCAAACTTCTTGATCTGGAATTCCCCTCGTTTTGGTTTGAATCTACTCCCCAAGGGAAATTTATGCTCTCAATCGCCTTTGGCCAATCAAAATATTATGTGGACAATCTGTCAGAAAATGTAAAGCGAGGGAACAGGCAGAAACTCCGTAACGGCGTTTGGCCAAGTAAAGCCCCGTATGGTTATCTGAACAATCCCAAAACGAGGGGAATTGATATTGACGAAGAAAAATCAAAAGCCGTCAAAAAGGCATTTCAGCTCTTTGCTGAAGGCGGAAGATCATTTGTTGAGGTTTCAAAGTTCCTGCACAAATTCGGCATAAAAAAGTTAGACGGTGAGCCAGTAAAAGTAGATCAGGTTAAAAACATGCTCACCAACAAATTCTATTTAGGCATTATGAATTATGCCGGAGAATATTATCAAGGCACACACAAAACTTTTATCAGCAAAAAGCTTTTTGATGAAGTTCAAAAACAAATCGAGAAAATAGAAAGGCCAAGAAATAAAGGACACGATTTTGCTTTCTCCGGTTTAGCAACTTGCGGAGAGTGCGGCGCCGCAATCACGGCGGAAACCCACACCAAGTTTTATCCAAAAACCAGAGGTGAGGTTGAATACATTTACTATCGTTGTACTAAAAAACTAAAGCCTTGTAACCAACAATACCTCAACGAACCCTCGCTTGAAGAGCAATTGAGAAATGTCATCCGTGATTGCGGCTTGCACGAAAATTGGGAATCGTATTTTGAAAAGTGGATTGTTGAAGCTGAAGAAAAAGACAGGCAAGAAAGCGAAACAGAAACTAAAAAACTTGACTCTCATGTCCGGGAAACCGAAATCAAACTCAATCGGCTTCTTGACGGATATTTAGATCAAGTCATCGAACCGGAAATCTACAAACAAAAGAAAAACGAATTATTTGAAGAAAAACTAAAATTGGAAGAGAAAAAATCACAAATTGAGAAAAACGGCAACTGTTGGCTCGAACCAGTCAGAGAATTCATAAATTGCGCCTTACAGACGCAAAAAATCGCGCGCGAAAAAAATAATTGCCATGATTTATCAACCATGGCAAAAAAAGTCGGCTCGAACTATTCTTTATTTAATCGGCGGCTCTCGGCGGACTTGAATTTTCCCTTTGCGGCGCTCGCATCGGGCGGGGGTGTTGCGAGCGCCGCACCCAACGATTTCTCAATTTCCCAAATGGTGCGCCCAGAAAGAATCGAACTTTCATCCTTAGTTCCGAAGACTAATGCTCTAATCCGTTGAGCTATGGGCGCAACACCACTAATTTTAACATTATTCGCTCTCTTTATGACCTATCCATAGTCCCAGAAGTACCACGACAACGGTAATAATTACTGCGTATATAAACTTGATAATAATGCCGTTTTTATCCAGAGGGAATAAAAAGTCGATCAGAGTTTTGATGGCGTCATTCCACGCCAGACCGGCAACCAATCCGAGGGCACCTAGAATATAAGTGACCGCCTGGTTTTTTATTTGTTTACGAAGTGTATCCATGATTTGGATTTATTATATAACATGGTTGAGTACTTGTTCTTTCAGAAACAGTTGGTTAAACTTAATTAGTGATAGAGGTTAAGTGTGGAGTTTGTTCTAAATTTTTTCAAGTTAAGCCTAGTCATATTAAATACGGTTGGGGTAAATATTGTTCGGATATTTGTAAATTTAAAGCTCAATTCAAAGGGGAATTTGTAAAATGCTTTAATTGTGGAAAGAGTATTTATCGTTCTCCAAAAAGTATCACACGTTCGAAGAGTGGAAAGTATTTTTGTACAAAATCATGTCAAACTTTATGGAGGAACAGTCTTTATGTAGGAGAAAAAAGTGTACGTTGGATAAGTGGTATAAATACATATAGAAATATTCTTCTGAGAACAGGAAAAGATGCTAAATGTGCTCTTTGTAGTGTTGAGGATATAAGGGTATTAAGTGTTCACCATAAGGATCATGTGCGAACCAACAACAAGATAGAAAATTTAGCTTGGTTATGTTTCAACTGTCACTATTTATTGCATCATGATAAAGATTTGGATCTAAAAATGAGAGATTCTTAAAAGTAGGCTATAATTGTGACGATTATGGTGGTGTGTGCCGAACGGTCAGGCGCTACCCTGTGGAGGTAGTTTCAGCGGGTCCGACTCCCGTACACCACCCCAGGATTTAGCCTCAATGGCGCGATTTATTGCGCGATTATTGCGTGATATAACAAAAGTATGTTTCAGCTTGAAAAGAGATGCTGGACCATCAACTTACTATGTGATTTCCCCAGTTGAACTTTGATTCCCAGCTTGACAATCGCCTAACAATCGCCTATTATTTGACCATATATGTTTATTCCAAAGTACACCATTACGGATGAATTGTTGGCGAATATCTCACGAATTAACAGCCTTATTAGGGACTTGAATGACCGCCGTTTTCCTCAAGTAGTGTTAGTGGAGTTTGAAAAAGCGGCGCGGGAGGTTTCAGCTTATGCTTCAACGAGCATCGAAGGCAATCCTTTACCGTTAACTGAGGTGAAAAAGGTGCTTAAGTCCAAACCAGCCAATATCCGGGATAGTGAAAAAGAAGTCATTAACTATAACCAAGCACTGGTTACACTCAATCAATTTCTGCAATCGGATCAACTAGAAGTGTCTCTTAAACTGATTCTGAATATTCATAAACAAGTGATTAGTGGGCTACTCCCAGCCCACGAAACGGGCAAGCTTAGACAAAAACCGGTCATAGTTAATAATCCACTAACTGGAAAAATCGTTTATATACCTCCTGAAGTAGAAAGAATACAAGTTCTCGTTGATGATTTAATTGCTTATGTCGGGGATAACAGTAAAACTGTTAATCCCCTGATCCTGGCTGGCATATTTCATAAACAAATGGTCATGATTCATCCGTTTATGGATGGAAATGGTAGAACCACCAGATTGGCGACCAAAGTACTTTTGGCTAAAATGGGATTGAATACCTTTAATCTCTTTAGTTTTGAAAATTATTATAACCAAAACGTGACGAAGTATTTTCAAACGGTTGGAGAATATGGCGATTATAATGAGTTGGCAGAGTCTATAGATTTTACTATCTGGCTTGTGTATTTTACCGGAGGTCTGATAGACGAGCTACTTAGGGTTAACAAACTCCTTCCAAATATAGGAAACACTCCCGATACCAAGCTCGAGACTTACCATCTTAAAATGCTTGAATATATTAAACAAAATGGTTTTGTTACAGACCGGAATTACGCTGAGTTGACCGATAGGGCTAAGGCTACTCGCACCATGGATTTTCAAAAACTTCTCGATTTAGGACTTCTTGAGCGTAGGGGGAAAGGTAGATCTACATATTACATACTCAAATCCATTAGCTGAAAATATGAGTGGATTAAAAATACCAACTAAAACTATTGACTGGAATGGACGGAAAATTACCATGACCTGGATGAATGTTGTGCCCACAACTCAGGCGTATTGCATTTGTTTTAACGAGAGAGATGAGATATTAATCTTGGATCAAAAGGGCGATCATACTTGGACTTTACCGAGAGGAACTGTGGAAAAAGGAGAGACTTTGGAACAAACTTTGATTCGTGAGGTTAGAGAAGAAGCAGATGTAACCATTAAAGATATCATTCTTTTGGGAATGCAAAAAGTTGATGATCCTGAAAAAAGAAGCACGCATTTTCAAGCCAGATATGTAGCCAAAATTGATAAAATTTTGCCTCAGACAGTAGATCCTGCAAAGGAAAGAATCCATGAACGTAAATGGGTACCAAGTTCGGAGGTCACAAAATATATAAAATGGGGAGATACAGGAGACGCAATTTTTGCAGATGCCATCAAATCGTATAAGAATATTAAATAAGGTAGAACGGCTAATTTTTATCATGCTACTAAATTTCTCTCATTTCGAAAAATTACCCAGTAAAGATATACAACTGGTAAACCAACAATGGTTAGTATGACTAACGCTTTGGCCGGACCAAATACATCTGCCAGTCCGCCTAATACAAGACTCATCATTGCGAATCCGATACTGCCCCCCAGTGAATTTAGGGAGCTCATGGTAGCCCGTTGGTGATCGGAAAACTCATGTTGCATAAGAGTTTTTTCTGCCACATTGCTGACCCCATATAAAAGTGATGGAGTAGACATCAAAAGTGGTGAAAACGCGGTGGGAAAAATTAAGGAAATTAAGCTTATTGTTTTTCCGTAAATACTGTCGAATAAAAGTATTTTAACTGCATTGAATTTACGAATTAACTTGCCGCTAAGATAAAAACTGAGTGAAGCTCCAAAACTGGGTAACGTCTTGGAAATACCTATTGCCCACACCGGCCATACAGTAGCAACAAAAGCCGAGTTAAATTCCCATTTCAATTCGCTTATAGAATAACCAAGAATTGAAGCCAAACTTAACAACCGCAGTTTTTTATTATTAATAAACAAGTATATAGCCTCTTTGATGTGGGCGTAAACGTTAGTGTCCTTTTTGGTGCGAGATCGTGGTTCAATAAGAAAATAGCTAACAGTAAGTAGGGAAATTTGAATTAGAACCGAGAACCACAAGAGATATTGATAAGAGAAAATCGCAATTAGACCGCTCAAAACTGCTGAAATTCCCATGGAAAATTGTTCAGTGGAACTAACTTTTCCTTGAAATTCATCATAACTGTCTTGCTTTTGTTCATCGGCTAGCGTGTCATATAAAAATGCGTCGTTGTTGCCACTATAAAGGGCCCGAGACAGACCTTCGAGAATAGCTCCTACTACAAGCCACCAATATGAAAGGCCGATGGCATAAAAAATAAAGGCAGCCACCCGTGCCCAAGATCCTAAGACTACTGTATATTTTCGTCCCACTTTATCGGACCAGATGCCTGTAGGAACTTCAAAAACAGCACTGGAAAGCATGATAATTCCAAAAACACTTGTGCCGAGTGTAAACGATCCAGATACTTTGGAGAAGTAGATTATTGCCAATGGGGCAAACAAACTAAACCCTATTAAAAAGTTAAAAATTGAAAGCAAACAGATATTTTTTCGAAATACAAACTGATTAGTCATGATATATGATTATAATCGAAACCATAAATGAATAATCTCTTTAAGAGCGGATTTATCAGAGTTCAGATAGAGGCAGTCCGCTTTTTGGATCAATATAAAAGAAAAATAACCGGACTTCCCACTCTTTCTACTTCTCAAATAACATCTAATTTATTTGTGGGCGGACAGTACAAAATCTCGGTTTTTGAAAAGATTAAATCACTGGGGATTACAGCCTTCTGACCGTCAGGCACCATCCATGGAACACCTGGAACAAGGCGTGAAATTTATTCAAGCATCAATTGAAAACGGAGGAAAAGTATATATTCACTGTAAAGCTGGCGAAGGCCGTGGGCCAACCATGGCAGCCGCGTATCTAATTCATAGCGGATTAAACTTGAATGATGCCCTAGAAACAATCCGTAAAGCCAGGCCTTTTATTCGTCCTACAACATCACAAATCAACCAGTTAAAAAAGTATGAGGCTCGCACCAATTTAAAAATTTCTTAAAATCGGTTTGTTCACGCTAATAAGATATAATTAAAGTATGCCTGACAATCAGTCAATGGAGGTTGTGAAACCAATAGAGATGGGCACTCAACAAAAACTCGTGAGAGCTATAACGGTGACAGGAGATTATTTGTCTTCGGTAGACTCTCGCTTAGATGAGCTAAGAAACCGAGGTACTCCAGAGCTTTCATTAAAAGCATTAAAATCGCTTGCATTTTTCAATGCGGCTGCTTTTTTAGGTAGGACAAGACGAGAAGCAAGCGACGACCTAATAAGAAGTGTGGTGTTGTCTGAGAAAGCTGAAAATCCTAAAGATAAGGTGAGTTTAGATCTAGACCAGTTCTTAAGAGATGTTCAGTCACATAAACTTTTTTCTCCTCGTGAGGAGGTGGAAAGATTGGATCAATTTTATGATTGGGCAAGTGAGCAAGAACTTGTTTTGGAACAAGAAGTTGTTCAGGAGATTGTTTCAACTAATCCTAAATTTAGACGAATTATAGAGGACCCAGCTAATGTTCATGAAAAGGGTGTTATGAGACAACTTAACTGGATGGAGAAAAGTGTCGCTGAGGCTTATCACGCATTAATGGTTGTTCATGCAACCCGAAGTAATTTGGAAGTTCCTCAAGATGCCAATGCATTGAAATTTTGGCAAGGTGAGGTAAGAAGAGATATTGGCGATTTCAAAATAGCAGCTTATCAGGCTATCGAAAATTATGTCTGTGGTAAGTATGGCAAGGAAAAAGTAAATAAAATTATTGGTGATAATATATCCTTAGGTGACACTAGATGAAACTAGTATGTAAACAAACTCATGCCAAATTCAAATAGTCGAGTGTCACGTGAGGTTCAACCCAATCACGAAAGGTAAATTTGGGATTCCACCAGTTCTTGCCAGTTCTTTGTGCCCATTCCCAAACAACCAATCGATCCCAAATCATATAAATTGGGAAACGCTTTTCAAACCCCGGTCTATGTTTTACTTTTGATAAGTATGAATTAATGAAAACTTTAGCAAATTCCGGATCTTTTTGATGATACGCAAAATACATTCGTGACAAATCTGATTCTCCGTCACCAAAATAATTTTCCATTAAATCAAATACGCCAGTTACTTTCCAAATGCCGTTTATTTTATCCACCACCATATTTGTATCTTGATAGTCGTGCATTACAAAAGTTGGTGTAAATTTCATTTCCAAAGCGTTTCTTCCTTGATTAATTGTTTGTTTTATCCAATCTATATTACTTGTGGGTGTTTTGTCGTTGTATGCTGCGCATTTATTTAATAAATCAATTATTTTATTTTCTACCCACTCGTTCCACGGTCGATCGAAAGCTTTAATACTTCTCGAATCCAAGTCGTATTTTCCACAATAATCCCATGTTAGAGTTTGCATTTCGGCTAGATTTTCCCCAAATGCACGAGCGATATCTTTTGAATATCTATCCTTCTCGTAACTTAATTGTTGTCCGCTTAACCTGGGCATTAAGACATAACTCCAACCAAAGATATCTGTTTGTTCATCAACTAGATATGGATACGGTACTGGTGCTTTTGTCTTCTCACGTAATAACTTTGCCATAAACTGTTCACTGGGAAACTGCCAAGGGTAATGTGGTTTCCCTCTGAAAACATACTCTCCGCATGTAGTAGTTAAAAAAACATTTTGGCCAAAGTTTCCTGATGATATTGGCTCGGCTTTGATAAATTTTCCCAAATTAAATTTATCTAGTGCTTTTTGAAATTGCTCGTCAGTGATAATCCCCAACCTTTTTGAATATTCCATTTATTTATTCTACTTTATTTAAAAATTCCTGAAATTCTTCTGGGTAGGAGTAGAGGTGATCGGAGCGGGGTTGGGAAATGATTTTAATATTGGAATTTAGGGCATGGATGATTTTTTCGGCTTGCGAAAATGATCCGTGGTTGTCGTTTTCATTTTGGACACACAAAATATTTTCTGGTTTCAATAAATTCAGGGTTTCGTATAATTTTTGATCACCGGTATGAAAATCATTTACTGGAATTCCACATAAAATAATTTTGTGGATTAAATCAGGTTTTAATTTGAGTATTTTCATGGCTACAAAAGTACCGGCCGAATGAGCAATGATGTTTACCTGCGAAGTAAGATCTTTAACAATTTTTTGGGCTTCAATATCTAACCAGTCATCTGTCGAACTTCCGGTTTCCCAATGTTCCCAATTGATTATTTGAATCTCATCGCCAGAATTTAACTCTTTTTTGAGATTCTCAGCCCAAATCTTGTTTTTTAAAGAATACCCAGGCAAAATTAAAATATTCATGCCTCTGTTCCTCCGATTATATCTAATACTTCTGCAGTTTTGGCTTTCATCAACTCCATAGACTTTGCTTCTAGATTTAATCTAAATAATGGTTCAGTGTTACTTTTTCGGATATTAAATCGGTACAGAGGATATTCTACTGATAATCCGTCAATTTCAGTCTGCTCACCATCTGCATATTTTAGTTTTACTTTTGCCATGATTTCGTCCGGATTTTCCACTCGTCTATTTATTTCTCCAGAAATGGGATACATTTCTACTACTGGATGGACCAATTCTCCGACAGTTATTTGATTTTGCGTCAAAATCTTTAGAAGCTGCATGACCGGTAGCATGCCACAATCACATTGCCAAAAATCTTTGTAATAAGTGTGTCCACTGGATTCAGCAGCAAAAGCAGCTCCCACCTCCCGCATTTTTTCTTTGATATATGAATGTCCCACTTTAACTATTACTGGATTTCCTCCTCTAGCTTTGATAGTGTCCTGAAGCGCCCAAGTGTACCGCACGTCATAGACAATTGCTTGTTTGGGGTATTTTTTTAAAATATCGGCAATTAAAAAAGTGTTTATATGATATGGTTCGATTAAATTTCCGTCTTTGCCGTAAAAGAAAACCCGGTCGGCATCACCGTCCCAGGACACCCCTATATCTGCCTCAGACTTTGTGACTGAAGCTTTCATTTCCATTCGTTTTGCCATTTGCTGAGGATCTGGTTTACCGTTGGGAAAGGTACCGTCCGGTTCCATATTTACCGGGACAATTTCAATAGGCAATTTGCCCCGAATTACAATTTTTTCAAATACTTTACCGGCAGTTCCAAAGTTGGGATTGACCACCATTTTTATGGGATTTATTGATACGTCTTCTAATTGTGCCAACATAAAATCTATATAATCATTAGTGATTTCCATTTTTCTTTCTCCTCCTCCAACCCGGACAACCTCTTCACTTCTTAAAGCCGCCTTTTTAATTTCTGCTATTTCTTTATCGCCGGTAAATGGTTTTACCCCTTTGCCTACCATTTTCATTCCATGCCATTTTTTCGGATTGTGCGACGCGGTTAATTGTATTCCCCCGGCCAAATTATATTTTCCCACCGCAAAATACAGCATGTCGGTGGAAACTAAACCAATATCTACTACTTTAATTCCGCTTTCCATCAGGCCTTGTCTAACAGCTGTAACCATATCATGGGAATGCACTCGCACGTCGTAGCCTAAAGCTATTTCTCCGGGGGGGTTGATCACTACGGCGTAAGCTTTGGCAATCTTTTTTGCAACTTCTTCGTCAATCTGCTCAGGATATATGCCCCGGATATCATAAGCTTTGAAAATGGACTCATCCATGATGTACATATTCTACAATAACACCGGAAGTAAGTGTTAAAATGCGAACGTTATGAAGAATGCGGCTGCAGTATTGGTTTCCAGATTGTCCTTGGGTAAAAACGAAAAGATTGAAAAAGCTGAAGGGACGGGAGTGGTAGGAACATTGGCCAGAGTTTACGAAAAAGCCCGGTCGGCTCTGGAATACCGGGCAGATCATTTGGTGAGACGTGCTGCAATTGAAAGAATTCTCAAAAGACATTTGGTGTTTGAAAAAAATCCCCAGTCTTTAGCTGAAAATTTACTGCTGGAACTACGATGGGCCAAATATGTAACCAAAACAGAGTTAAATCATGTTTCAGTCGATCAACTAACCCAGGTACTTTCCAAATATGTATCTTCTTTGAATATGGAAGTGCCTCTGGATTTTATAGTGGGAGTGGCTTCTGCAGAAATTGAAGAAATGCTCAATCTGAATGTGGACTGGCGGGAATTTACCAATTTTGGTTTTGCAGCCGTCAAACAAAAAATAAAACTTGCTAATGTTTCCAATTTGGACTTGATGATTTATGTAGCCGTGGATAGGGTTTATTCTCAGTCCGACGAACAACAGGTAAGTTACCATATTGTGCGGCTTCTAAATCCCAACTGGAAATATGAAGACTTATTGGAGGCTTGGAAATTACTTGCTGCCATACGGACGCAAAAATCTTTAAATCGAATAGTGGCTTTTGTGAGAACTCAATGTGCTCCCCTACTGCTAATCCGGGACTTATATTTTTCAAATCCTGCTAATTTCTCCAAAAACATAGAAAATTCGGAGATATTTACCAAGATGTCTGCAGGTGTCCTGGAAATTCAGCTCCGGCAAACTGGTGTCCGCGTTAAAACAGCCGTAATCCGTAGTGTAATTTATATATTTTTGACCAAAATGCTGTTTGGATTTTTGGTTGAAGTGCCTCTGGATATTGCCATAAATAATCACGTAGCTCGATTACCACTAACTATTAACCTGATTTTTCCACCTCTTTTGATGTGGGTATCTTCATTACAAATTGGTCTGCCTAATAAAAACGATCAGAAAAAATTGATAGCCAAAGCATGGGAAGTGTTGGAAAATGTGGATAATTTAGCCGACGATGATGATATCTTGATACCGGAAAGAGATTCCAAATTGGGAATCTTAAAGGCTATATTTACTTTGCTATATTTCGGGCTGTTTATTGCCATCTTTTGGGCTATTTTCTGGATCTTGGGAAAAATTGGCTTTAGTATCGCCAGTAAATTTATATTTGTATTCTTTTTATCAATAGTGGCTTTTTTTGCGTATCGTATTAAGCAAACATCCAATATTTATTCTTTTAAAGAAAAAAAGTTTGGTGGTACTAATTTATGGGATATGATTTTACTGCCCATCCTGGTTTTGGGTTCCAAATTTAGTCAAGGTCTAGTGAGGTTAAACTTTTTGGCATTTATTTTTGATTTTATCCTAGAAGCACCTTTTAAACTTATCTTGCACTTTTTGGACAACTGGATTCAATTTCTGGCAATTAAGAAAGAAGAAGTGGAGGGGTAGAAATTTGACTAGCCACAGCTTGTCCTACCACCCCGATAAATGGCAAGTATCTGAATTTTTGTTTCCAATCTAAACCATAACCTACAACGAATTTATCAGGAATTTGTTGTCCACAATATTTTGCTTCAACCGAGACTTTTCTTCGATCTGGTTTATCAAGGAATACACAAATAGAAATAGAGTTTGGCTTCCTTTCAGCCAATCTATCCATTAAACTTGTCAAAGTTCTGCCTGTGTCAAGAATGTCTTCTATAAGAATTACATCTCTACCTTTAATAGATGTAGAAAGGTCAAAACTTTGAGAAATTTCACCAGAAGATACCTGTCCATCGTAACTGTGAACTTGTATAAAATCGATCTCGACAGGCATTATAGGTCGGCCTGTTTCTGGGTTACCTCTTCCTAGTTCGCGCATAAGATCGGCCATAAAAGGATTTGCCCCTTTAAGGACTCCTACGAGTACAGGTACTCTTCCTTGATAATCGGTATATATTCGCTCGGCCAACTCTTGAACTATTACTTGAATCTCATGTTCACTAATTAACTTCTCAATAAGATATCCATCCACTTCGACCGACGCCATATGTGGATATTACATGTAGTTTACAGAAAAGTCGAGAGGTGCTTACCTGTGCAGGAGGAAATAAAAGTTCTTTAATATTTTTGATCAAAGCAATCGGAACCTTTGATAAATCCTGCTTTGACTGCTTCTTGCTCGGTACAAAACCACTGATCCCCCATATACAGCTGAACAATTGTACTGTTATATTGTCCGCAACCGGGAAAATGATAATATTTAGATCCGTCACGCGATAAAATATTGGCTTTAATCAGGCACTTGGGATTATCGGGATTTACAGTCTGAGTACACTTATCACCAAAGATACCTAATCTCTTGGATCTAGCAAATTCTGACGCTTGCCTGAGATTCTCTGTATCGGAATCCCCGTCATTCAAAAAATAGGCATTTCCTGAAACAACGACCTCTTGGCTGATAGATTTGTTTCCGAGATAGACTTGAGATATCAGTCTTTTGAATTTGTCATTAAATAACACTTTAATAAACAAGCGTTTTCCCAATATCAATTTTTCCAACGCGATTTTTGCTTCTTGACCGCCACAAAACGAAAGCTCTGGGGCGTCTACACCACTTAAGCGAATCTTTTGATGTTCCGTGGTCTCAAATGTATCTCCATCAATGACTCTCAATACTTGATATGTAGTCTTCAAATAAACCGCAGAAGTAATAGTTATAGTAGCGAGCATCCCCGCCACAAACTTTTTGTTCATAAATTAATTATAATCTTTATATTTTAAGGTGGGTCGAATGGCTGAGCGGGTCGATTAGAACCTTCTTTCCCTTATAGTCCTAGATGTTCTTCATGCGACATCAAGCAGTAGCACTTTGTGGTCAGAGACTTCCTCATCCAAAACGCTAAATTTATTTACAGATACTCCCGATGACACAAAAACATAATCTGCAAATTTATTTGGCTTTGGGTAATACGAAGTTCGAGTTGATGTTATATCAAACTCTTTAATCAAATTCCTTACTCCACTTATTTGTTCAATCATGTGTATGCTTTTTGTTTCTGGTGATAGATTAAAGTCTCCACACATTACAAAATCATTTGTCAAAAAATTTAAAAACTCAATAATCTTTTTAGATTGATTAATTCGATCCAGAGAATCTTCTTTACCCATACCATTCCATAATCCATGAAAATTTACTATTGTAAGTGGTTTATCTTCACTATTTGTTTTTAGATATTGAACATTTTTTGCCGTATAACCCTTTTTTTCTTCTTCTAGGTTATGTCCCTTTTGTAGGTGAACATATTTTTCACCAATTTCCTGGATCTCTAAATTATTATTTACAAACATCGCCAAACCCCACCAATCCTCCAAATGAGGGAAAAAATATCCAGTGTGTAACGGTAGTGCTTTTTGTGTGTCTAAAAAGGAGTCAAAGTTTGTATTGTCCAAAAATAATTTATCTTTATCATGCGCATTGGCATAAACTTCTTGAAGGCAAAAAATATCTACATCTTGATGTTTGGCATAAAAATCCATTAGTTCGTTATGTAGTCGTCCACCCCAAATATTTAGAGATACTATTTTCATATGGAGACCGTTGCATTTTGGTCACCTAAAACAGTCTCAATATCCCATTATATCTTATTAATCTCTCCATTCCACTCAGTCAGAGTCTGGTATTTCTAGTAATGTAAGCGGGTGAGATGTCCATATTGTGGTCTTTTGGGGATCAGAAAAGGAGTGCGTAGAGGTTTTATCAAATACCTTTGTAAATTCTGTGGTGGGTGGTATCAGCTACGTAGGAAGAGAAAAGATCCACATGCTTCTTTACTTCTTCCTCATATCTATGGGATGTCATTTAGATCCCTAGCTAGCCAATATGGCATATCTCCATCTACAGCGTACAGAAGATGTCTAAAGGTCTTGGGAAACCTGCCACACTGTGCAGATGTCACCAGAAAATATTGCAGCAGGTTTTGTGGCATTTTATTGGTAGATGGTAAATATGTCTCAGTCAAAGGATATGACCGGAAAATCCCAGTCATATACGGCATTGATTATCTAACTCATGATATTCCAACCTATCTTTTCTCAGTCTCTGAAAATTATCAGTCTTGTTTATCATTCTTTAAATCTCTAAGACTCTTAAATTATCCTTTACAAGCTATAGTTTGTGATGACAACATTAATATTTACCAAGCCTGTACCAATGTATATCCAGCTTCAGCTATTCAGCTCTGTCACAATCATTACAAGCAAAGTATCAGGTTGGGATTAAATGTCAAAACTGATCCCAGTTATCTGCCTTTCATGCGAAACATTGAAGAGCTTTTTGAGAAAAGAACTTCTAAAGAAGAATTCGCCAAACTTGCTGGAAAGATTGTCCTCAGATATTCATCCGATCCTAGGTGTGCAGCCATCATGGCTGATATTCAAAGGAGGCTACCAATACTTACAGGTTACATGGCAGCCAAAAGAATTCCCAGAACCACCAACCTGATTGAATCTTTTAATTCTCATCTTGAAGGCCGACTCAAAACCATCAAAGGCTTTCAATCCTTTAAACATGCAGATACTTGGCTCAATGCTTATTTCTTAAACAGAAGACTCAAACCCTTTACTGATTGTGAGAAAAGATTCAGATATTTAAATGGTAAA
>Ga0209211_10008129_pt1 | contig 14457 bp, 17 predicted proteins | sample RifGroA2_FD_183992 | JGI IMG/M metagenome (GOLD analysis project Ga0209211, IMG submission 183992) | Groundwater microbial communities from Rifle, Colorado, USA - Groundwater A2 (SPAdes) (version 2) | ecosystem: Environmental > Aquatic > Deep subsurface > Groundwater | place: Rifle, Colorado...
TTACTGCGGCCGGAATCCTGGGGAAATACCGGTAGCGCCGTATTCTGACTACTGACTATCCGGTAGCCGCTACGGTTTCGTCGCCATTCCTATTGCTGGTTGAACCTATGCTGCGGAGCTGTGCCTTATCTCTTTTCCCGCAGTTGCTCGATCAGCTTGCGCAGAGCCTTGCCGCGATGGGACATGACGTTCTTGTCGTCCGCCGCCATTTGCGCCACGGTGCAGCCCTTCTCGGCAACCCAGAAATACGGGTCGTAGCCGAAGCCGTTTTCGCCTTGCGGCATGTCGATGATCTCGCCGTGCCATTCGCCCTCGGCGATGACGGGCTGCGGATCGTCGGCATGATGCACGAATACCAGGACGCAGACGTAATGGGCGCGCCGGTCGGCCTGGCCAGCGAGGTCGGCGATCAGCTTCTCGTTGTTGCGCGCGTCGGACTTCGGCTCGCCGGCGAAGCGCGCCGAATAGACGCCGGGGGCGCCGGCCAGGGCCGCGACGCAGATGCCCGAATCGTCGGCCAGCGCCGGCAGGCCGGTGAGGCGCGCGGCATGGCGCGCCTTGACCAGTGCGTTCTCGACGAAGGTGATGTGGGGTTCGTCGGCTTCCGGCACATCGAATTGCGCCTGCGGCAGCACTTCGAAATCGAGCGGCGCCAGCAGTTGCGCGAATTCGCGCAGCTTGCCGGGGTTGTTGGAGGCGAGCACGAGCTTTTTCATTTTGCCAGGGCCTCCTTCTGCGCCGCGACGATTTGACGGATGCCGGCGCCACCCAGATCGAGCAGGGCCTCGAGTTCGGCGCGCGAGAAGGGTGCGCCTTCGGCCGTGCCCTGCACTTCGACGATGCCGCCGCTGCCGGTCATGACGATGTTCATGTCGGTGTCGCAGGAGGAGTCCTCGTCGTAGTCGAGGTCGAGCACCGGCACGCCGGCGACGATGCCGACCGATACCGCGGCGATGAAGTCGCGCATCGGAGTCGCCGCCAGCTTGCCGGCGGCGACGAGTCTGGCGCAGGCGTCGTGGAGCGCGACGCAGGCGCCGGTGATGGCGGCGCAGCGCGTGCCGCCGTCGGCCTGCAGCACGTCGCAGTCGAGCGTGATCTGCCGTTCGCCGAGCGCGGCGAGATCGGTGACGGCGCGCAGGCTGCGGCCGATCAGGCGCTGGATCTCCTGGGTGCGGCCCGACTGCTTGCCCTTGGCCGCTTCGCGCGCCGTGCGCGTATGGGTCGAGCGCGGCAGCATGCCGTACTCGGCGGTGACCCAGCCCTGGCCCTTGCCGCGCAGGAAACCCGGCACGCTGTCCTCGATGCTGGCGGTGCACAGCACCTTGGTGTGGCCGAATTCCACCAGCACGCTGCCTTCGGCGTGCATGGTGAAGTTGCGGGTCAGCGCTAAGTCGCGCAGTCGTTCGGGCGGTCTGCCGCTGGGTCTCATAAGTGCTTTCCTATCGTGAGTATTTCTGTATGGCGCCACGGATTTCCTCGATGGCGCGCTCGATGTCGTCTTCCGTCAATTCCTTTTCCCGCGCCCGCGGCGAACCGAAACCTTCCATCTGCGTGGTGTGGGCGTCGAGCGGCATGGTCTGGGTTTCGACGACGGGCGCGGTGTCGTCGCCGTAGTTTTCCTCCCAGTTCAGCGCGATCAGCGAGAGATTATCGCCGCTTTCGCCGGCACGGACCGCCGCCTCGTCCAGCAGCCGCGGCACGCCATGCATGACGTTACCATTAGTAAGCATGCGTATCAGCGTTTCGTCGTCGAGCGGCCCCCAGGCGCCGTCGGTGCACAAGGCGATGATATCGCCGGTGGAGAGCGGCGTCTTGCGCGAAAAATCGATCTGCGGCGTATGGTCGCCGCCGAGGCAGCTGTAGACGCGGTTGCGGGCGGGATGGTGCTGCGCCTCCGCTTCCGTGATCAGGCCCTGATCGATCATCACCTGGACGCGCGAATGGTCACGCGTCTGCGCCAGGACGCGGCCATCGCGGATGACGTAGAGCCGCGAGTCGCCGGCATGCGCCCAGTAGGCGATGCTGTCCTGCACGATGCAGGCGACGCAGGTGGTGCGCGGCGCCTCCGGCAGGCCGTGCTCGGCGGCATACTCGGTGATGGCGTGATGGGCGTTGGTCAGGCCCCAGGAGAGGAACAGGAAGGGGTCGGGCAGGCGCGGTCGCGACTCGCGCTCGAAGGCCTCGGTCAGGTACTGCACGGCGATCTGCGCCGCCACCTCGCCGTGCAGGTGGCCGCCCATGCCGTCGGCGATGACCATCAGCAGCGATTCGCGCGAATAGCTGTAGGAGAGGCGGTCCTGGTTGTTGCGGCGCTTGCCGACGCGGCTTTCCTGGAAGATGGTGAATTTCATGGCGGGCTCACTTTCCTATCAATCCCTTGAAGCGCTGGCTCAGGGTGTCGACCCAGGTGCTCTCGTGTTTCGTCTGCCGGCTGTCGGAAAGCGCCTTCTGCAGCGCGAAGACGGAGAGCGGACGCTCGAGGTAATCGAGCTTCATGCACCAGTCGACGGTCTCCAGCAGTTGCTTCGAATACTTGCCGGGCCAGCGCTTTTCGGCCGGCACCAGTTCGTCCTTGACCAGCCGCGCGTTGGCAGCCTGCGGCAGCGCGGCGCCGAGCGCGGTGTAGATGCTGGCGCCGATGGCGTAGATGTCGGTCCAGGGACCGAGCTGGTCGGGTGCCTCGTACTGCTCGGGCGCGGCGAAGCCCGGCGTGTACATCGGCTTCAAGGTCGGGGCGTCGTTCTCCAGCGCCTGGCGCGCGGCGCCGAAATCGAGCAGCACCGGCGTGCCGTCGAAGCGCAAATAGATGTTGGCCGGCTTGATGTCGAGATGCAGCAGCTTCTGCGTATGCACTTCGCGCAGGCCGTTCAGCAGGCGCGAAAACACGTTGCGCACGAAGCTCTCCTTGATGTCGCCCCGGTACTTCTGGATGTGCTCTTGCAGGGTGCGGCCGCGCTCGTACTGCATGACCATATAAACGGTGTCGTTGGCGCGGAAGAAATTGAGCACGCGCACGACGTTCGGATGGGAGAGGTGGGCGAGCGAACGCCCTTCCTCGAAAAAACATTTCATGCCGTGACGGAAGGCCGCCTGGTGTTCTGCGCTGACCACCGGCACGATGCCTGCGCTCCTCAAGGCCAGGGCATTGGGCAGGTATTCCTTGATCGCGACCGGCGTCTCCTCCGCGTCGTAGGCCAGATAGACGATGGAAAATCCCCCCAGCGACAGCTGCCGGTCGATGCGGTAGCTGTCGAGCTGGAAGCCGGGCGGTAGGGGCTGGTTGGCCTGCGGTGGCGGCATGGGTACGGGCAGTCTATACTCGCCAAATTGTAGCTCCGGCATAACGCGCCCTGCGCATTAGCCTGCGCTGAAACTTCGTTTTCCCGACTGGATGATGCGGCGTAAAGCCGCATCTTACGAGCAATGACGATATACAGCATGACCGGCTATGCCGCCGGCACGCGCGAACTTGGCCCGGCTTCGCTCCACCTGGAGCTGAAGAGCGTCAACGCGCGCTTTCTCGACATCACCTTCCGCTGCGGCGAGGAACTGCGCTTCCTCGAAATGCCGTTGCGCGAGAAGATCGCCGCCGCGTTGGGCCGCGGCAAGGTCGAATGCCGCCTCAACCTGGCGCCGCAGGCCGCGGCGCCGCGCGAGCTGGCGCCAAATCTGGCGCTGGTGACGCAACTGGCGCGGCTCGAAAAGGCGGTGCGCGCCACGCTGCCCGCGGCCGCGCCGCTCACGGTGGCCGAAGTGCTGCGCTGGCCCGGCGTCATCGAGGACGAAACCGTCGACCCCGAGCGGCTCCAGGCCGAGAGCCTGGGCCTGGCCGACGCCGTGCTCAGTGATTTCCTCGCCACGCGCGAACGCGAAGGCGCCAAGCTGGCCGCCATGATCCGCGACCGCGTCGCCCGCATGCGCGAACTCACCGCCCAGGTCGCCCCGCTGCTGCCGCTGTCGCTGGCCGACTACGAAACGCGCCTGGCCGCCAAGCTGCGCGACGCGGTCGCCAACCTCGACGAGGAGCGCATCCGCCAGGAGATCGGCCTGTTCGCCACCCGCATCGATGTCGCCGAGGAACTTTCGCGCCTCGCCACCCATCTTGATGAGCTGGAGCGCATCGTCAACAAGGGCGGCGCCGTCGGCAAGCGTCTCGACTTCCTGATGCAGGAACTCAACCGCGAGGCCAATACCCTGGCCTCGAAGTCCGTCGCGGCCGAAATCACCGCCATCGCGCTCGAACAGAAGCTGCTGATCGAGCAGGTGCGCGAACAGGTTCAGAATCTGGAGTAGCGACAAGCCATGGCACTGGGAACCCTTTTCGTCGTATCCGCCCCCTCGGGCGCCGGCAAGACCACGCTGGTCAAGCTGTTGCTCGAACGCGACCGCCAGGTGCGGCACTCGATTTCCTACACGACGCGGGCGCCGCGGCCGGGCGAACAGAACGGCCGCGAATACCATTTCATCGACATCGGCACCTTCGTCGCCATGCGCAGCCGCGGCGAATTCCTCGAATGGGCGGAAGTGCATGGCAACTTCTACGGCACCTCGCGCCTCTGGCTCGAAGCCCAGATGGAGGCCGGCCAGGACATGCTGCTGGAAATCGACTGGCAGGGGGCGCAGCAGGTGCGGACCTTGTTTCCCGATGCGGTCGGCATTTTCATCATGCCGCCCTCGATCCAGGAGCTGGAGCGGCGCCTGCGCGGACGCGGCCAGGATGCCGAGGAAGTGATACAAAGACGCGTGGCCGCGGCGCTGGGCGAAATGCGCCACGTCGATGAGTTCGATTTTGTTATAATCAACAATAACTTGCAGGAGGCGCTGGAAGATCTGTGCGCCTCCGTGCGGGCTTCCCGCCAGCGCTTCGCGCGCCAGGCGGCCTGTCACCCGGAAGTTTTTCGCTTTCTGGACATTCAATAGGAATACCGATCATGGCCCGCGTAACCGTAGACGATTGCCTGAAAAGAATCCCCAACCGCTTCCAGCTCACCCTGGCCGCCACTTACCGCGCCCGCCAGATCACCATGGGCAGCACGCCCATGGTCGAAGCCGGCCGCGACAAGCCCACCGTGCTGGCCCTGCGCGAAATCGCCCTCGGCAAGGTCGGCATCGAAATCCTCACCCGCGGGCAGTCCTGACGCCCGCATGATGCGGACGCGAAGAAGCGATGTCCGCGCCTCTTCCGTCTGCGCCGCCCCCGGCACCCCCTGAGGTCGGCGCAACGCCGGTCGTCCCGCCCGACAGGCATCCGCCGGTGGCCTTGGCGGAAGATTTCGAGCGCTTCAAGGGCCGGCTCGGTCAATACCTGAAGCCGGAGGACATCGCCCGCGTCGAGGCCGCCTACCGCTTCTCGTTCGACGCCCACCGCGGCCAGTTCCGCATCAGCGGCGACCCCTACATCTCGCATCCGCTCGCCGTCGCGGCGACGCTGGCCGACTGGCAGCTCGACACCCAGGCGCTGATCGCGGCCCTGCTGCACGACGTGATGGAAGACACGGACATCACCAAGGAGCAGATCGCCGCGGCCTTCGGCAAGACCGCCGCCGAACTCGTCGATGGCGTCTCCAAGCTCGACAAGATCGAGAACCAGTCCTACGAAGACGCCCAGGCCGAAAACTTCCGCAAGATGCTGCTGGCAATGGCGCGCGATGTCCGCGTCATCCTCGTCAAGCTCGCCGACCGCCTGCACAACATGCGCACGCTCGATGCGGTGCGCCCCGACAAGCGCCGCCGCATCGCGCGCGAGACGCTCGAAATCTACGCGCCGATCGCCAACCGGCTCGGCTTCAACACCCTGTTCCGCGAGTTGCAGGAACTGGCCTTCCAGCATCTCTACCCGGTGCGCTACCGCGTGCTGGCCAAAGCCCTCAAGTCGGCGCGCGGCAACCGCCGCGAAGTGGTCGGCAAGATTCTCGAGGCGGTGCGCCGCCGCCTGCCGGTCTGCGGCATCGAGTCCGAGGTCTCCGGGCGCGAGAAGCACCTCTACGGCATCTACCGCAAGATGCGCGAGAAGAGCCTTTCCTTCTCGCAGGTGCTCGATATCTACGGCATCCGCATCATCGTCAAGGACGCGCCGACCTGCTACCTGGCCTTGGGCGCGCTGCACGGCCTCTACAAGCCGGTGCCGGGCAAGTTCAAGGACTACATCGCCATCCCCAAGGCCAACGGCTACCAGTCGCTGCACACGACGCTGATCGGCCCCTACGGCACGCCGGTGGAGGTCCAGATCCGCACCGCGGAGATGAACCATATCGCCGAGTCCGGCGTCGCCTCGCACTGGCTCTATAAAGACGAGCATGCGCTGACCGAATTGCAGAAGACGACCCACAAGTGGTTGCAGTCGCTGCTCGAACTGCAATCGGCTTCGGGCGATTCGGCCGAATTTCTCGAACACGTCAAGGTGGACCTCTTCCCCGGCGAGGTTTATGTATTCACGCCGCGCGGCAAGATCCTGGCGCTGCCGCGCGGCGCCACGCCCGTCGATTTCGCCTATGCCGTGCATACCGACATCGGCAACCGTTGCGTCGCCTGCCGCATCAACTTCGAGTCGATGCCGCTGCGCTCCGAACTGCGCAACGGCGACCGCGTCGAGATCATCACCGCGCCGCTGGCGGCGCCGAACCCGGCCTGGCTCGCCTACGTGCGCACCGGCAAGGCGCGCGCGCAGATCCGGCATTTCCTCAAGACCCAGCAGGGCTCGGAGTCCACCGCCCTCGGCGAACAGCTGCTGACGCAGTCGCTGCGGGCGATGAACATCGACATGCGCGGCATCGCCGTCACGGTCTGGGACCGCTTCCTGCGCGCCTGCGGCGTCAAGTCGAAACAGGACGTGCTCGCCGACATCGGCCTGGGCAAGCGCCTGCCGGCCATCGTCGCGCGCCGCCTGGCCGGCGGGCTCGATGCCGGCGCCGCCGCGCAGGCCAAGCCGCAGGGCACCATCCTGATCCACGGCACCGAGGGCATGACCGTCCAGCTCGCCAAGTGCTGCCGTCCGATTCCGGGCGACCCGATCATCGGCGTCATCCGCAAGGGCCAGGGACTGATCGTGCATACCCACGACTGCCGCACGCTTACCCGTTCGCGGCGCGAACGCGGCTCCTGGGTGGATGTAGACTGGGCGACCGGCATCCAGCGCAGTTTCGAGGTGGGTATCCGGGTCGTCGCCGACAACACCCGCGGCGTCCTGGCGAAGATCGCCGCCGCCATTGCCGAAGACCAGTCCGACATCGCCAACGTCAGCATGGACGACGAACACGGCGCCACGACCTCGCTCTATTTCACGATTCAGGTGGCCGACCGCATCCACCTGGCGCGCATCATGAAAAACCTGAGACGCATACCCGAGGTGGTGCGCATCACGCGCCTCAAGGATTAGCACCACAGCGAAAAGGACCGCACCAAGCCACTTACCGAAGGAGACCGACGATGGCCATGTACGAATCCGATCACACCCGTTTCATGCGCGAGTGGCTTGAAATGCACCCGCAGGAACTGGCGGAGCAGAAAAGCGGGCGCGCCCTGTGGTGGGACAAGGCGCCCCAGGATGCGGATACGCGGCAACGCCTCACCGCCACGCGCGTGCCGCGCAAGGCCTATTATTACGACGTCAACTAAAAGGGGAACAGCAATGCGAAAAATTCATGCACTGGCGCTGGTGACGGGACTTGCACTGGCGGGCACGGCCGCCGCCGATCTGAAACTCGCGCAGGCGCAGGGTTGCCTGGGCTGCCACAGCGTCGACAATAAAGTTGTCGGCCCGGCCTGGAAGGATGTCGCCAAAAAATATCGCGGCGATGCCGGCGCCGAAGCCAAGCTGCTGAAGAAGGTCCGCACCGGCGGCACCGGCAACTGGGGCGACATCGTCCAGCCGCCCAATACCACCACCTCCGACGCCGACCTCAAGATCCTGGTCAAGTTCGTCCTGTCGCTGAAGTAAGGCAGTCGCGCCGCAGCCGCGTAGAAGTCGAGTGCAATGCTCGACTTTGAGAAATCTTGACTTCCATCAACTAAATATCGCCGCGCCGCTACTAGCATGCTGGTGTAACCCTGCCATCGGGGTGGCTTTATCTTTTTGCGGGAAGACGCCGTTGAATATTTCCAGTGCGGTCGTACACGCCAAGCCGGGCACCGCCGAAGTCGTGCGCGCAATGCTCACGGCAATGGCAGGCGTCGAAATCCATGCGGTCTCCGACGAAGGCAAGCTGATCGTAACGATCGAGGCCGACGGCGACCGCGCGACTGCCGACACCTACGAGTCCATCGGCCAGATGGACAACGTCATGTCGATAGCCATGGTCTATCACCAAACCGAATCCGATCCAGACAAGGAGCTCTGAAATGAAACTGACGCGGCGTGAATTCATCAAGTCGAATGCGGTCATGGCGGCTGCCGGCGTCGCCGGCGTGGCCGTGCCCACAGCCCAAGCCATCGCCCAGGCGAAGCCGGCCGACGGCATTCGCTGGGACAAGGGCGCCTGCCGCTACTGCGGCACCGGCTGCGGCGTACTCGTCGGCGTCAAGGACGGTAAAGTCGTCGCCACGCAGGGCGATCCCGATGCGCCTGTCAACAAGGGTCTTGCCTGCGTCAAGGGCTACTTCCTCGCCAAGATCATGTACGGCAAGGACCGCCTGACCCAGCCGCTGCTGCGCAAGAAGGACGGCAAGTTCGCCAAGGACGGCGAATTCACGCCGGTGTCGTGGAAGGAAGCCTTCGACGTCATGGAGGAGAAGTGCAAGGCGGTGCTCAAGGCCAAGGGGCCGACGGCCGTCGGCATGTTCGGCTCGGGCCAGTGGACGATCTGGGAAGGCTATGCCGCCGCCAAGCTGATGAAGGCCGGTTTCCGCACCAACAACATCGACCCGAACGCGCGTCACTGCATGGCCTCTGCCGTGGCCGGCTTTATCCGCACCTTCGGCATCGACGAGCCGATGGGCTGCTACGACGATATGGAGCATGCCGACGCCTTCGTGCTGTGGGGCTCGAACATGGCCGAGATGCACCCGATCCTGTGGTCGCGCATCACCGACCGCCGCCTCACCGCCAAGCACGTCCACATCAGCGTGCTGTCGACGTTCAACCACCGTACCTGCGAAAGCGCCGACAACGAACTGATCTTCAGGCCGCAGTCGGACCTCGCCATCCTCAACTACATCTGCAACCACATCATCCAGAGCGGGTCCGTCAACAAGGACTTCGTCGCCAAGCACGTCAAGTTCGCCAAGGGCGTCACCGACATCGGCTACGGCCTGCGTCCCAATCATCCGCTCGAGCAGGCTGCCGGCAATAACGGCTATCCGGGCGCCGATGGCAAGCCGAAGGGTGATCCGGCCAAGGCAACACCGATCAGCTTCGACGAATTCGCCACCTTCGTTTCCGAATACACGCTCGACAAGGCGCACGAAATCTCCGGCGTGCCCAAGGACAAGCTCGAAGCCTTGGCCAAGGTCTATGCCGATCCCAAGACCAAGGTCATGTCGCTGTGGACCATGGGCTTCAACCAGCACACGCGCGGCACCTGGGTCAATAACATGATCTACAACGTGCACCTGCTGGTGGGCAAGATCTCCGAGCCGGGCAACGGCCCGTTCTCCCTGACCGGCCAGCCCTCGGCCTGCGGCACGGCGCGCGAGGTCGGCACCTTCGCCCACCGCCTGCCGGCCGACATGGTCGTGATGAATCCGAAGCACCGCGAGCTATGCGAGAAAGCCTGGAAGATTCCGGCCGGCACGATTCCGCCGAAGCCCGGCTTCCATGCCGTGCTGCAAAGCCGCATGCTGAAGGACGGCAAGCTCAACTTCTACTGGACCAGTACGACCAACAACATGCAGGCGGGGCCGAACATCAACGGCGAAACCTACCCGGGCTTCCGCAATCCCGCCAACTTCGTCGTCGTGTCCGACTGCTATCCGACCGTGACGGCGATGGCGGCCGACCTGATCCTGCCGTCGGCGATGTGGATGGAAAAGGAAGGCGCCTTCGGCAACGCCGAGCGCCGCACCCAATTCTGGCGCCAGCAGGTCAAGGCGCCGGGCGAGGCCAAGTCCGACCTCTGGCAATACATCGAGTTCTCGAAGCGCTTCAAGGTCGAGGATGTCTGGCCGGCCGATCTCATCGCCAAGACGCCTGAACACAAGGGCAAGACGCTCTACGACGTGCTCTATGCCAACGGCCAGATCAACAAGTTCCCGCTGTCGCAAACCGCGCAGGGCTTCGACAACGACGAATCGAAGGAGCTCGGCTACTACCTGCAGAAGGGCTTGTTCGAAGAATACGCAGCCTTCGGTCGCGGTCATGCCCACGACCTCGCCGACTTCGACGCCTACCACAAGGTACGCGGCATGCGCTGGCCGGTGGTGGATGGCAAGGAGACGCTGTGGCGCTTCCGCGAAGGTTACGACCCCTACGTCAAAAAGGGCGAGGGCGTGAAGTTCTACGGCAAGCCCGACGGCAAGGCGATGATTTTCGCTCTCCCGTACCAGCCCGCCGCGGAGATGCCGGACAAGGACTACGACCTCTGGCTATGCACCGGCCGTGTGCTCGAACATTGGCATACCGGCACGATGACGCGCCGCGTCCCCGAGCTCTACCGCGCCATGCCCGATGCGCAGATCTTCATGCATCCGGAAGACGCCAAGAAGCGCGGGCTGGCGCGCAACGACATCGTCAAGGTCGCGACGCGGCGCGGCGAAATCGAGGTCCGCGTCGAAACCCAGGGCCGCAACAAACCGCCGCAAGGGCTCGTCTTCGTGCCGTTCTTCGACGAGATGCGCCTGGTTAACAAGCTGACGCTCGACGCCACCTGTCCGATCTCCAAGGAGACGGATTTCAAGAAGTGCGCCTGTAAGGTGGTCAAGGCCTGAAGCCTGTTCGCGACCGGGGACACCGAGAACACCAACATATTTCATGCCGGTGACCTCAGTGCTCCCCGCCGCCGAAGGTTCGCTCCATGTCGTCAGAGAACGCCGCCCGCCGCCAGTTCATCCTCGATACCGCACGCATGACTTGCGGCGTCGGCCTGCTGGGTCTCGGCCTGGCCGGCTACGTCAAGCAGGCGCGGGCGCTGCCGCCGGCCGCGCTGCGGCCTCCGGGCGCAGGCGCCGAGAAGGACTTTCTCGGCGCCTGCATCCGCTGCGGCCTTTGCGTACGCGACTGCCCGCCGCAGATCCTGGCGCTGGCGAAGCCCGAGCAGCCGGTCGCCACGGGCACGCCCTACTTTGTCGCGCGCAGCGGCGCCTGCGAGATGTGCGAGCAGATTCCCTGCGTCAAGGCCTGTCCGACCGGTGCGCTCGACCACAAGCTGACGGACATCGCCAAGGCGCGCATGGGGCTGGCCGTGCTCGTGGACCACGAGACCTGTCTCAACTTCCTCGGCCTGCGCTGCGACGTCTGCTACCGCGTCTGCCCGCTGATCGACAAGGCCATTACGCTGGAGCCGCGCCACAACGAGCGCACCGACCGGCACACGATCTTCGAGCCGGTCGTACATTCGGATGCCTGCACCGGCTGCGGCAAATGCGAGGCGGGTTGCGTGCTGCAGACGGCGGCGATCAAGGTTTATCCGACGGCGCTGGCCAAGGGCGAACTCGGTGCCCACTATCGCCTCGGCTGGGAGGAACAGAAAAAGGCCGGCGGCAGTCTCGTCGCGCCGGATATCGAGCATCGCTACAACCTGCCAGAGGGCCTCAAGTACGAGTTGGGCGGCCGCGGCCTGGTGCCCGACGTGCCGGCACCGGCGGCGCCTTCCGCCGCGACGCCCAGACCTGCCCCTGGCGCCTCGGGCGGTCTGCCGAAGGCCTTGCAGGGGAACAAGCTGTGAGCACGGCGCGCATCGGGCAGGAAGCGGTCGCAGCCAAGGGCTGGTGGCGCAGCCACAAATGGCTGGCCTTGCGCCGGACTTCGCAACTGGCGATCCTCGCGTTGTTTCTCGCCGGACCGTGGTTCGGTCTGTGGCTCGTCAAGGGCAACCTCAACTTCAGCTACACGCTGGATTTTCTGCCGCTGACCGATCCCTACGTGCTGCTGCAAGGCGTCCTGGCCGGGCATGCGCCCGCGAGCAGGGCGCTCATCGGTGCGGCCATCGTCGTCGGCTTCTACTTGCTGGTCGGCGGACGCGTCTATTGCGCGTGGGTCTGCCCGATGAATCTCGTTACCGATCTCGCCGCCTGGCTGCGCAGACGCCTCGGCATCAAAGGCGGTGCCCACGTTTCCCGCCATGCCCGCTTCTGGATCCTCGGCATGACACTGGCGCTTGCATTCGCCGGCGGCGGCATTGCCTGGGAACTCGTCAATCCCGTCTCGATGCTGCACCGCGGGCTGATCTTCGGCTTCGGTGCCGCATGGACGGTCGTGCTGGCGGTGTTCCTGGTCGATCTGTTCGTCATCAACCGCGGCTGGTGCGGCCATTTCTGCCCGGTCGGCGCGTTCTACAGCCTGCTCCGCGGCCTCCGCCTGCTGCACGTGTCCGCAGTGCGGCGTTCCGCCTGCGACGACTGCAACGACTGCTTTGTCGTCTGTCCAGAACCGCTCGTCATCGTCGCACCGCTCAAGGACGGCGACAAGGGTGTCGGGCCGGCGATTTCATCGGCCCAATGCACGAATTGCGGACGCTGCGTCGACGTCTGCACCAAGGATGTGTTCGCCTTTGGCGGACGTCATGTTCGAACCGTTTCAACCCAGGCCGGTGCCGCCCAGGCGGCGCCGCAGTGATCAATATCTTTCTCAGCAGGAGCGCAATCATGAAGAAGACAGTCACCATCATCCTCGCAACATTGCTGGCCTCGCTTGTCGGTTGCGCGTCCCACAACTCGGTCGCGTTCATGCGCGGCAGCGATATCGCCACCGCCGACAAGGCTCCGGACGCCAAGACGTATGCCGAACGGCTGCCGGACTCGGATCTAAGCGTACTCATTCCGCGCACTTTCGTCGGCCAGCCGCCGCTTGTGCCGCACACGACCGCCAAGTACGAGCCCATCACGATCGAGGAGAACATCTGTCTCGAATGCCATATCAACGACGAGTTCAAGGAGAGGAAGATGCCGAAGATCGGCAAGAGCCACTTCTCCGCAACGGTCAAGGACAAGAAAGGCCAGCCGGCGGTCAGCATGGCGCGCTTTCAGTGCAATAGCTGCCATGTGCCGCAGGTCGATGCCCAGCCGCTCGTCGAAAACACTTTCGTCGGCACCAAGTAACAGGACGCCGGCGGAGGGCGTGAAGTAATTTTCAAACAGGAGATAGTTATCATGAAGTACCCCAACCCCAATATGATCTCGGCAATAGCGATCGCCTTCGCGGCGACGGCCTTCTCAGGCACTGCCGGCGCCGCCGATGTGGACGCCGCGAAAGATCTCGCCAAGCAGAACAACTGTTTCAAGTGCCATTCGATCAAGAAGGAGCTCGACGGCCCGTCCTACAAGAAAGTCGCCGCAAAGTACAAGGGCAAGGCCACGGCCGAGGCACGCCTGGTTGAGCACATCACCACCGGCGAGAAGGCCAAGTTCCCCGATGGCCACGAGGAAGAGCACAAGATCGTCAAGACCATGCCGCCCAAGGACATGGCACAGATCAAGAACCTCGTGAATTGGATTCTTTCGTTGTAAGCTGTTATTGTTTTTCCATCGAGGGACGCGCGTCTCCGCCTCCCAGACCAAGAGGTCAGGTAACCGATAGCGTCGATGGATACGAAACGGGGCCTGCGTGCAGCGCCCCGTTTTTTCGACCTCAAGAAGGGAATTGAACATGTCAAACCAAAGTCCCGGCGCGCTTCGGCGCTGCTGGACCGCCCTCAATAAACCGAGCGCCCGCTATACGCTGATGGGGCTCCTGATGGTGGGCTTTTTTTCCGGCATCATCTTCTGGGGTGGTTTCAACACCGCCATGGAAGCCACCAACACGCTCGAATTCTGCGTCGGCTGTCACGAGATGCGCGATACGGTCTACGAAGAATACAAGATGTCGGTGCACTACAGCAACCGCACCGGCGTGCGCGCCGTCTGCTCGGACTGCCACGTGCCGAAGGACTGGACGCACAAGATGATCCGCAAGATCAAGGCCAGCGGAGAAATCTGGGGCAAGCTCGTCGGCAGCATCGACACCAAGGAAAAGTTCGAGGCCAAGCGCATGGAACTGGCGACGCACGAGTGGGAGCGCATGAAAGAGCGCGACTCGATCGAATGCCGCAATTGCCATAGCTTCGAGGCGATGAGCGCGGAGCTACAGAAGCAGACGCCCTACAAGAAGCACATGCAAGCCAAGACAGAAAACAAGAGCTGCATCGACTGCCACAAGGGTATCGCGCACCGGTTGCCCAAGGAGTACAAGGATCCGGACATGGAGGAGGAGGAGGAGTAAGCCGGGATTCCCCGGATTCAGGCCAGTACGATCGCCTTCGCCGGGCACGGCGCCATGCAGGCGCCGCAGCCCGTGCATTTCCCGCCTTCAACTTCCGGAACGGCCGCGCC
>Ga0209211_10008130_pt1 | contig 14457 bp, 18 predicted proteins | sample RifGroA2_FD_183992 | JGI IMG/M metagenome (GOLD analysis project Ga0209211, IMG submission 183992) | Groundwater microbial communities from Rifle, Colorado, USA - Groundwater A2 (SPAdes) (version 2) | ecosystem: Environmental > Aquatic > Deep subsurface > Groundwater | place: Rifle, Colorado...
ATGACCGGATCAATAGTAGAAATACGATCCAGAGCCGATATCGCCAACATCACGGGATCGGAGGCCATTGTCTACCTCCACCCGGATGCGTTTCGCGAGCGTACTACAGATGTATTCGCTCTCCTTGTCAATCTCGGGCTGCAGCGATTGGTTGCGCTCACGTACGGGCGGTCAACCACCTCCCATCCAACGAGAGTCATAACTGACGCAGGTCATAGCGTCATTCCGTGGGGAGCGCATCTTCTGCACGATGGCCGTCGCGTTCGCATCTCTCGCAACCCGGACGGCAACCCACACGTTGAGTTCCTCGATCCCTATAGAGATGCGGTGGTTTCCTTGAACGAAACCGCACTTCTGATGCAGGGGACAGACGGCCAGAAGGTTGCGCGCGTTGCACGCATGCGGGCTGCAGAAATACCCACGCCAGACGGGTTTGTCATACGGTCCGAAGCGCTCTGGCATTGGCTCAAAGAACACGGTATCGACCAGAAAATCCGGGCGCTTATGACCAATACCCTTGCAGCCGACCATTTTGAGCAAGAAGTAGCAAATATACAGGAGCTCATCATGGGAACGGATTTTCCGACACAACTGCGTGAGCAACTTCAAGATTCGGCTCGCGCGCTCGGCGGCTCGTCGAAGATTGTACGTTCTACAGGTCCTGAAGATATCAACGGTCGGTCTCACGCGGGGCTGTACGTTTCTAAACCGGACGTAACGAACGATGATCTTGAACCTGCCATCAAGACCACCGTCGCAAGTTATTTTTCTGTGGCGAGCCTCCAAGCACTCATGCGCGCTGGTGTAGATCCGCTGCGTATCCCGGTTGCGGTATGTGTACAAGAGTATATCCCCCCGCACCACGATACGCTTGGCGCCGTCGTGTTTACTGCTGATAAAGATATACGGATCGAGCTTACAGTCGGTACACCGGAACCAATCGTTTCTCATCAAGCCAGGGATTTCATACGAATAACCGTCAGCAGACCGCCCGGTCCTTTGGTACGAGAAGCGATCGGAAGCCCTTCTTTTACTGTCTCAGATGACGTCATCCAAACCATTCTGAAAACTGCTCGGCGTATAGAAGAGCTCTTCCGTTCCTGGCAGGATATTGAACTCGTGGTAACACCCGAAGAACATGTCGTCGTTTTTCAGGCAAGACCGTTGTAGTAGTTAGCCATGACTAGATAAATCTGCTCCAGAGAAGTTTAGGTGAATCGAATCAAGACTACTTCTCGACGGAAGGTCTTCCGGAAACTCTTGACCCTACGGTCATATGGAGTGTTATTTCCACCCAGGGAGAGGAACCAATCCGCGCATATGCTCATGAGTGGTTTTGGGGCATTGATGTAGCAGGGGACGGCTCGCTTTGTTGTACAGAAGTTACCGAGGGTGACGAATGGGGAGTAGAGCCGCAGGAGCCCTCTACCCGCCTCCCCACTTTGCCATCCCGGTCCTGGAAGGCCAATCACGGGTAGGTAAAGAAGATTGGTGCGCCATCTATGGAATCAAGAGTGATAATGTAGAAGCGTAATCTCGTGAATATCCACAAGAAGTCTGTAATCCAAAATTATTCTAACTCATTCTAAACTACCCGTGTTTCCGGTTGATGCCAATAGAGGGGAATTAAATTCGGATATTGAACAAGATAGACAGCATAAGCACCATCTATAAGTGGCGTCAACACTACTACTTGCTCTACTGCGTCAACCCTTACTGGTTCCGCATCTTCGTGTAAACCTTGATCAAGTTCCGTTCCGGGTAACACGTTAATAATGTCTCCGACTTTATACTCACGCATATCATGCTGGAGTACTTTATTTACACCCAATCGAAGAAAAATGCAAGTTTAACGGGGTAAACGCGATTCAACGAAGTCCCTGAGCTGCTTTTTAAACCGTTCTTTCCCAAATTTCTCGGCTTGCTTCTTACAGTTCTCCCCCAATTTCTCCAATCCCCCTAATTTCCCAAATCTCCCTAAAGCCATCATCGCACTCTCCACCGTCGGCTCATCAAACAATACCCCGGTAACACCATCAACAACAGTTTCCTTTACGCCTCCTTGGGCAAGGGCAATGACGGGTGTGCCATGAGCCATGGCCTCCACGGGTACCATGCCAAAGTCCTCGTCCAACGCACAAAATATGAGTGCCTTGGCCCCTGCATACAGTTTCCCTAACTCTTCATCCGTCACACTCCCCATAAATTCTATGGTCGGACCGGCAATCGAGCGAAGTGATGCCTCTTCCTTCCCCGTCCCGACAATCTTTAATGGCAATCCAAGTTTATTACACGCCTCTATCGCCAGATCCACCCGCTTACTGTACGTCAATCGACCAACAGAGAGAAAATAACTTCGGCTTCTTAAGGAAGTTCCTTGCGTACGCAAGGAACTTCCTTGTGTAATTGGCGGATAGATAACCGTTGACTCCCTTCGATAAAACTTCTTCACCCGTCGGGCAGTCTCCCTCGAATTAGCGATAAAATAATCCACCTTTTGTGCCGTTTCAAAGTCATAGTGCCGGAGGAAAAAATTGATAATGGTCGCATACACCCGTACCGGCCAGTATTTCTGCAAATCACTTCCCGTGGCATACCCATACAGATTGCGCGGCGGATGGTGAATATAGCAGATGTGGACTGCTGGTTTTTTTACGATGACGCCTCTGCACATAAACCACCCGCTACTACTGATCACCACGTCGTAACCCGATAAATCAATGCTTCCCCAAATAAGTGGCGCAAGGAATCGGAGGGGAGAAATAAATTTTTTGATCAACCAATGGTGCTGCACCCAGCTCGTCCGTATTTCCCAAGACTTAAATAAATCAACTTTACCCGCCGGAGCCTTGTCGCCGACGCGCCATAGCCGCTTTGGCGACGGAGCGGCGAAGGAGGGCCAATCCACAAAAGACGTATACAGCGGCGCCTCCGGCCACATCTCATGCAACGTTTCCACCACCCTCTCCGCCCCTCCATACTCCCGCAAGAAATCATGAACTAATGCAATTTTCATAATTTCCTTTATTTGACAATTGACATCATCATGGTATACTATTTTTAGAGTCGGATTCGAAGCGACCCCTCACCGTAAAAGCGGAGAGTGATGTCGATAAGGCCGACTTTTTTATTCCCCGACCTCTTTCTACTGTACATACTCAAAAATCTTTTTCTCCGAAATTCGTTTCGTCTCAGGCAATCGCCCCTTTGACCTGTGAACGCGCCAGGCAAGCTTGTGAGCCGCAGCCAATTTTCCAATCCTCACGAAACGGACGCTAGGAATTCTTTTTATCCGATTTTGGAAAAACAACTTTTTGAGTGTCTCTTCTATTATTTCGTTCTTCCCTGTGTATTCCTCATCAATCTTCAATACGTCTATCGTGTAGTCTGCAATCAAAATAAACAATACGACGCCAAAAATAATTGCCGGTAAATCCTTCGCAGGGATAAAACTATTGCGACGAAGGCGGATGATGAGCTTTCTTTTTGCTCCGGCATTTATAAACGCCGCACCGCTTTTTCCATTTGCGAAAGCTATCGCCGTTCCGGTAGACAAGTCCTCTATCCTTCCGCTCTGATCAACCTCTACCGTCATACTCCTAAAACAACTCCTGCTGCTTTCCCGATTTCTCCTCTATTTTCATTTTTTTCTTCTCATCTTCCGATCTCCCTATCATCCCAACATCAATCCCTCCCAATCGCTTCAGAAGCGACGGAAAATGGTATTTTTCAAGTATCTCCCGAACTTCGGGCGTATTGAGCGTTGCGATGCCTCGAAGCTCTCCAATCTCTATCGGCACGTCAGAACGGATCGTCGCCAGGTCGCGGGAGAGAAATGCGTTCTCTTTCCCCTTCAGTAATTTTTCCGTCAACCCGTCACTTTTATACAACGTATAGATATTCCCGTAGCGGGTAATGAGCGAGATCGCGGTCTTCGGTCCGATGCCGGGGACGCCCGGATAGTTATCGGAAGCATCTCCCATGAGGGCTTTGAGGTCAGGAATTTGTTTGGGGGAAACGCCGAGCCGCTCGACTACTTCCGTCTCCCCATACAGCTTGCCTTCAGACAAGCCCTTCGTCGGCATAAACACTTTCACTCCCCTTTTGTCATTAACGAGCTGCAAAATATCCTTATCCCCCGTCACGATTACGATTTCGTCAATACTTACTTTTGACTTTTGACTTTTGACTTTTGACTTTACGGTTATCGTACCGATGACGTCGTCGGCTTCAAACCCGGCCTTATCATATATCGGTATCCCAAACGCACGGACCACATCTTGTACTTTTGAAATTTGAGAAGACAGCGCATCCTCCATTTCCGGCCGCTTCGCCTGATAGTCTTTATAGAGTGATTTTCGAAACGTGGGCTCCGGACGGTCAAAGGCAACGGCGAGATGGGTGGGCTTTAAATCATTGAAAATTTTGATAAGGATCGAGACAAATCCATAGACGGCATTGACGACGGATCCGTCAGGAGCAGTCAATGGAGGAAGGGCGTGAAATGCCCGGTGAAGTATGGCGTTGCCATCGATGAGGACCAATCGATTCATGAGTCTTTATGAGACCGTTTTACGCTTATCGCCGCCCATTAGTGCGGTAAATTCCTCTCCTTCCAACGTTTCCTTTTTGATCAAGGCTTCGGCGACTTCATCAAGCTTCTTCTTATATTTTTTCAGAAGTCCAGCTGCTACACGGTAGCCTTCGTCTAGAAGTTTTTTTACCTCAACGTCTATTTTCCCCTGCATATCCTGGGAAATGATGTTTTGCTCCATATACTGCTTCCCCCACTCCGTTACGTCCAGGTGCGGGCCGAAGTTGATGGGCCCCAAATCGCTCATGCCAAACTCCATCACCATGTATTTCGCTATTCTCGTTGCTTGATCGATATCATTAGCCGCCCCACTGGTCATTTCTTTAAATATTAATTGCTCGGCCGCCCGTCCTCCCATCGTCATTGCGATTTCATCGATGAGGCGCGACTTGGTTTCATGCAACCGGTCCTTCTCCGGCGGAGCCATCGTGTAGCCGAGAGCCATCCCGCGCGAAACGATGCTGACGCGGTGCACGGGATCGAGGTTCGGTGAATAATAATTAACGACCGCATGTCCAGCTTCATGATATGCCGTCATTTTCCGGTCAAGATCTGATTGCAGCCGCTTTTTCTCCGGCCCCAATTTCACTTTTGTTGCCGCCTCTTCGATGTCTTTGTACTCTATCTCCTTCTTGTCCGTCCGGGCCGCCAAAATGGCGGCTTCGTTGAGCATGTTTTCGATATCCGCACCGGAGAAACCGACCGTCCGCTTGGACACCTTATCCCAGTCAAGCGTCGCGATAAACGGCTTGCCCTTGGCATGAATGGCGAGAATATCCTTGCGTCCGGCCATGTCCGGCAGATCAAGGACAATCCGCCGATCGAACCGGCCGGGCCGGACAAGCGCCGGGTCCAGAAGGTCTCCCCGGTTGGTCGCTGCAACCACGAGGCAGGCGGTATTGGCTTCAAACCCGTCCATTTCGACAAGGATTTGATTGAGGGTCTGCTCCCGCTCGTCGTGCCCGCCCATGAGACCCACGCTTCGCATTCTGCCGATCGCGTCAATCTCATCGATAAAGATGATAGAAGGCGCATTCTTTTTTGCCTGTGAAAAAAGATCACGAACCCTACTGGCACCTATTCCTACCAACATTTCCATAAACTCGCTTCCGGCGACACTGTAGAAGGCGGTGTGCGCTTCTCCTGCCATGGCTTTAGCAAGGAGCGTCTTTCCGGTTCCCGAGGGACCAACAAGGATCACACCTTTGGGAGTGCGCGCGCCCAGAGCTTTGTATTTGGCAGGATTTTTAAGGAAGTCGACAACCTCCTCGAGTTCCTTTTTCGCTTCATCCACTCCTGCCACATCGGCAAAGGTTATTTTTGGCAAATCTTTAGCAAAAATGCGGGACTTACTTTGCCCGAAGGAAAATATATTATCCTGCGCTCCGCGTGCTTGACGAAAAAGGAAAAGGAAAAAGATGACGGTAAGCACCAGCGGAAGTACGTTTGAGATTATTCCCACCCATATCTGGCCGGGAGAGAGGTCTTTAACTTTTATCTCCACAGCCTTTGGGTCTACCCCCGCGCCCTCAAAAACTTTAAGGAGCGATTCCTGCGGCTCTTTGTTGGAAAGAAATTTCCCGCCGTCTTTATAATGGACGGTGAGTCTCCCCTCCTCTATCTCTATTTTATTGATCTTCCCCTCGCGCACGTCGGTGATAACCGTACTGAGGGGTTTTTCGACGAGATTACTGACCTTATCCCCCAAGCTTCCCAAGAGTGAAAAGAGGATGAAGGCGATAAAAAGCCCGATGAAAATATTTTTAAGGTTAAACTGAAACCCAACCTCCCACACTTTCCGTCCGTGCTTCCCGTTCCCACTGTTCTTCCCGTTCTTTTTTGCAATTGGATGTTTTTCTGCCATGGTAGATGCTAAAGTATACCACGAAGCAGGAGGCGCTGCACTCACCGGAACATTGAGGCGAGCATCCGGTAGATATCTTTTCTATTGCCGATGAGGATTATGGTAATCTCCTCACTGGTTTTTTTGTACACGATCCGGTAGTTGCCCACGCGGACGCGATAGATATGGGCATATCCGGACAGTTTTTCTTCGCCGGAGATTGACGAGTTGGGCAACGATCGGATTTTTACAGCAACGGCAATCTGGTCAAACTTGGGAAGTTTCCGCAGTTCCTTCTCCGCGCGGGGTAAAATCGTGACCTTCATATCCCGAGGCTTCGCGCTACATCCTCAAAGTCTTTCGCCTTGGAAAAGTCCGCCTCCCTCACGGTAGCGGCATCTATCCGGTCTTCAAGATACGCAACAAGGCGTTCAAAGAGAGTCTTGCCGACGAGATAGGCCGTCACCGTGTTACGGTTTTCTACCGCCACGGGATAATCCGCTGCCTGCGCTATGACAGCAGAAGGATTCATTTTTAACTGAGAAATACTGATCGTTGTCATGATGGTATGGTACCTATAAACAGGTCTCCCGTCAAGACCTGTAAATAGGTCATTTAGTACAATTTCAAAAACTCCTGCGGAGTGAGGATGATAACTCCGGCAACGCTACCGCGAAGGGCCAGAAGATCTTTATCTGCGCTTACGAGATACACCGGATCGACGCCCGTCACGGCAAGCGCGATTCCGAGGATTTCGTTATCGTCAGGATCCCGGCAAATGGTCGTCAGTTGAGGCTCTATCGCATCTCCGGATGCAACAATCATCTCTATAAACGTTGCAGCCGTTTCGTGGGTAACGTCATACTTCTTCAATCGAGGGTAGGTAAACACGCGGGCAAGTTCAGTAAGGAGTCTATGGCTATACCACAGAGTAATTTTTCCATCTATTGCAAGGGTAAAGACGCGCCAATCGCTCCCATCCGGCCGAAGAAGCGCGCGAACGAGCACATTCGTGTCAACGACGACGTTTTGCATATCGCTTGGCCCGTTCGATATCTGCGTTCAGTTCTTCATCGGATATGTTGGCGTTATGTTTTGCCATCTCTTCCCATATCTTCTCCATCTTATCTTTAAGCAATTGCTTTTTGAGCGTTGCAATCTCCTGATACTCCCTGTATGCCATCATGACCACCGCAGGTACACTATCCCGCACCACCACCAGCGGCTCCTTGGAATCGCGCAGTTTCTGGAGTACCTGCGAAAAATTTCGCTGGACCTGAGTAGAGCTGACGATGTTTGTATCTATCATATGACCATCATACTACCATACATACTGCAATCTGTCAAGCTTCACCGAATCTTTGCGCCCACCGGCATGCCTTCGGCAGAAACAAAAAGGGGTTTCTTGTCTTTCTCAGAATCTACTGCAAGTATCATGCCTTGCGATTCTTCATCCACCATTTTTCGCGGCTTGAGATTGGTAATAAAGAAAAACTGCTTGTTGAGGAAATCCTCTGGTATATATCCAAACCCCCGCACCCCGGTAAATATGATGCGTTTTTCGGGTCCAAAATCCACCATAAGCCGTATGAGCTTGTCGCTCCCCTCTTTGTTCGTCGCCTCAATAACTTTCCCCACCCGAAGTTCAACCCGGGCAAACTCCTCAATCGTGATCTGGTTTTTTGCAGCAACTGAATAGGAGTTGATTAACCCTATCGCGTCTCGTACTTGAGTCATTGTTTGCGTGGCAACCATTCTTGCTTTCTCTGCTCCATCCTGAAGAATCTTTTGGACCATCGAAGGATTTTTCACCAATTCCTGATACGAATTCCTTGCCGGAGCAAAGAATTTCATAAGCGTTTCATATAAATAATTTTTTACCTCAACATCAGCCACTTGACCCATTCTATAGGCTTCTTTGAGTTCGTTGTTTATTGTTTTTTGTCCAAAATAGTCTAGATAGATAAACACCATGTTCCCCTCGATGTGCCCGGGGTCATTTGCATGAATTCTGGTCGGGTCGGTATACGTACTCATCACCTGTTTTCTGATAATTTCTTCGTCCTCAAACATGCTGATGACGTTTCCCAAGCTTTTACTCATCTTCCGTTTTCCGTCCGTCCCCAATACCGCCGCCACCTCTTCAGGGATGTATGGCTCGGGAAGTTTAAAGATATTTTTTTTATAAATCTTATTGAATCGCCCTGCGATGTCCCTCGTAATCTCCACGTGCTGCTTCTGATCCTTCCCTACCGGTACCAGATCCGGTTTGTAGAGAAGAATGTCCGCGGCCATGAGGATGGGATAACAAAAAAGCCCCATGTTAATATCCTCTTCGGATGCCTCCCCCTGAAGCTTGTCTTTATACGCATGGGCGCGTTTAATGAGCCCCAAGGGAGTCACGTTATTGAGGATACTCTGAAGCTCGGTGTGCTCCGGCACATCCGATTGCCGGAAAAAAGTGACGCCTGCCCCGTCAGACCGCTCCGTGAGCCGTGATCGAATAGATCCCGAAGGCGAACGGGAAGGTCCAACGGGGTTTGTAAGATTACCAAGCAGCGCAAGTTCATTAAGGATGAGCGTCTCCGTATTTTTTTGGAGCATCGCTTTATCCTGCACCGTCGTCAGCGCGTGGAGATCTGCAACCATCAGAAAGCACTCAAGCGGAGCTTGCCCTGAGCTTGTCGAAGGGCGCGCAAGCTCGATAAACTGCTTGACCGCACCGAGATAATTCCCAATATGGAGACTCCCATCCCCAGATGGCGTGATACCAGATAAAAGTCTTTTCATATATTTTCTATTATACAGGTTATAACCATTATGACTATTATAACTGCTATCCTCCACTCCCCACCCATCAAAAATCCCCATCGCTGGGGATTCAAGTCAAAAACAATGAGCTAACCTCATTTTGACATGCTCCGCAATAACGCGACACATGGTGCCTCTATTTTTACAGTCAGGCTTCTGTCTGGTACTTTCCAGCAACTCCCCCAGGGCTATTAAGCCTTCGGCTTCAGCCCTGCCAGGTCGGAATCGCGAAGCGATTTAATGACCTGGGGTTCCAACCCTCCGGATCAACGCTTTTATTCAACTTTCAAAGACTATACCACATCGACTCTTGACATGTCAAGCGATATGTACTAACATCGTTCGTACATATGCAAACCACAACGATTTCTCAACTCGGCAACAGCAACGCAGTCATTCTTCCGGCATCCATCATGCAGGAGGCAAAGTGGCGCCGTGGACAAAAAATGACGATCGACTATGTTGTCCAAGCGGGAGGAGTTTTCATTCGTCCGGTTACAAAATCTTTGCCATCATCCTCACGATCCCAAAAAGAATTTCAAGCATGGCTTGACGGGTTTTTAAAAGAAGATGGTGCACTCTTGGATAAGCTCGCCTAGCGCTCGCGCATGACCGTATATCCTGAAATTGATGAGGTCTATCGTATACACGAAGCCATTATAGAACGCGCGGCTACCCGCGCGGGTGTGCGGGACTTTTCACTCCTCCATTCCGCCGTCGAGCGACCCAAAGCGATGTTTGGAGGAAGGTCGCTCTATCCGACTATTTTCGCTATGGCTGCAGCGCTCCTTCAGTCGCTTTGCATGAATCACCCGTTTACCGATGGCAATAAACGGACGGCATGGGCTTCCACAAAAAGATTTCTCTGGATCAACGGTCACCATCTCATGGCAAAACCTCACGATGGTGCCAACTTCATGGTTCGGGTGGATAACGAGAAGCCGGATCTACCAGAAATCACCTCCTGGCTCCGATCCCACTGCACGAAGGAAAAATAAAATCTACCGACGGGTTGACAATAATCACATTGACAACAATAACGCGGCCGCGTTATTGTTGTCAACGAAAAATTACTTTATTTGTGGCTCTGCAATCGCTCCTCATATTTGAGCGCTCCCCGCTCTTTATAGCGCTGGGCCGAAGCTAGGCCCTGCCGTACCATTTCCTCGTTGACGAGCTTTCCCTTTTTGCACCCCTCCGGATTCTCCCGCAATCCCTCTCGCGAGGAGTTGTACGTCAGATGCATGTAGCCCGCGGGGAGGAACGTAGGCTCCCGCTCGCAGTCTATCCAAACCCAGGCCAATACTCTCCCGTATTTATCATCCTGATACCGGTCATACTCGAGGAACACGCGCTTGCGGTCTATCAGGCTCGTTAACGCGCCGCGTGCATCTTCCCATCTTGCTTCTCCCCTATTGGGCGCATCAATGCCGATCAGCCTTACTCCTACACCATTTTGCAGTTCAAACGTATCCCCATCCGTAACGCTTGAAACCACCCCGCTCGTTGAAAAAATCGTTTGGATTTGATGATAATCCTTCACTGTCCCAAGTTTCGTCGGATTCCACCCGAGAGCCATCGCGATGACAAGTCCCGGTATGAGCACCGCCGGCACGCCGAGCGCAAGGAATCTCCTCCGGCTCCACCGCCGCTCTTTCTTTTTTGCCATAGATCCGGTATACTACGCATGTTCTTTTTCAGAACCGCGGGGTAGTGTACAGTTGCACAGAAGGCTCATAATCTTCTAGGCTGGGTGCGACTCCCAGCCCCGCAACATATGACAAAAAAATTAAGCTATATGATCAAGTTGACCTATGATAAATCCTACAAAGGGTATGTTGCTGACGTGGTTAATCTCTTTGGTTGTATGAGTCAGGGTAAGACGAAAAAGGAAGCGATAACCAATGCAAAAAAAGCAATTAAAGCATACATGGAGGCCCTTGATAAAAAAACGCAAGAAATAAAGGCTGCAGAAATTATCGATCTTCCTCTTCCCTTCCACGTGTTCTCATATGCCTAAATTGGCAAATATTTCTGGAGCGAAGGCAGTAAAAGCATTCATCAAAGCGGGCTATACTCACATTCACACTTCGGGTGACCACGCAATTTTGCAAAAAGCAGGGAATCCTACCCTATCAATTCCACTCCATAAAGAAATCGCCAGGTTTCTCCTCAAGACACAAATAAAAAGAGCTGGTTTAACAGAAGAAGGATTCGCACAATTATTGCGCTAGTTTTTGATTTCCTGAATTCTCCCGCAACCAACAAAAATAGCCCGTCGCAACGGGCTATTTTTGTTTCTGATATACTCCGATTCATGAGCATTCGAGAAGGTCAACCACGTGATATTCCCCACCTCGTAACTCTGGACCACGCTGCGTATGGAAACCATGGGGCAGACGAAAGCTATTTTCAACAAAAATTCCTCACTCAAAACGCAAAAATTATCGTTTCTGAAACAGTGGGCGAAGTTACAGGATTTGTCGTATTCGAAATTATGGAGCCAGGTCAGCAACTTGAGAGTTTCTCAGATTTAAATATTATCGAGCCAATTACAGAAAAATGGACGCACATCATTGCTTTTACGACAAAAACAAATTTCAAAGACGTCCAAGCTGATTCCAAGTTGCTGCGTGCCGCTGAAAATGAGGCCAGAAGCTTTGGATGTGCTCTATTCTGTGTTCCTTTAAGTGTTGATCACCCATACGTAAAAAACGATGTCTTCGGTTTCTGGGGAAAAAATGGGTATCATAATGCTGGAACAATTAAATGGATCGCAAGTCCTATGGAAACTATCGATTGTTACTTCTATACTAAACCATGATCATGCAAGGTAAAAGTCAATACAAGTTCTGCCCTTCGTGTGCGACATCGCTACAAAACACGCTGGTCGACGGGACACAGAGATTGACCTGTCCAAATTGCGGTTTTATCTTCTGGGATAATCCGAAGCCGACCACGAGCATCATCCTCGCCAAAGAAAGTAAAGTCTTGCTCCTTAAACGCAGCCAGGAACCCTTCAAAGGATACTGGGTACTGCCGGGTGGCTATGTTGAGCATGACGAAGACCCCCAAGTCACGATCGTTCGGGAAACGAAAGAAGAAACCGGGCTGCATGTTATCATTAGGGGCATCGTCTGGGTGTACCTCATTGACACCGATCCCCGAGGTAACAGCATCGATATCGTCTTTGAAGGAACTATAAGCGGTGGCGCGATGACGCTACGAGAACACGCCCGGGCCAATTTTTTTGCTCCTAACAAACTACCTGAAATCATCGCCTACCGACACCGCGAAGCCATCGCCATCTGGCAAAACCGCCCATGATCAAACTCATCATTTTTGATTGGGATGACGTCATTACGTTAGGCGCCAAAGAGGCATATTTCACCTGTTATCACCATGCCATAACCAGCGTCGGCGTCCGCCTCTCACCGGAGGAGGAACGAAAGCGTATTCTCACCAAATGGAGCAAGCCCGCGCGTATCGAGCTCGAAGAATTACTTAAAGAGCATCCGGAGTTGGTAGATGATGCCCTCGCTGTGTACCAAGGCCACAAACAAAAAATCTTTGTCAACACTCTTACGATGCCCATGGGCACCATCCAAACGCTTCAAGCGCTTGGAAAACGGTATGTCCTTGCCGTGGCAACCGGAAACACTACGGACATGATCAAAGATACCATCATGCCTCATTTCCGTATACCGCCGGTATTTTCTCGCATCGTGAGCACCCACGACGTTCATGATATACGCAAAACGAAGCCCCATCCCTATATGCTGCAACACATCATAAAGCACGAAGGAGTGACGCCTTCTGAAACGCTTTACGTGGGTGACGCCGCAACCGACGTCGCGATGGCTCACCGCGCTGGCGTCACTCCCGTCGTCGTCCTAACCGGTCATTTATCCAGAAAGGAAGCGATGGAATTGGGTGTCAAGTGGATCATCCCTGACATCACGCATGTGCCCGTTTTACTTGAGAGAATCGAAAAAGGTGGGGAACGTATGTACTTTGTCTATATCCTCCAGTGCCGGGGTGGGGGTCTCTACACCGGCATCACTAAAGACGTCGAAAAGAGATTTGATGAGCATATTAGCGGCAAAGGCGGCGCATATACCCGAAGCCACAAACCTATCCGCATTGTGTATACCGAACGGAAAAGAACGAAATCCGCCGCCCTCAAGCGGGAAGCAGAAATCAAGCGCTGGAGCAAGGCCACAAAAATCCTCACCTTCCGCCTCAAGATTTAACCTATGTTTGCCTTCCCCACCTATTTTTCGTAAAATGAAACCCACGTCCACCGTCGCCTAAAGCTATGGCGGACAACGCCAGCGTAGCTCATTGGTAGTCGCCTCATCGGCGACCCGCCGGAGAGGCGGGAGCAGTATTTTGTCAGGGTAGCTCAGTGGTAGAGCACCAGTATCATAAACTGGCCGTCGAGAGTTCGATCCTCTCCCCTGACACATCTCGGTTCTTTTAAAAAAACAACCTCCACCACCTCTTCCAGTTTGGGAATTTTTCCTCCTTTTCTTGTTTTGTTTGGTTATTGGGATTTGTGATTTGGGATTTAGGCAGCATCACTACCGTCTCCCCTTCCCTCCCCAGCCCCAGACGGTTCCTCGCCTCCTGTTCGATAAACTCACCGCTCCCAGCGTATTCAAGCTCGCTTTGTAACCGCTTGTTTTCCTCTTGAGTCCGCCTCAGCACTTCCTGCCTCTCTCCCAGGACATCCCGCCTCCTCCAAAGGTCCCAAATGGAACGCGAGAGGTTGATGACCATTACAATACTCACCACTATAACGATGAAGCGTACCATCCGACGGGAAAAAATATTCATACTTGAATAGCGACTTTTTCTATGATATTATAGGGTACAGTTTTCCCCTGCCTCAATGTATGGCTACGACACCAATTGACCTTAAATCAACCAAAGAGCAGTTTGTCCAGTATCTCGAAAGCAGGCGGCGTGCCCGTGCAACCATCGTAGCATACAGCAAAGACATCGAACAACTGACCGACTTCTTAGGAAATTTAGGTAAAAAGGCAGTCGCTGACGTTTCCCACGACGAACTGGATGCTTTCCTCAAAAAACTGGGTTCGGACAACTATACTCCCAAATCCGTATCAAGAAAAATAAACTCCATCAAAACCTTTTTCCGATTCTTAAAGGCGAGTAGCATGGTGGGCATTGACCCGGCTATTGAGAT
>Ga0209211_10008131_pt1 | contig 14454 bp, 10 predicted proteins | sample RifGroA2_FD_183992 | JGI IMG/M metagenome (GOLD analysis project Ga0209211, IMG submission 183992) | Groundwater microbial communities from Rifle, Colorado, USA - Groundwater A2 (SPAdes) (version 2) | ecosystem: Environmental > Aquatic > Deep subsurface > Groundwater | place: Rifle, Colorado...
AAGTATTAAGACAGGTTAAAAGCACCGAAAAACTGAAACGTATTCCAATTGTTATTCTCACCTCATCGAAGGAAGAGGGCGATCGGGCACTAAGCTACGATATTGGGGCAAATAGTTACCTGTTGAAACCTGTTTCGTTTGAAGGTTTTACCGAAGTAGTGAAAAAGATAGACGATTATTGGTTTTCATTAAATATCAAACCCCCTGAAAATTCTTAACCCTATAGTAAAACATGGACTCTGGGTTTCTGAGTGGTAAATAAACAGAAAAATAGAGAACAGAAAAATAGAGGATAGAGGATTAACGCAAAGTCGCTTAGAAAAAAGGGAATGTTAAGAAAACGATTATTAAAAAACAGTTCATATTGATGCAAATTATTTACGGATGAAACCAAAAATCAGAATACTACATGTTGACGATAGCTTTCATGACAGGATATTGATTCAAGATGCTTTGGAGAAAGAGCAGGATGAATATGAAGTGATTGCTGCTGATAGCCGTGAGAAGTTTGAAAAATATCTCCTGGAGTATGAATTTGATCTGGTACTGAGTGATTTTAACATTCTTGGCTTCGATGGACTGCGGGTATTAGATATTGTAAAAAATAAAGATCCGGAATTGCCTGTAATTATAGTAACAGGTACAGGTTCCGAGGAAATTGCGATTCAAGCCATAAAGATGGGCGCCTCCGATTACGTAATTAAAACAGCCAAACACATTCGGGGTCTTTCACCAACCATAAAATCCATTCTTAAGCATAAGGCTGTGGCAAAGGAGCATAAAATTGCCAATGAATTGCTCAAAGAAAGCGAACAGTTGTTCAAGTCACTTTCTGAGACTGTCCCGGTCGGAATTTTCAGGACCGATACATTCGGCAATACCACTTATGTAAATCCCAGATGGTGCGAAATTGCAGGTATTGATTTCCAACAAGCCGTTGGTACCGGCTGGCTAAATGCCATCCACCCCGATGATCGTAACCCGATTATTGAAGGATGGAAACAAGCCGTTGCTGATAATTCATTTTCGGTGGCAGAATACCGGTTCTTAAAAAATGATGGTACCATAGCCTGGGTAAACGGGAAAGCTGTCCCTCAAAAGGATGAAAGCGGAAAAATTATTGGTTACATTGGAACTACCACCGATATCACCGAACGTAAGGCCATTGAAGAAAACCTGAAAGAAAACGAAAAAAAGTTCCGGAAATTGATTGAATTGGCTCCGGTTGGTTTTGTTGTATCCGACAGTAACCAAAATGGGATAATGTCAAATATAAAATTTAAAGAAATTACAGGATATACTATTGACGATATACCTTCGGTTGATGAGTGGTGGCTACGTGCTTATCCTGATGAGGAATACCGGGAAAAAATCAGGAAACAAAGCGAGATTGCTATCGAGAGGGCCATGAAAACCCACACGAAAATCAGCCCGATAGAGAGCATGGTTACCTGCAAAGACGGCAGTTTGCGGTGCCTTGAGATTGGATTTGAACCCATTGGCGGTATAAATATTATATCCTTTATTGATATAACAGACCGCAAAAATAGCGAAGATGAACTTTTATCGCTCAAAAATGAATTGGAAGAAAGAGTAAAGGAACAAACCAAAGAATTGAAAATAAAAATTCAGGAACTCGAAAAATTTCACGAAATTACGCTCAACCGAGAGTTCCGGATTACAGAGTTGAGAGAGGAAGTAAAAAGGTTGAAAAACATTCTTGACCAAAATGGCATAGATAGTGGGTTGACTTCATAAAAAATGTAAACTATGAAAACCGGACAAAAAGCGACCATCATCGTTTCTGCATTGTTAATTACATTTATTGGAATAAATAAACAGGCACACTCCATTGATAGTATCCAACTTAAGTCAACCATTGTAATAGCATCGGAACCCGATTACCCTCCTTATTGCATTGTTGATAAAAATGGCCTGGCCGATGGTTTTTCGGTGGAACTGTTCAAGGCCGCCGCGAAAGCAGTTGGAATGGAAGTTACGATTAAAATTGGGATATGGAACCAAATCAAACAAGACCTTGCCGAAGGGAAAATCGATGCATTGCCTTTGGTTGGTCGGACCCCAGATAGAGAACATCTTTATGAATTTTCGATGGTCTATCTTAGATTGCACGGAGCCATTTTTGTGAAAAAAGGCACTAAAGGAATCAATTCAGTCAAGGACTTAGAAAACAAATCAATTGCTGTAATGCGGGGCGATAATGCCGATGAATATATTCAAAGAAAAAACCTCTCATCCAACATTTTCAGGACCCACACTTTCGAAGAAGCATTTAGGTTACTTGAAAGCGGTAAAGTTGATGCCGTATTGGTTCAGCAGGTAGTAGGACTTGAATTGATAAAATCAATGAAAATAAAAAATGTAGTCCCTTTGAATATTCAAATAGACGACTTCCGACAGGATTTTTGTTTTGCTACACAAAAAGGAAACACAGAACTTATTGCCCATTTAAACGAAGGCCTTTCCGTTATTATAGCCAACAAAACGTATGATGCTATACACCACAAATGGTTTGGGCCTTCTTCAAAAGAACCGTTATCAATTAAGGAGGTTATTGTACATAGTTTGAACATTCTTATTCCGTTGGTAGCGGTTTTGTCGTTTGTTCTTATTTTCGTATTACGGCGCCTGGTAAAAATAAAAACGAAAATATTGGAAAAAGAGGTAAAAGAACATGAAAAAACCAACCAAATGCTTCATCAGCAGCAGCTCCTGTTAGAGCAAATGGAACGGGTAAGTAAGGTGGGAGGATGGGACTATATTTTAGAAACAAAAAAAATATCCTGGACCAATGGTGTTTACCAGATATATGGGGTGCATCCCGATGATTATAATCCCTCGGACCTGGAGATGGATATCCGGTTTTATCATCCCGATGATAGAAAGGTATTAAAAGATGCATTTAAGCAGGTTATTGAAAAAGGAAAATCGTACAACCTGGAATTACGCCTGATAGCCAAAAACAGTACTCAAAAGTGGGTGTGGACTAGTGGGCAGGCAGAATTTCAAGGCAAAAAAGTAGTCCGGGTTTATGGTAGTATTTTGGATATTACCGAATGGAAAAAAACGGAAGAAGACCTTATTCACACACAGTCCTTAATGCACGAGATGGGCAAGGTTGCTAAAATCGGGGGGTGGGAGTTTGATGCTGCTACAGGTAAAGGTACCTGGACCGAGGAAGTGGCTTTAATTCACGAATTAGACCCCAAAGATGAAACGAATGTAGAAATTGGTAGTAACTTTTATGTGGACGATTCAAGAAAAAAGATTGAAGAAGCTATAAATGAGGCCATTGAACTAGGAAAACCCTATGATCTGATACTTGAATTGGTAACCGCCAAAGGAAATCACAAATGGGTGCGTACCATTGGAAACCCATCGTATGTTCATGGTAAGGTTGCCCAAATAAGAGGGTCTTTTCAAGACATAACCGAACTGAAAGAATCGGAAATGGAATTGCTCCGGCTTAAGGAAGAGTTGGAGGTAAAAGTGGAAAAACGCACCCTTGAGTTAGATGCACAGGTTAAAAAACTGGAGAAAAGCCAGAAAGCCATGTTATATATGGTGGAAGATATTAACGACATGACCACCGAGTTAAAAAACGAGAAACAAAAACTAATAGCACTCAACAAAGAATTGGAAGCTTTTAGCTATTCTGTTTCGCACGACTTGCGGGCACCGTTGCGGGCCATCGACAGCTTTTCGCGGATTTTAATCGAAGAATATGGCCACAAACTTGATAGTGAGGGCATCCGCCTGTTCCAGATTGTGACCGATAATGCAAAAAAAATGGGAATGCTCATTGACGATTTGTTGGCATTTTCGCGTTTGAGCCGTAAAGAGATCATCCTTTCAAAGATTGACATGTATGACATGGCCAAATCCGTATTTCAGGAATTGGCAGTTACCGATGCGCATGGAAAAATTGATTTCCGCTTGCAGGGGATTCCCGAAACGAATGGCGATCCTTCCATGATAAAACAGGTTTGGATAAATTTAATCGGAAATGCCATTAAGTTCACCTCAAAAAAGCCGGAACGCATCATTGAAATAGGTTTTCACCCGGAAAATAGCCAACTGATTTATTATGTGAGAGACAATGGGAGCGGTTTTGATATGGCTTATGCAAATAAACTGTTTGGGGTATTCCAGAGGCTGCACTCCGAAAAAGAGTTTGAGGGTACCGGGGTAGGGCTTGCCATTGTACAACGGATTGTGGCCAGGCACCATGGCCATATTTGGGCCGAAGGTAAAGTAAATGAGGGGGCCACCTTCTATTTTACGATTGCAGCAGAAACAAAAAAACTATAAGGACCTACAATTAGGGAACAAAATATGCATCATGTAATATTAAACATAAAAAAAACTATATCATGAACCAAAATCATGCAACAGAGATTCTTCTTGTTGAAGATAACCCGAACGATATGGAATTAACCATCAGGGCATTGAAAAAAAATAACATTGCCAACGATATTCATACAGTTACAGACGGTGCCGAGGCCCTCGATTATTTTTTTGCCAAAGGGAATTACAGTGATCGCGACATTCTGCAAAACCCTAAACTGGTCATTCTCGATTTGAAGCTGCCCAAAGTAGATGGGTTAGAGATACTCCGGCAAATTAAACAGGATGAACGTACAAAAACCATCCCGGTGGTGGTGTTAACCTCATCGAAAGAGGAAAGCGATGTGGTTGCCAGCTATAAACTTGGCGCAAATAGTTTTATCGTTAAACCGGTCGATTTTGAAAAATTTATTACTACCGTGAAAGAACTTGGCATGTATTGGTTGCTCTACAATGAACCGCCCAAATAAACTTTGAATCTGCTTCGAAAAGTCATCCGGACAAGTAATTACAATTGGTTAATTCATTAATTATGAATTCATCAGATGACTATTTTAACGGTTCTAAACTTTTTCAGGGTACGCCCAAATTAAGATGTTCATTTTTTAAAACAGGCTGATAAAATAAGCGAACAAACAGACCTTAAAAAATAAAGTATATGGAAGTAGTCCTTAAAATCCTGATGGTAGAAGATCGCCTTTCCGATGCAGAACTTATCAAGTATGAAATAAAAAAAAGTGGCTTTCAATTTGTGGCTAAAATTGTGGAAACCAAGCACGACTACATAAATGCCATCCACGAATTTAAACCCGATTTGATTCTTTCCGATTATTCCCTTCCCCTTTTCGATGGGATGCAGGCACTGTTGATCAGAGAAGAACTGGTTCCTAACATCCCGTTTATTTTGATAACAGGTTCCATTAATGAGCAAACGGCGGTAGAGGTTATGAAAACAGGAGCCGATGATTACATTATTAAAGAATATTTAACCCGTCTTGGTTCTGCAATTAATGCCGCTATTAAGAAAAAAGAAGTTATCCTTGCTAAAAAAGTAGCCGAAGAAAAGCTTAAGATTCTTTCACGTGCTGTTGAGCAGAATACTGTATCTATAGTAATTACCGATAACATGGGGCGTATTGAATATGTGAACCCTAAATTCACTGAAATTACAGGTTATACACTGGACGAGGTAATGGGCGAGAACCCAAGGGTGCTAAAATCCGACGACAAATCGCCCGAAGAATACAAAGAACTATGGGAAACCATTACATCGGGTAGAGAATGGAAAGGCATATTTCAGAACAGGAAGAAAAATGGGGAACTGCATTATGAATCAGCCACCATTTCACCTATTACAGATGACGCAGGTATAACAACCCATTTTGTGGCTGTAAAAGAAGATATTACCGAACGCCGGAAAATGGAGGAAAAGTTAGTCCGTGAACAATATTACATGCAGACCCTTCTGGAAAATATTCCCGATTATATTTATTTCAAAGATTTAGAAAGCCGCTTTTTACGGATCAACAAAGCTTTGGCACAAAAATTTGGGCTGAACGATCCCTATCTGGCTAAAGGGAAAACTGATATGGACTTTTTCCAAACCGACCATTCCAAGCAAGCATATAACGATGAACAGGAAATAATTAAAACCGGACGGCCCATTATAAACAAAGAAGAAATAGAGAATTGGTCGGACCGTCAAAAATCATCATGGGTTTCAACCACAAAAATGCCTTTACACGATGCGAAGGGTAAAATTATCGGGACCTTTGGTATCTCGCGGAGCATAACCGAACAGAAATTGGCCGAAGATGCATTGAAAAAGAGTGAGGAGCAATTCCGGAGCTTATATGAAAACGCACCTATCGGGATATACCGGACCACCCCCGAGGGCCAAATACTTATGGCCAATCCCAGCCTGTTAAAAATGCTGGGTTATCATTCCGTTGAGGAGTTTTCAGGGCGTAACCTGCTGCAAGCCGGAAATGAACGCAATTACCCTAGAGAGGAATTCAAAAAAAAGATTGAACAAAACGGGATTGTAGTGGGCATGGAATCGGCCTGGAAAATAAAAGACGGGAGCACCATTTTTGTGAGTGAGAGTGCGCGTTTGTTCCGCGATGAAAAGGGTAATCCCATGTATTACGAAGGAATGGTGGAGAATATTACCAAACGGAAGAAAGCAGAGGATCGGATTCGCGAAAGTGAGGAAAAATACAAATACCTTTTCCAGAACAGCCCGCTCCCCATGTGGATTTACGATTTAAAGACCTTGTCGTTTTTGGAGGTAAACAATGCAGCCATAGAAAGTTATGGATATTCGCACGAGGAATTCCTGAATATGACATTAAAGGATATCCGCCCCGAAGAAGACACCAAAACATTGCTGGCCGATGTAGCAGTTACATTTAATAACTATTACAAGGCAGGTACATGGCGCCATATTAAAAAGAACGGTGAACTGATTTCTGTTGAAATTACCTCGCACGCCATTGATTATGGATCGAAAAAAGCCCGGCTGGTCATCTCGAACGATATTACCGAAAGGCTCATGGCCGAAAAGCAGATTAAAACCCTGAGCAAGGCTATTGAACAGAGCCCTTCGGCAGTTATAATTACCGATGCAGAAGGCAATATTGAATTTGTCAACCATAAATTTACCGCTTCTACGCAATATTCATTGAACGAAGTTATTGGGAAGAAACCCAGGATACTAAACCCCGGGCACCTATCGGAAGAAGAATATTCAAAACTTTGGGATTCACTCCATAAAGGAGAAACCTGGGTAGGCGAAATGTTGAACCGACGGAAAGATAACTCCGCCTTCTGGGAAGAAGTGGTGATTTCAACCCTGATGAAAGATAATGGAACCATTGGCAATTATATCCTTATTATGAATGACATCACCGAAAAGAAAAAGATGTTAAATGAATTGATTCAGGCCAAAGAAAAAGCAGAAGAAAGCGATCGGTTAAAAACAGCTTTTCTGCACAATATTTCCCACGAAATCCGCACCCCGATGAATGCCATTGTCGGGTTCTCCAGCCTGTTGAAAGATTCTAATTTTCAACCAGATAAACGGGCTTTCTTTGTTGACCTGATTACGCAAAACAGCCAACAATTATTGGCCATTATTACCGATATTATTGAAATTGCTACCATTGAGGCAGGGCAAATTAAAACAAAGGAGGATAAGGTGAATATTAACGCGATGTTCAGTTTCATGTATGAGCAATTCAAACCAAAAGCTGCTAATACAGGTTTGGTTTTCAGTTACGAAACCGGTTTACCCAATGACAATGCGTTTCTTATAACCGATGAGATAAAACTCACACAAATTCTAACCAACCTGATAAGCAATGCAATCAAATTTACAGATCAAGGTTTTGTAAAATATGGTTATATGGTTAAAGGCAGCCAGTTGGAATTTTATGTGGAGGATTCTGGTATTGGAATTTCCAAAGAACTGCATGATGAAATATTTAAACGGTTCCGGCAGGTTGAGTCATCCGATTCACGGCAATTTGGCGGTTCCGGGTTAGGATTATCCATTTCAAAGTCCTATGTGGAACTGCTTGGTGGCAAAATTTGGTTAGACTCTGAATTAGATAAGGGTTCCAGGTTTTATTTTACAATACCTTACAAAAAAACACAAATGGAGGTTGTTACGAAAAATCAACCTGAAAACGAAATCAGATTCGAATATAACGATCATAAAACTATTTTGGTGGCCGAGGACGAAGATCACAACTACTTGCTATTGCAAGAATACCTATCGAATGAAAAAATCATCCTTTTGCGCGCCATCAATGGCTCCGAAGCTGTTGATATTTGCAAAACCAATCCATCGGTAGATATGGTATTAATGGATATTAAAATGCCTATTATGACCGGTATTGAAGCTGCTCCCTTGATAAAAAAAATTAGACCCAAACTGCCCATTATTGCACTTACAGCCTATTCAGCAGAATCGGATAAAACAAAGGCATTAAATGCTGGATGCTCCGATTTTATTAGTAAACCTGTCGATAAGGATCATTTATTGTCAAAAATCATTCAATGGATTTAAAAAAGATTCTTTCGGTTAGGATGAAACATGTAACTTTTTATGAACATTTTTTTAAATTTATTCTTATTTTTACTTATAACACATTAAAGTTCAATGCGACTAAAGTTAAACGTACGTGTATCTCTGCATCATAAAATAATTTGTATTTTTTTAATACCTGTAATTTAACAAAAAAGAACTATGAAAACATTAAAAACGGCACTATTGGTACTCTTGTGTATTCCACTAATTTATTATTCCTGTTCCAAATTCTTCAAATACAAAGGGGGATTCATCGGGGTCAACTTTAAAGGAACTTGCTACAACAGGAGATCCTTCGGAAATTAAAGATAAGATTTTCTATAGTTTCCCCTCACCCGAAGAGGTTTTTGCATACATTGAGGCATCAAAACTGGAGTTTGACCCTGCTATTTTAAACCCGGTCAGTAACGGGAGAAACTATTTAAACCTCACCGATCAATCACTTAATCTGGGAGTGTATATCTCCGATTTGGCGTACATCACCCTGTTTAATCAGCAAGAAAATTCCTTAGCGTATTTTGAAGTTATCCATAAATTAACTGTTCAGCTAAAGATTTCAGAAGCTTTCAGCGAATCGCTGTATAATAGGATACAAGAGAATTTAGATAATGTTGATTCATTGGTTGTTATTTCAGGGCAGGCCTATCAAAGCATTGTTGATTATCTGTCGGAAACGGAACAAGAAAATATATCGGCTTTGGTTTCAATGGGTGCCTATGTGGAATGCCTCTATTTATTGCTGTCGTATGTCGTTACATTTGATTCGAACGACGAAATGTTGAATAAGGTTTTAGATCAAAAATTTGCCATCAATAACCTTTACGAATTTGCCAGTGCCTATCAAAAGGATAAAATGGTATCAGAAACGCTACCATACCTTAAAGAGATTAAAGACCTATTTGATGCGATAGAAGAAAAGCCCATTGCCCCATCAGATACCAAAAGTGATGACAAAGCACTTGCAATCACGGGTGGCACAGATCTGCATATTACACAGGAGCAATTCAATAAATTAAAAGAGACCGTTAATAATACACGGAACAACTTCATAAAATAATAACAGTTATGAAAACTATTTATCAACTTATTTGGACTGTAATAGTGTTGGTTTTAATAAGCAGCCCCACCTTTTCCCAGGGAAAGTGTAAAAACTACCATCAAAGCAATTGTGAGGCGTATGGTTTTAATTTTAAATATAGTGGCCAATCAAAAAACGCTGTTTTTGAAAAGGGACAGACTTCAATATTCAAATTGGTGTGTTATGAAGGTTTTGAGTATCGGATAAGTTTATGTGCCGATAAAAAATTGACAGGTATTTATTTTAGAATCAGGGAAGATAACACCAACCGCAATATTTTATTTGACAGCTCAACAGATGAAGAGGGATTCCTGGAAAAGATATTTTATGTGGAAAAATCAAAAAACCTTTTAATTGAAGTAGTTGTACCCGAAGGGGATGTTGCCAGCGAGAGTGCTGAATACGATGAACTCTTTGGTTGCGTGGGTGTGCTTATTGAGTATAATAAAAGGAGTGATACCGGATTTGAAAAGTAAATAACATGGTGTCAAGTCAAGCATGCGTTTGCATCAATTCACCCGGTGGCTCCAGGCGAGAATATAAGGCATAATGCTATAATCAAAAAGTCGCCGGGTGAATATTACCCGGCTTTTTATAGTTGACATGGCACTAGAAACGGATTGCGGATTGTTTGTATTTGCCTAAGATTTTAAATTCTGTTCTGCGGTTTTTTTCACGGCCCTGCGGATTATCAGACCCGTCAGGGTTTTTGTTTGGCGCAATCGGGAATTCTTCGCCGTAGCCTTTTGCTACCAGTCTTTCGGAATCAATTCCCTCAACCACTAAGTAATCCAATACTTTTTGTGCCCGTTGCTCAGCAAGTTTTTTGTTATAGGTGGCATCGCCTACGTCATCGGTAAACGAACTTATTTCAATGGCAATATCTTCAATGCCTTTCATTAAAGCCACAAGGGTAGAATCGAGCCGATGTTTTGCCGGCCTGGTGAGGTCGCTTTTCCCCGATTCATAATAAATATTCTTAATTATTAGCGGGACTTCAGGTAATGTCTCAATTTCTTTTGAATCGAGAATAATGTCATTCGTAAGGTTTTTGAGGGTATCGGCTGTCACAACATCCATTTTTCCTTTGTACTCATCTTTATCATGAATCAATACCGAATACGCCTGGTTCCGTTCCACTACAAAATTGAAACTACCCATATTGTTGGTTGTGTCGCTGCGGATAAACAAAGAATCGTTGTTTTCATTATCCTTTAGGTAAAGCGAAACCACTGCTTTGTTTAAATACTTCTCTGTTTTGAGTGAATCGCGGAACTCTACCCCGTATTTCAGCAGTTCCTCAATTTTGGGATTTAACGAAACCAGCAACTTCCCTTTCAGGTTAATATTCTCCGGATTTTTAAACTGGAAGAAATACAAGTCGTAGCAGCAGAATTCGTTATAAATGTTGTAGCTGCCTTTACGGTTCGATGTGAAGAATCCTGCATTCTGCCGGCTATTTAAAATATAATGTAATTCATCGGCATTGCTGTTTACATAATTTCCCACATTTTTTGGTTTAAACCAGCTTTTTAATTCACCTGTCGATTTAAAAACATCAAAACCTCCAAATCCGGCCCGGCCGTCGGTACTGAAATATAAAGTCTTGGTTTCGGGAATGTAAAATGGGGTAGCTTCGTTCCAGGGGGTATTGATTTTGGACCCGGCATTTAATGGAGCATTAAAAGTGTTTTTTTTCGTATTATACACGGTGAACCAAATATCAGTACCCCCGATACCATTGGGCCGATCCGAGGCAAAATAAATTATTTCTAAATCGGGGTTATAGGTAGAACCCACGGTTGGTTGTGTGGTGGTAAAATAAAGATCGTTTACACCGTTTTCAATTTTAATGGGTTCGGAAAAATTACCATTCACAAGTTTAGAATAATAGAGCTGGCAGATGGTTTTGTTTTGCCAATTTACAAAGCACTGTGTAAAATAATACCTTTTACCGTCCATCGAAAGGCATCCATTACCCAAATACAAATTATCCGTAAGGCCTTGGACGGGTAAATCGTTGCTTTTTCTCCATAGGCTGTTTTCATAAGATGCCATAAATATTTGTCCATACACTTTGGAGGATGCCGATCCGTCGAGCTCCACAACGGACGAATAGAAAATGGTGGAATCATTCATAAATGATGGCGCATATTCCATGTTTGGAGTGTTGATAGGTGCTTCAAGATGTTTGATGGTTACCACATCCGTTTCTTTGGGTTGGTCTTTTCCAAGTTGTGCACCTTCCAGTTCTATCGGAAATTTCTTTTTTAATTCAGGCGATAATTGTTTTTTATCGCATTTGTTTAGAAAAAACAGGCAAGAATCATACATTCCCAATTGCTTATACGATATGGCCAGCCGGTAGTATAATTCATTGTTTTTCTTTTTCTGGTTCAACAGCAGATGATACAAATCCTTAGCTTTTGAAAATTCCTTGACTTCGCTATAGAGCCCGGCTAACTTATAGACAGTCCGTGAATGATGAGGTTTAGAGCGATGTAAGGTTTCGTAATAATAAATGGCAGCATAAAGGTTGCCCTCTAATTCGGCACTTTCTGCCATTCTCCTGGTTTTCATTGTTGCCTCAATTGGTTTTTCCTGGGCAAAAAGTGAAAAAGTGAAGAAAGTCAAAATGATTATTAGTGTAAAACGTATCCTCAACTTGCTTTTTTTTAAAGTAAATATTGTTATCTAAAGAAAGATACCAAAATAAGTTGATATATGTTATTAAAAAGTTTAAATTTAATAATTGATAACGGATTCGTTTCCAATTAATGGGAACATCATACACTTAAGAAAGGCTTTCGTATCATTGAATACCAGGTAACCATGAAATGTATCAAAGGATGGCTTTTTATATCAATAAATGTTAGGACGTTTATTTTTAGAGTGTTTTTCATTCTATGTCCTGTAACTACATTTCCCCAATTGGTAGAATTTTTGTCTTTTCCGCAAGAGGGGTTTTACCTTTTTCCGCAAAATGTAGGTAACCACAATTATAAGTTTTTGGCCGGCAACTACATCAATACTAAGGAAGTATTAAAAAAACAGCCATTCCGTTCGGTTCTTGTGTCGGGTGATTATAAGCTAATGGATGGTCCGGATAGATTTTCAGTAGGAGGTACCTATTATTTCAGCCGGTTAACGGGTAGCCCGCTTATTGACCAAAAAATGTTTTTAACCTTTTCGTACCGGAAAGTTTACCGTAATAATCAGTTTTTAGTGGGGATACAACCCGGATTGTTTAACAGCCATTTTGATGCAGGTTCGGTTGTCAACCCTGACCAATACGACCGGAATTTAGGCGGTTTTAATCCAGATATACCAACTTTTGAAACGTTCATCCCGTTTGAGAGCCAGAATGCTTACAGCCTGAACTTTGGCGGTAGTTGGACCAAATTCTACCAGAACTTTCAATCGACCATTCAGTTTGCATTACGGAATATGAACCAACCGGATGTTTCTGTTTTTCACGAACCTTACTGGTTTTACCGTACCTATCTGGTCTCATTCAATACTACGTACCATCTCACCGGTTTGGATCAAATTCAATGCGACCTTCTCAATAGCTCTTCCGAACTTTTAAATGAGTTTATGTTCAGTGGTATCCTGACGCATCGGTTCAGCCATTCCAGGTTTCTGATGAATTCTGTTTTTGTTGGAAACCAATGGGCTTTCCGCAGTAAGAAATATCCAAACGATATTATTTTTAATTTAGGAGTCAATCTGAAAAAACTATCCGTTGGGGTAGGTTATTCATTCAATTTTTTGAGCGGGGGTAAAAAGGTTGCTACCTACAACACCTTTGAATTTTCTTTGCAGTACCGGGGGATTTATGAATATGATAGGAAGTTTGCGCTTCCATGCAAGGTTTTATAACATGAAAATGCGTTATACATATAGCTGGCTGCTTATTCTTGTGCTTGTTGTCATTGGGCAATCAAACAAAGTTCAGGCGCAAGTAATTGCCAAATTCTCAGTGAACGATTCTGTAGGCTGTGATTTTTTGGTAGCAACTTTTATAAACGAGTCGGAGGGAAGCGGTTTAACCTATTTCTGGGACTTTGGGAATAATCAATACTCCAACGAAAAGGACCCACAGGTAGTATTTAATATATCAGGCCGATATACAATCAAATTGGTGGTCTCAAATGGCGTTGACTCCGATTCATTGTTGCGCGTGGATTATATCAAGGTTTTTACATCTCCCAAAGCCTCATTTGAAACTGCTTCGGAACGGACAGGGTGTTCCCCTTTGAGTATTTCTTTTATCAATAGTTCCACGTTGGGTGATGGCCCATTGGATATGAATGTTTGGGATTTTGGCGATGGGCATTCCTCTAACGAAAACGGCCCAACATATAACTATTTACAGACAGGATTTTTTGATGTATCGCTTTATGTTAAAGACACCAACGGTTGCGAAAGCAATATTTCTCAATCCAATTTTATTCATGTCACTCAGAAACCCATAGCCAAATTTACCAGTTCGGTTTCCACTTCTTGTACTGATACCTTGACAGTGACTTTTTCAAATAAATCGTTCGGAACCACCGATTTGAACTTTGCATGGGATTTTGGCGACAATGCTGTCAGCCAACTTGAAAACCCTGTCCATTTTTATTCAGGTTTTAACAATTACACCGTTCAATTGAAAGTTGCCGATTTATATGGTTGCACTGATTCGGTAACCATTTACGGTTATGTTCAGATACAGCAGTTGATACCCAATTTCATCATTCAGGACGACACATTATGCAAAAATCAGAACCTTGAAATTCAAAACAATACATCAGGGGCTACCGGTTTCCGTTGGATTTTTGGGGATGGTACCACATCGGTTCTTCCTGAACCAATAAAAAATTATGTTGACACAGGAGCATTTGAAATAGAAGTTATTTCATCCTTTCAA
>Ga0209211_10008132_pt1 | contig 14452 bp, 16 predicted proteins | sample RifGroA2_FD_183992 | JGI IMG/M metagenome (GOLD analysis project Ga0209211, IMG submission 183992) | Groundwater microbial communities from Rifle, Colorado, USA - Groundwater A2 (SPAdes) (version 2) | ecosystem: Environmental > Aquatic > Deep subsurface > Groundwater | place: Rifle, Colorado...
AATTCAGCGTTCGGATTTTCGCTAAAAAAAGTTCGGATTTCGTTCAGCGTTCGGAGCCAAATAAAAAATTGTGAGTTTCTGTTCGCAATTTTTTATTTGGCTGTGGGAGTCGGACGGGCAGAAGCGAACGAAGTGAGCGTAGACAAAAGAGACCAGCTTTTGGCTCTGCCCAGGGCAAGGAACGAAGTGACGCATACCTTCCACCCCCTCCCCCCTCACAACAAAATAGAAAAAAATTTATAATTTATTGAGATAGAATAAAATTTCAACATGCGAGTATGGTTTTAAAAATTATCTTGGCGGAAAATTTTTGATTTTGCCGCGCAGGTGAAGGCTTTTAACGGCGCGTGAGAGGTTAGTGCCGGTTTTTTGGCTTGCTGGCGGGTACGGCCGCCTTAATTCGATTGATTGCGCGATTGTTGCGCGATTGTTGCGCGATTTCTTTTATGGCACTATAATATAAATATGTTTAAACCGCAATATAAGCTGACTAATAAAATAGTTCAAAAATTAACAGCGATCGCGGAGGCCAAAGCTGTCATTGGGGGGGCCAAGCTTTTGCCCACAGCGGAAGTGAAATTGCGTCGTCAGGCCTTGGTCAGAATGACGCATAATTCTACCGCTATTGAGGGTAATTTGCTCAATTTGCAACAAGTGGAAGCGGTCCTAAATAATAAAACCGTGCGCGCTCCCGAGCGCGATATTTATGAAGTTAAAAATTATTTAAAAGCCATGAAATATATTGAAAAAATCGCTGAAAAAAATAAGCCAGTGTCAGAGAGAGTGATTTTAGATATTCATAAATTAGTTACGGCAAAAACTTTGCCGACCACAGAGAGCGGACATTATCGCCAAGGGCCGATTTATGTCATTAATCAGCGCGCGGGTTTTCCAAGCGAAGTTAAATATATTGGCCCAGCTTTTCAGCAGGCGCCGAGTTTGATAAAAAATTTAATTCATTGGCTTAGCCAAAGCCAGGAAGATGATATTAATCCCGTAATTATAGCCGGTATTGCGCATGCGGAAATTGCCGCCATTCATCCTTTTAATGATGGCAACGGACGCACGGCGCGCGCGGTCGCGACTTTGTTGTTGTATCGCCTCGGTTATGATTTTCGCCATTTGTTTGCGCTGGAAGATTATTATAATAAAAATCGCGCCAGTTATTACAAAGCGATTCATTTAGGGAAAAATTATGTTGAACGACAGACGGATCTGACCTCCTGGCTGGAATATTTTGTGAATGGTTTTGCTTATGAAATTGAAAATGTCAAATTTGAAGTTTTGCGTTTGGCAATTTCCAAAGCCGGCCAGGTGGCTGAAAATAAAGTCTATTTAACGCCTGCGCAACTTCAAATATTGGATTTTTTGAGTTCAATTGGACGCCTCACTATTAATGACGCTATGTTTATTTTGAACTGTCCGCGCCGAACCGCCCAGCTTTATCTGCGCATTATGAAACAAAAGAAATTAATTAAAGCCGTTGGCCAGGGGCCGTCTTCCGCTTATGTTTTGCCGTAAAACATGAATTAACATTCCAACATTCTGCAGAATGTTGGAATGTTTTTAAACCAGTTGGGAGATTGAGCGGAATTTGGTAAGATAAGAAGATGAGGAGGAAAATATTTATTATTTTAATGATGTTGATGCTGGCGGTGTCGGGATTTTCGGCGCGCGCCGACCAGCCAAACTCACAAGAGGCGCGCACTCAACTGCAACAGCAATTAACAGACATTGAAAATGAAATTGCGGCTTATGAAGTCGAGCTAAAAACCACCAAAACGCAAAAAAATATTTTGGCCAATAAAATAACGCAGTTAAAAAAACAACAGGCGTCGCTTCAACTGCAAATTAAAGCTACGACTTTAAAAATTCAGGTCTTGGATAATCAACTGATGGACACGGAAACAGCCATTACCAACCGCGTCAATCGTATGGCCAGGGAGCGTCAGCAAGTGGCCAGTTTTATGCGCGCGCTTCAGCAATACAATGACATGCCGATTTGGTATCGCGTCGTTAGCGGCAACTCTATCGTGGATTTGTTTCGCGAAATTTATAATTACACACGCCTGGTAGAAGATTTGGGCCGAAGTTTGAACGCGCTCAATGAAAGTAAAATGCAATTGCAAAAAGAGCAGGAGAATTTAGTTGAAGCACAAGACAGCGCGCAAAGTTTGCTCAACATCAAAAGTTTGCAAGCCCAAAAATTAACTGGCACCGTGTCCGAGCAAAATCAATTGCTGACGCAAACTCAAGGCAAAGAAAAAATATATCAAAGTATTATCGGCGACGCCAAAGCGCGGGCCAAAGAAATTCGCGGGCGAATTTATCAGCTCTTGGATGTCAGCACGCAGATAACATTCGGCCAGGCCTCGGATATTGCCAAATGGGTCTCCACGCAAACGGGCGTGAGGCCGGCTTTGATTTTGGCAGTATTGACGCAAGAATCAAATTTGGGGAAAAATGTCGGCACTTGCAATCGCTTAGGCGATTCACCGACTAAAAGTTATCGCGCGGTGATGAAACCCGAGCGCGATCTTGAACCGTTTTTGGCTATTACCAAAGAATTGGGTATGGATCCGGAAGTGACGCCGGTGTCGTGTCCGATGAGAAATAAAAATGGCGAACGCGTGGGCTGGGGCGGGGCGATGGGGCCGGCGCAATTTATCCCGTCAACTTGGCTGGGCTATAAAGATAAGGTGAGCACTATCACGGGCAAGAGTCCGGCTAATCCGTGGGATATTCGCGACGCGTTTTTGGCTTCGGCAATTTTACTGAAAGCGCGCGGTGCGGATGGCACACAGCAGGGCGAGTGGAACGCGGCGATGAGATATTTTTCGGGCGGGACCAATCTCAAGTTTTCTTTTTACGGCGATAATGTGCTGGACTTGGCGGATGAATATCAGGCGGATTTGGACGCGCTTAAATAGTTTTAAGTTTTAAGTTCAAAGTTTTAAGTTAAGAACAAGTGTGATTGACATAATCAATGCTGAATGATATTTGTAAATAAAATGTTCCTAAAAAATATATGATCAAGGAGATATATCATGAATACTGTGGAAAAACACGAGTCAACAAGCGCCGATTTAGAAAACAACTTTCTTGAGGTTTTCACTAAGCATATGTTATGGAGTGTGCCACCAAAAGAATTATATTGTTCAAAAGAAGAAAAAAATATAATGATTGAAAAAATGAAGGAGGCAATCGTCAAACTACAGAGATTTTTTAATGACATAATTGAATTAGGTAATGATTTTGGGGAACGGATATTATTTAATTTTGAAATTCAGATTTTAAAACGGCAGTATGACGAATTAACAAATCCATTCATTACTGGGTTTCAAGCCGCTACTATTTTCTGTTTTATAGATGGAATTAGCAACGCAATAAAAATTTATCAAGAGTATTATAAAATTATATATGCATGATGTTTGGACTGAAAGTTAAAAAACTGGAAGTCCATTTTTTTATTCACTTTTCTATAAAGTAGGGTGAATTATAATGTATTTAATCGTTTCTTATCTTTTGTCCTATGGACACATCTATTTTTTTAGCCCAAGCTTGGGGGCTGTATTTAGTCATCGTAGTTTTGTGCATGTGGTTGCGGCCGAGCAATATTAAAAGGTGGCTTCATCTAGCGGAAGATGCTGGTATGATGTGGCTGGCCGGCGCCATGTCTTTGGTTATTGGCCTTTTGAGCGTGCTGGTTCATAATGTTTGGTCTGATGATTGGCGTTTGTTGATAACATTTTTAGGGTGGATGGCGCTCATCAAAGGCATTATTCGTTTGATGTGGCCGGACTCGGTCGCCAAAATGGCGCTGACTATGGGTCAGAAAAAAACGCTCATTAATACTTGTTTGATCGTGGGCTTTTTAATCGGCTTGTATTTGATGTATCAGGGATTTTGGGCTTAGAGAAGCAGTGAGCATTTAATGTGTAATTAGTAGTGTGTAGTTTGTAATTTGGAAATTTCTAATAAGCTAAGAAGCTACCACCTAACTAATTATGGATTTTGCTCTCTTTAATTTTTTTAATAATTTTGCCAGCAGGTCGCCCATTGGCGATTTGACGGTGGTTTTTTTGGCGCAGTATTTTCCGTATTTAATTGTCTTGGCCTTTGTGATGTGGGCTTGTTTTAAAAAATCAACATGGAAGGAAAATATATATTTGATGTTGACGGGCACAGCGGCCGGGCTGGTGGCGCGGTTTGTGGTCGGCGAGGGCATTAGAATTTTTTATCATCGACCGCGTCCGTTTTTAACGCACGATGTCATAAAATTGATTTCTGAAACGAGCTGGTCATTCCCGTCTGGGCACACGCTTTTTTTCTTTGCCTTGTCTACGAGCGTGTATTTGTATAATAAAAAATGGGGCTGGGCTTTTTTTGTTGCCTCGCTGATTATGGCGTTTGCGCGCGTGGTAGCCGGGGTTCATTACCCGACGGATATTTTGGGTGGAATTATTTTAGGTGTCGGCGTGGGCGTCGGCATTCACTATTTGGTGGGCTGGATCTATAAAAAATGGCTGTCATCCCGATGAAAATCGGGATCCAGACAGATGTTAATACTGGATTCCGGCTTTCGCCGGAATGACGGAAGGGGAAACTTTTAAAAGTTCTTCAAAATTCGTGTTATCAGAGACGCGGAGGCGAGGGAGTTCCAGCATATTATTTTTTTCCGAAGCTACGCCCGTCATGACCGTGACCGCGGTTTGATAACCGGCTTTTTTAGCGGATTCAACTACCCGTCGGTCATACGAGCCGTAGGGATAAGCAAAGTCAATCGTGTTTTGATTGAGCCGTTTATCCAGTTCGCGTTTGCTTTCGGACAATTCCCAGTCAATTTTTTGCGTTGATAAAGTGGCGAGAGGCGGATGATGCAAGGTGTGCGAAGCAATATTCATACCGCTAGCTTTCATAATTTTGATTTCATCCCAAGTCAGATAGATTGGTTTGCCCAAGCTATTCACGATGACATAAAAAGTTGCGGTCATATTATATTTTTTTAAAAGAGGCAGAGCTCCAGTAAACGCGTCGCGATAGCCGTCGTCAAAAGTTAAAATTATCGGTTTGCCCATTATTGCGTGAGGCGTCAGTAAAAAATTTGGCGCTACAGTTTCATAGCCGTGATTTTTTAGCCAGCTTAATTGCGCGTCAAAATTTTTGGGCGAGGTTGAAAGTTTTTGCCCCAAAAGGTCGGTTCGTTTTTCGGTGTCGCGAATGTAATGATACATTAAAATTGGCGCGGGGTCTTGGCCACTGATGTTTTGAAAAGTTGATTTAATGGGCGCGCTTTTCACGCCAATGAGTGGGCTGGCCGGTCGTGTTTCCAACGCCATTATCGGCCACATCAGGGCTAATGTCGAAGTTGTTAAAAACAATAAACGGAAACGGAACAAAGTCATACGGATAATTATAAATTTTAAATTCTAAATTATTCTACAATCTAAGAAGTTAAAAAGCTATCCGCCAAAGTTTTGCCCGCAAAATTTAGGCAGGCTACAATCTAAAAAGCTCGCGTCATTTGACAAACATTTAGAAGCATGATACTTATAAAATGAGCAGATTGCTTGCTTTTTGTTTTTCTGAACAAATTGTTTCTTGTCAAAAATTCATATGGATGAAAATACAATGAACCCAACGACAACCGCGCCGATCGTGGACGCGACACCAGCGGTCGTCACGCCCATCCAACCGGTTGTAACGACTCCGGCTGTTGAGCTAGAAGAAAAGAAAGAAGAAGTGCCGGCCGTTGAGGAAACTCCGGCTGTGGAAACAGCGACACCTGAAGCGTCCACGGTTTAAGATTTAGCGTAATAAAATCAGCCTCAATTTTTCAGGGCTGATTTGTTTAAAATGAAAAAAGCGCCACAAACATTTTGATGGGAAATTGTAATTTTCCAATGTTAAATAAGACAGTCAGGGTTCTATTTTTTTAAAAGCCCATTAGAGATGGCGGCAAAAAGCCAGACTGCCAGAAGGGTGATAATATTCCAAATTATCAAACCGGAAATTAAATAGCCGAAGCTAATATAATCAGAAGTGGCGGCTATTTCCATGTGCAAAGCAAAACGCATAAATAGTTGCCTGATGGGCGGATAAATGGCCACGCCGAGAAAACAGACAATATAAATAATGCTGACCCAAAGGCAAAACACTTTTGAAATTTGTTTAGTATTGATCATAATCTCACCCCCTTTAAATATTATTTAATTGTATTGTAGAAAAATTAGCCAGCTTTAACAAGCGATCATTTGTCCACATATGAAAATTTGACTTTATACCCCCTAGGGGTATTATTATATTATGCTTTTAATCGCGCAAAAAGCGGGTTGGCAGTAGCGGCTTATTTTTTAAAAAAAATATATGAAAAAAATTATTGGTTTAATTTTTGTGTTAAGTTTCGCGGCGGCGGGCGCGACCTCGGCGCAATTTGGCATGATGGGCAATTTTAGAAATTATAACGCGGGTGCGACCTTGGCGGATAATGCTGATATTAAAAAGGATTTGCAGGAAATTTATCAAAGCCAAAATATCACCTCGGCCGACCAATTAAATTGTGCTCAAGTCAGCGCGGCGCAGTTTGAAAAAATTGGCGATTCTTATATGAGCTTGATTCATCCCGGCCAAGCGCATACTTATATGGACCAAATGATGGGCGGCGAGGGCTCGGCCACTTTGAAACAAGTTCATATCAATATGGGCCGCGCTTACACGGGCTGTTGGTCGGGTTATAATTCGGTGCCCTGGCTGATGCCGATGATGGGCGGTTATGGCGCCTATAATAATTCGGGCAATGGTTATTTTGCTAGCGGCATGATGGGGCCGTGGCTGATGGGCGGCGCTTGGGGCGGCAATAATTGGTTCGGCTGGCTGACTCTGGTTTTGTTTTGGGCCGTGCTGGTTTTGGGACTGGTTATGATCGTTAAACAGCTCTTCAAAAAATCATAAATAAGCTGGCTAAAGGAATTATGCAAGCCTATATAAAAAAATCTGCATTGCGGCGGCTCAAGATTATTGAAGGCCAAGTGCGCGGTTTGCACAAGATGGTGGCGCAAGAAAAATATTGTTTGGATATTATCAGCCAGACTCTGGCCGTGAAACAAGCGCTGTCCGGCGTGGAAGATTTAATTTTTAAAAATCATCTGTTAACTCATGTCAGCCATCAGTTCAAAAGCGGCCAGCAAGCGCGCGCCGCGAGTGAAATTTTAGCGGTATTTAAATTGGCTAAAAAAAAGTAGAAAAACCGAGATATTTTTTCACTCTAAAATAATTTAATGAGTAAGATAATAATCAGCGCGCTGGCCATTAGCCAAAAACAGCCGAAGTGAGGTCGCCAAGAATTTTTGCCGTGTTTATCCGCGCCGTGAGTGTCGTGAGAATTATAATGCGAACAGCAAGACATATCAATTAAGAGCAGACAAAATTTTCACAAGTTGGTCGTTGTGCAGAGCCATATTCGGGTCATCATAGACATGAATAATTTTACCATTTTTATCAATAACCACATAGCTATGTCCGGGCAAGGAGCCGTAATGCATGGAGGACGGCGTGGTTAGCATACCGAATTTTTTTGATATCGCGCGATTGGTATCAAATAAAACTGTGGCTACCGCCAGTGTCGGCATTTTAGCGATCGCGTTTCGCCATTCGCTCGGCGGGTCCACCACCACGGAAAAAACCGCAGTCGTGCCGTCATTAAAACGAGTGTCGGCTCCGAGCGAAGCCACTTGGCTCCAGCAGGCCGGATAACACATCAGACCTTCATTAAAAAACAAGACAATCCTTTTTCCTTTTAAGGCCTCTTTGGAATAAATCACGCCATTAATATCGGGCAGGGAAAAATCGGGCGCGTCGGCGCCGACCAAATCATCTATATCTTTGACCGTGTTCAGATTTTGCGAGCTGTTTGAAGTTGAGGCGGAATTATTGACCAACACGACAAGCGCGATAATTAAACCAAGCACGCACAGAGATAAAATTGAGATAATAACATTATTTTTTTTCATAATTTTCTTTTTTTAATAAACGGAGAGAAAAGTAAAAGAGCGCGGCGAGTGCCAACACCACCAAAATCGCCCAACCGATTTCAGGCATCGCTGGCACGATATTTTGCAGCCAATTCAGCAAGCGCGTCAGATAGATATTGATGTCGGTTTGATACGAAGCGTGTTGAAAGAGCCGATTAGCCAAAGCCAGATAAATAATATAGCCGCCCATCGCGACAAAAATAACGCCCGCCACCAATTCCGACCAAGCCAATTCAATTTGCTGCCCAAAAATTTTCAGCATTAACGGTTTGCGCACCCTCATTAATTTTTTAGTGAAGTCAAATTTATCCAAGAATAATGATAAGATAAAGAGCGGGCTGACCATGCCTAAAACATAACTTAAAGTGTAAATGGCGCCCCAAAAAATTGAGCCAGGTAAAATTGATAAAGCGAGCACGCCCGCCAAAACCGGCGCGCAACAAGTCGTGGCAATGCCCGAAAAAATTCCCAAGAGATAAACCGAAATCGCGTTATGTTTTTTGAGCACCGGATTAATATGCCACGGCAAAGATATATGTTTGCTTAAAAGCATAAATAAACCCAGGCTAACCAGCATAACACCGCCCAAGCTGAAAATGACATTATGATAGCGCTGAAATAAACTGCCCAAGGCGGCCGCGCCCAAGCCGAGCGGCAGAAAGACCGTTAGAACTCCGAGAAAAAATAAAAAAGTCATTAAAAAAACTTTATATTTTTCTCGGAAAATGGAAGCCAAATACGAAGGCAGAAGCACGGTGATGCAACAGGGCGCGAACAGCGCCGCCACGCCCGCGATAAAGGCGGCCACGAGAGAAGTGCCTAAAAGCATTTCCATATAATTTTTTACAAGCCGCAACCAGTGCTCGGCTGCGCTGGCACCGGCAAAGTCGCGGAGTTGGTGGTTGGCGCGAGCTGGGCGGTTTGATTAGTTTTTAATTTGGCGGTATAGACCCAAGCAAAACTAATGATGACTGACGCCAAGAAAATCATAGTAGGCCAGAGATAAATGGCTGATAAATTGTGAAATTGAGCCACGTTTTGCGAAGGCGCGGATGTAAGGTTATTTTGTTCTTGATTCATATAATTAATTTATATTTTTGGCGCGATTAGAGGCCGCAACCATTGCCTGTGCTCGACGGCGTCAAAATTGGCGCGGTTTTTTCAACCAAGCTGTTGTAGCCCGATGAACTGGAATAGGCCACGTTTAAAATTTCGCGCGGGTCAACTGTCTCCCATTTTTTGCCCTGTTCGTCAAAATATTTGGCGATGGTTAGATAAGTGTCAGGGAACCAAAAAGAATTCGCGACTAAGGCGGCTTGATACATTTGTTCTTCCGTGCCGTTTTGCGACGCTATTAATTCCATTAAACCAAGCATCGCCAGGCCGTGATTGCAATCCGGGAAAATCGTGGAGTTGCCGCAACACGGGCGATAAATATTTTGCGCGACTTTAATGACAAGCTCTTCTTGCGCCGGGCTCAAAGTGAAAAAATTATGTTGGCTAAAATGTTTCATCGTGTCGCCTTTGGCAACAGACCAGCCACCTGTGGAGGCAAAATTGCCAGCGCCGCCGTATTTTGGGTCAGACATTGGGCCTTTATCCAAAATTTCGTTTTTACTGCCGAGCCCCAAAGCCCATAATAAATTTAACCACAGGCCGGCGTTTTCAGCCGTCATTTTTATTTGGCCGTTGTCGGTTTTTTCAAGGAGCGTGAGCTGGGTTTCGTCTAAACCGCCGCGCTGTTCGTAAAGCGCTTTGAATTTGTCCAAATCAAGAGTCCCGCTGTCAACTATTTTTTTGCCCAGGTCGCCCCAACTTGCGGGCAAGGTCGCTTCGGCCGGCAAAACTTTACCAGTTAATTCTTGGCTGAGGTTGGCGTCAATTGTGGCGCCACCGGTTTTGGCTATTTTGGCGCTTAGGCTGGCGGTATAAACCCAAGCCCCGCTTAGAATTAGCGCTGATAAAGCCAGACTGATCGGCATCAGCCAAAATTTTTTGGACTGATTCGGGGCAGTGTTCGTTGTTTTTTCGCTGTCGTCTAAATCATTTAGTATCGTCATAATAAATAAAAAAATTCACCACAAATTGGAGAACTGAATGAGGCAAGCCGCTGGTGGCGGGCGCCTTTATGACGAGGAGGGGCTGTTTTCAAGCAGGGCTAACCAATGAAGATAGGCGGGATCGCGCGGGTGCGCCAGATTTTGGCTGAACACAAAGCCCAGCGGCCGAGTGGCCGTTAAATTAAATAAAGGTAAACTGAAAAGCGCCCAGGCCAAGATTAGAAAAATAATAAAAAGAATGTTAATTAAGGGCGAGGCAAAAATGGCTTGACTCAAAGCATCAAACATTTTAATATGGCTGGCTGATGACGGCATTAAATTGTTGTCGCAATTAAAATTTTGATTGGCCGCCAAGATACAATCAGCACTGTTGCTATCGTGGTTCATCAATAAAGCACCGCCGACCGAGGCGAGCCCGAGGGCTAAAATTAACGATATGATAATTAATGATTTTTTCAAACTCATAAATATAAGATACTTTAATAAAATGATTTAGTCAAGGGACTTTATGCACAATGGCAGAGCTTGACCATAACCTTAGGTGGTGATATAGTAGTTATTAGTTGTAAGTTCAAAGTTTTAAGTTGTCTCTTCTTAGAATATATATGTGGGATTCTTATAAAAAAGACACGATGTTGGCGCTGAAAAAAGCGCAGGGGCAGGTCGGGCATATTTTATCTATGGTGGAAGACGATAAATATTGCATGGATATTGCCCAGCAAGTGAACGCGGCCATGGGTTTGTTGAAGCAAGTCAATCATCATATTTTGGAAAGCCATTTATTGTCATGCGCCGCGCACAAATTGCAGTCCAAAAATATGACGGAAAAGAAAAAGTTCGTGAGCGAGTTAGCAAAAGTTTTTAATATTACCGGCAGGAAGTGACTTTTTAGCTTGGAGCTTTTTAGGAACTACCTCGTATCTCGTTTCTCGCGTCTCGTACCTCATTATTATGAAACAAACCATTTCTATTCAAGGTATGCATTGCCGTGCCTGCGAGGCCGCCATTCAAAAAAATTTAGAGAGCGTGTTGGAAATAAAAAATTCGCGCGCGAATTTTAGAAAGCAAACCGTGGATATTTATTTTGATGGCGCCGAGCCAAGCGAGAACGCGATAAAAAAAGCGGTTGAAAGCGCCGGTTATAACATGGGCCAATCTCAAAAATTGCCTTGGCTCGCGCGCGAAGCGCGCGAATATCGCCAATTTTTTATCGCGGCCGGCATTATCGGCGCGCTTTATTTTATCATCTGGCTTTTGGGTCTCACCAATTTGAATTTTAATTTGGGTCAGAGCGCCTCTTACTCCATTATTTTATTGGTCGGCTTAACCGCGGGCGTGTCCACTTGTATGGCGTTGATTGGCGGTTTGGTTTTGGGTTTTGCCGCTTCTTATTCTGAAAAACACGCTGGCGCCAGTTTTTTAGGAAAATTTCGGCCGCATTTATTTTTTAATCTCGGGCGCGTGGTCGGGTTTTTTGTTTTGGGCGGAGCCATTGGTGCGGCCGGCGCCATTTTAAATCCCAGCGCCAAATTGTCCGGCTTTTTAATTTTAGTGGCCGCTTTAATGATGCTCATTTTAGGTTTGCGTCTGATTAATATCTTTCCGAAAATTGCCCACTTTCAACCGACTTTGCCGTCTTGGCTCGGTGGAAAAATTTTAGGCCGAACCGAATACACGCCGGCCAAAACTTTTTTGAGCGGTGCTTTAACTTTTTTTCTGCCCTGCGGTTTTACGCAAGCGGTTCAAATCGCGGCGATTTCGTCCGCCAGTTTTTTGAGCGGAGGTTTGATAATGGCATTGTTCGCGCTGGGCACGGCGCCGGGCCTTTTGGGTTTGGGCGCGATTTCCTCTAGTTTTAAAGGCGCCAAAGCGCAGATTTTTTTCAAAATAGCCGGACTCGCGGTCATTGCTTTTGGTTTAATTAATATCAATAATGGCTTGATTTTAACGGGCTTGAAAAGCGCTTCAGCTAGCACTGGCGAAAGCGCCTCGGTGATCGGTGGGGTTAAAATAATCGACGACCGCCAAATCGTGAATATGGAACAATGGGCTTATGGTTACAAGCCGAATCATTTTCAAATTAAAAAAGGTCTGCCTGTTCGCTGGATTATAAATTCTACCAATCCGTATACTTGCGCCAGCAGTTTGGTTGCGCCATCATTAGATCTTGCCCAGCCCTTGTCTGCGGGTAATAATATTGTGGAATTTACGCCTCAAACTTTGGGGCGGATAAATTTTTCTTGCGGTATGGGGATGTATCGAGGATACTTTGAGGTCATTAATTGACCTCAAAGTATCCTCGATACTTAACTTTTAACGATTAACAATTGACTCCATTATTAATTTTTTACCCTATCACCTAATATCTAGAACCTAAAACCTATGAAATCCACCACCTTTCAAATTTCCGGTATGCATTGCGCGAGTTGTGTTATCCGCAATGAAAATTCTTTATTAAAAATTCCGGGCGTTAAAAATGCTTCAGTCAACTTGCCTTTGCGAAGTGCCACGGTGGAATATGATGAAAATGTCGCGACCGAGCATACTTTGCATCAAGCCATCATGGATAATGGCTATGAGGTAGTGAGGCCTGAAAATATGAGTATGCCCGGCCTGGATATGAGCGGCGAACATCAGCATCGCAATTTGGGTGCGGATGAGGTTAAAAAAGCCAAAACTAAAGCCATTGTCGCCATTATTTTAGCTTTGCCGGTCGCTTTAATCGCGATGGCTCTGCCGGACTTTGGTTCTATTTATGGCGGGGTTGTGATGAGCTCGTGGCTAGAAGCGATTCTGGGCTCGTTTGTTATTTTATACATTGGCCGCGAATTTCATTTTGGCTTGTTGAAGCAAGCGCGGCATTTAACGGCCGATATGAACAGCTTGATTTCGCTCGGCACACTAGCGGTGTTTATTTTTTCGTGGGTGGAAATGTTAATAGGACAGCCAAATTTGTATTTTGAAATTGGCGCGGTTATTACGGCCTTGATTTTGCTCGGCCGATATTTTGAAAGTATGAGTCGCGGACAAGCCAGCCAAGCCATTGAAAAATTGTTGGCGCTGGGCGCAAAAACTGCGCGGCTAGTCGTGGGCGAGAGCGAGCGAGAAATTCCAATCGCGGGAGTTAAAGTTGGTGATTTATTGTTAGTGAAGCCAGGTGAAAAATTTCCGGTGGACGGAGTTGTTAAAAAAGGCGCAGGACATACTGACGAATCAATGCTGACCGGCGAGAGCGCGCCCGTGTCTAAAAAAGTCGGCGATGAAATTTTTGGCGCGACCATAAATGTTGATGGTGCGATTTATCTGGAAGCGAAAAAAATCGGCGGCGACACGGTCTTGGCGCAGATTGTAAAAATGGTGTCCGAGGCACAGGTCAAAAAAGCGCCCATTCAAAAATTGGCCGATAAAATTTCCGGAATTTTTGTGCCCATTGTTTTAGGCATAGCGATTATAACGGCGCTTGGGTGGTATTTGGGAACTGGCAATTTGGCCTTGAGTATTATTCCAGCGGTCGCGGTTTTAATTATCGCATGCCCCTGCGCGCTAGGTTTGGCGACGCCGACCTCCATTATGGTCGGCACGGGTTTGGGCGCGAGTCGCGGCATTTTAATAAAAAATGGCGAGGCCTTGGAGCGCGGTAAAAAAATAGATATTGTTATGTTTGATAAAACCGGCACATTAACGGTCGGTCGTCCGCAAGTAAATGAAGTGGTAGCGGTAGCAGATATGAGCGCGGATGAAATTTTAGTTTTGGCCGGCAGTCTTGAAAAATTATCCGAGCATCCGTTGGCGCAAGCGGTCGTCAGGAGCGCGCAAGAAAAAAATCTGACCTTGATTGAAGCGATAAATTTTACAAATCTATCGGGACGCGGGGTGAGCGCGGAAATAAACGGCGAAAAAATATTATTGGGCAACCCAAAATTGATGCAAGAAAATAATATTGAAGTTGCTGGTGCAGAAAATAAATTGCGAGAGTTGGAAAGTTCAGCGCAAACAGTTATAATTTTAGCGCAGGGCAATAAAATTGTGGGACTGATTGCGATTGCCGACGCGATTAAGCCGACAGCGGCCGAAGCAATCAAGCAATTAACAGCGATGGGTGTGGTCTCGGCGATGATAACAGGTGACAATCAAAGAACCGCTGACGCTATTGCCAAACAGATTGGCATTACGCAAGTTTTGGCGGAAGTTTTGCCAGCCGATAAAGCCGAGCAGGTTAAAAAAATTCAGGCCTCTGGCAAAAAAGTGGCGTTTGTGGGCGACGGTATCAATGATGCGCCGGCGTTGGCGCAAGCCGATTTGGGCATCGCGATGGGTACGGGCACAGATATCGCGATTGAAGCCGGCAATATTGTTTTAGTC
>Ga0209211_10008134_pt1 | contig 14449 bp, 13 predicted proteins | sample RifGroA2_FD_183992 | JGI IMG/M metagenome (GOLD analysis project Ga0209211, IMG submission 183992) | Groundwater microbial communities from Rifle, Colorado, USA - Groundwater A2 (SPAdes) (version 2) | ecosystem: Environmental > Aquatic > Deep subsurface > Groundwater | place: Rifle, Colorado...
CCCCTCCTCGGCCAGAAAAACCGCCTGGAGTTTCTCGCGCGAAAGTTCCTGGGCGCGCTCGGCCAGGAGAAAAACGGAGGCGAGCGCCCACAAAGCCCCGCCCACAATCGCCACCGCGATAACAATCTCCAAAAGTCCGAAACCTTTATTTTTCATTGAGCGAGCCCCGAGCTAAAAATGGTAATCGTACTGGAGGCGTTCGCGTCCGAAAGGAGTGAGACGGTAACCGTGCCGGCGGCCGAAGCGCGGCCGGTCAGACGCTCAAAAATAACTTCCGCCGGGCCGCCGAGCGCAACGGAACTTATTTCCACTCCGGTCGGCAATTCATAGATTGCGTTTCCGGGGCCGGAAGCGGAGTAAGCCGCGCCTTTGAAGCGGACGATTTTCAAGGTTTCAAAATGAACCCCATATTGCGCGTTTCCCTCCGAACCCAGAGTCTGGCTTTTCGCCAGATTCAGCTCGGAAAGCGCGTGGTTTTTAACCTCCGACAGCAAGGCGTGCCTGCGAAAATTGGAAAGAGCGACGGTCACGATAGTCGCCAGAATCGCCAAAACCCCCAAAACTATCAGAATTTCCAAAAAAGTAAAACCGCGTTTCATCAGAATGTTCCCACCACGCTGTATAAGGGCTGAATCATGGAAATCGCGAAAAAGCCGACTGCCGTCCCGATGACGACCATCAAGACCGGCTCAATCACGGTGGAAAGGTCTTTGGTCGCCGCGGCGACTTCGTTTTCGTAAAAAACCGCGAGGCGCAAAAGCATCTCGGAAAGTTTCCCGGTTTCTTCGCCGACCGACATCATCTCGCCGACGAGCGAAGGGTAAAGATCGGGATTCCGGACGAAAATCGCGGAGATCGGCTCCCCTTTTTCAACATCGCGCCGGGCCTGGGCGAGGACTTCTTTATAATAGTGGTTCTGCAAAACCTCCTCGGTAATTGCGAGCGAATCCATAATCTCCACCCCCGCGCCCACCAGGGAAGAAAGAGTGCGCGCGGTGCGCGCGGCATTGGTTTTTTTGACCATAGTTGAAATCACCGGGATTTTCAGAACAATAACGTCAAAAACTTTTCTGGCCGCGGGGCTTTGCAGCATAAAAAAAACGCCCAGAGCCAAGGCCAGAATTATAAAAGGAAGCGCCCAAAAATAATTCAGCAAAAAAGACGAAACCGCTATGATGGCTTTCGTGGAGAGCGGCAAGGGCACTTTCAGCTCGTTGAACGTGCTCACCAAAGTCGGGACCACGTAGACCAGCATCAAAACGCCGATTCCACACATGACTGTGACCACGATGGCCGGATACATCAAAGCCCCGCGGATTTTTCTTCCAAGGTCATACTCGCGCTTCAGCTGGTGCGAGATGAGTTTCAGGGCGTCCTCCAGTTTTCCGGTTTTTTCGCCGGAAGCCACCATCGCCCGGAAAAGGTTTGAAAAAACTTCCGGATGGCGGGCCAGCGCGTCGGAAAAATTGTCGCCCTTGCGGATGGAGGACGCGAGTTGGGCCAGAATTTCGTGAAAGCGCTTGTTTTTTGTCTCGCGCGCGATCACGTCCAGTGCCCGCGCCAGGGCCAGCCCCGCCCCGACCATCACGCCCAGGTTTCTGGCGAAAAGCATTTTCTCGGCGACCGAGACGCGGCGGAAAATGTAGGGCAGGCGCCAGGACCGGCGCGCTTTCTCCTCCCGGGCTTTGAGCAGAACAAAACCCTCCTGGCGCAAAGAGCGCGCGAGGTTAAACTTGTCCGAGGCCTCCCGAACCCCGTCCAATTCCTCCCCCGCCAGACTCTTGGCTTTGAAAGTAAACGCGGCCATTAACCCCATTCTACAAAAATTTTTCTCTAACTCCTATTGAAAAAAAATAAAAAGGCCCGCAAGGTTTGAATTTGCGAGCCCTTCAGTTCCCAGAGGAGTTGTAGTGGTTTCAAATATAAAATTAAATTCAAACAACGCCTTAAAATAAGGCGTTGTTTGGGAGTTGAGCTTCCAGGTCGTTTACTCTAGTAAAAGTTCTTCAAATTCTTTCGCCATTTTTCTTCGCTCCAAAATATCTTTTAAGCTTTCTTTTGCAAAATTTTTATATTCGCTCAAAGACGAAAATTGTTCCAAAATTATCCCCTTCGAGCAAAGCGATTCCAAATTTCCTGTATCCTCCACAAATTCGTCCCAGCTTGTTTTGGAAGCTGAGCTTCCAAGTTGATGAACCAAATGATTTAAATTTACATAGGCGCTCAAGTGCAAAAGATATTCGTTTGAATCTATATGAACCGCCTTATATCTACCCTGAAATAAAGCACCACTGCGCTGATATTTTTCATTGAAATAATTCGTGTAACCAGTTGCAAGTCGATGCATAAATTTTTCTATTCCCTTGTCTGCCGTTTGTCGCAAAATGAAATGATAATGATTAGGATTCAAACAATAGCAAATAACGTCAACCAATTTGGGAGTTGAGCTCCCAAATTTAATTTTCAAAAGGGTTTTTTCATAGATGCTGCCGATAGGTTCAAGGGTATTAAATTCTCGCATACTCTGCAGAAATCTAGAAAGATCGTATTGCTCTGAAAAAATATCTCTTTTATCTACGCCGCGATTATAGACATGGTAAAACTCGCCTTCCGCAAATGAGGTTTTTCTCATTAATTGATTCTAGAACTTGGGAGTTGAGCTTCCAAATAGGTTATTCCCTGGTTACCCGCAGGACTTCCTCAATCGTGGTAATGCCCTGGGCGGATTTGATGATTCCGTCTTCCAGCATTGTGCGCATGCCCTCTTCCTTGGCGCGCTTTTCAAGGTCATCCGAAGTGGCGTTCGCCATGATTAAAGCTTTAACCGATTCCGTCAACCCCAAAACCTCGTGGATGCCGATGCGGTCCTGATATCCCTCCGGGCATTCGGAAGAAACTTCGGGCCGCCAGAAAGTCACGTCCGCCCAGTCCTCGCCGGCTTTGATGACTTTGTCCTCCTTCAAAAATTTCAAGACCCGGTCCAAATCCGCTTCCCGCCCGAGCTCTTTCAACTCGTCTTTGGAAAGATGGTACGCTTTTTTATCGCGGCAGAGCCGCCGGACAAGACGCTGGGCGATGATAACGTTCACGGTGGAGGCGATCAAAAACGGCTCCACGTTCATGTCCAGAAGCCGGGGCAGCGCCCCCGCCGCGGAGTTGGTATGCAAAGTGGAGAGCACCAGATGCCCCGTCAAGGCGGCGTTTATAGCCAAAGAAGCGGTTTCGTTGTCGCGGATTTCCCCGACCATGATGATGTCCGGGTCCTGCCGGACGAGCGAGCGCAGTCCATTGGCAAAAGTGAAGTTGATGTCGGGCTTGACCTGCGTCTGGTTGACGCGGGGAATCCGGTATTCAATCGGGTCTTCAATCGTGGAGATATTTACCTCCGGCGTGTTCAGAATGTCCAGAACCGTGTATAAAGTCGTGGTCTTGCCGCAGCCGGTGGGGCCGGTCGCGAGCACCATTCCGACCGGGCGCCTGATCGCGCGGTGCACCCGCTCCAGTGCCTCCCCGGAAAAACCGAGGGTCTCCAGCGTGAAGCCCTTCGCGTTTTCCGGCAAAAGCCGGAGCACCGCTTTTTCGCCGTCGTAAATAGGCAAAATGGAAACGCGGAAAGAAATCTTGTCTTCCGCCGTTTCGATTTTAAACCTGCCGTCCTGGGGCATGCGGTGCTCATCCAGCTTCAAATTCGCGAGAATCTTGATGCGGGCGATAATCCCGGGCGCGACCTCGCGGGGCAGCACCATCGCGTCGTGCAAAATGCCGTCAATGCGGTAGCGGACGATCACCTCTTTCTCCTGCGGTTCAATGTGTATGTCCGAGGCTCGGGCGACGATCGCGTGTTTCAGCAAAGTGTCCACGATGCGGATAATCGGCAGGTCCTCGGCGGCTTTTTTCAAATCTTCCTCCCCCGCCTCCGGGCCGGCTTCGGACACGCGGGAAATTGCCTCGCCGGATTCCTTTTTTATAATCTCCCCGAACTCCGCTTCCAGCGACTTGTGATATTGCTGGAGAACATGCTTGATGGAAGCGCGGTCGGTAAGGCGCGGTAAAATTTTCAGGTTCGCCTTTTTACGGATAAAATCAATCGTCGCCAGATTTTCCGGATCCAGCATCGCAACTTCCAGACTATTGCCGGTTTTCCGATAAGCCACGATGTTGTGCGTGCGCGCGATCGGCTCTGGAATGATGGACAAAACGTCTTCCGGAAGCTTTTCATGCTCCAGATTGACAAATGGAATCCCCAGAATATAGGCTTGGAGCTTCGCCAAATCCGTTTCGCTGATTTTTCCTTCCTCCACCAAAATCTCTCCCAAAGATTTTCCGGTCTCGGCCGCTTTTTTTTCCGCCGCCCCGAACTCACGCTCGGAAACGAGTTCCGAGTCCAGAATGAACGATTTTAATCTTTCGGGTTCAATGCGCATCCCGTTAGAAATATAATGCTAATAAGTACATATTTACTGGCTATAAAACTGGTTTCCAAAAATCACAATTTATAAACTGGCCTTAGATTTCTAACGGGACGCATGGGTTCAAGCCAAAATCTGCTCCACTTTTTTCGCGATGTCATCCAAAGAGTAATTGGCCTTCACCAGATAGCCGGAGATGCCAAGCTCAAAGACGCGCTGGATATCGTAAGGCGATTCCAGGTTGGTCAGGACCAAAACCGGCAAGTTTTTGAAATCAGCCGACTCCCGGATGGCTTTCAAAACTTCAAAGCCGGACTTTCGCGGCAAAATGATATCCAACAGCACCAGGCCCGGGCGCGAGTTCTCCAAATTTTTGAGTCCGGACTCCCCGTCCAGACTTATGGAAACTTCAAACCCGCCGCCCGTCAGTTTTTCCGAAAGAGCGTGGGCGAGCGCCGCGTCGTCTTCAATTATTAAAATCTTTTTCATGCTTTGGGCCCGCCTTGCTCGCCTCGCTGAGTCGAAGCGGGACGCGAGGCAGGCAACGTAAAGAAAAAGGTGGAACCGTGGCCTTCAATCGTGCGAAAGCCGATCTCGCCTCCGGAGGATGCGACGATGTATTTCACTATATAAAGCCCGATGCCGAGCCCCGAGGTCTCATGGCTTAAAACGTTTGACGCCCGGAAAAACTTTGAGAAAATTCTTTCAACTTCCGAAGCCGGCACTCCCACTCCCTGGTCCTTGATGGACCAGCGGACCTGCGCCCCCAAATCCTCCAGAGAGATTGAAATCTCGCCGGGCGAGGAAGAATAGCGAATTGCGTTGTCAATCAGACGGGAGAGCACTGCTTTTATTTTGGTTTCATCGGCCCGCACCGAAAATTCACCTTTGGGAGAGAAAATTTTTAAAGCAAGGTTGGAAGCGCGGGCGTAGGAAGAGTATTCGTCGGCAACTTTTTTCGTAAGTTCCGAGAGCGAAAAAACCGCCGGGTTCAGCGCGAAAGTTTTATCCTCAATCCGGTTCAAATCCAGAAGGTCGTTCAAAAGTTTTATCATGCGCTCGTTCTCGCCCGCGAGAATCCCGAGTCCTTTCTGAAGTTTGTCGGCGCTCCCGGAGATTTTTCCGTCAGAGAGCAGATTCAATTCCCACTTGATGGCGGAGAGCGGAGCACGCAGTTCGTGCGAGATGATGCCGATGAACTCGGATTTAAGCTGGGAGGCCTCGGCGACCTTCTCAAAGGCGTTTACAACCGCGTGCGCAATGACGAACAAAACCGCCGTGACGATGAAAACTATGGAGACGGAAATTTCCGGCTCGGCGTAGCGCTCGGCCACGAAATGCGTAGCCACAATGGCCGTGATGATGATAAAACCCATCACGATGAAAAGAAAATGCGGGCACTGCCAGAGCCCCACCCTCAAAACCCGGCACCGCTCGGATACGTTCAATGCCTCCAAAATCTTCTTCATTATTTATAGTATATAAGAACTTGACCGAAATTTCACAGAAAAACTATGCTCAAAAATCGCCTTAAAATAAGGGGTTTTTCAGCTATTGACAATATATATTAAATATGCTATCATTATACTATCCTTGAAAAAGGATAAGGAAAGTACCTTGAGTAAAAATTGGCAGACGAAACAAAGGCGGCCCAAAATGGGCAGAGGAGAAAAAATGGATACGGAGAAAACTGACACAGTGCTAGGAATCCTCGGTGTGGCCCTAATGATAATAGGACTACCAGTTGTAGCCATTGCAAGCCGTGTCGTCGCTGACCCTAACACTCCGGTTGCGATGTGGAGCGTTCTCGGGTTTATATTCATCCTCACAGGTGTGATCCAGGTGCGAGTCGGGAATGAGTTCCTCAGACTCAAACGCGGAGCGGATAACATCTATCTGGACTACATCGGCGACTATACAGGCTAAGCCACAAAGTAGTGATGACGACCAGCCAATGTCGTAAAACTAGGCAAATTGACTCGGCGCTGGTCAATTAAAACCGAACGGCGCTCTTGGGAAAATCCTCCCGAGCTTCGCGAAAGGCGAAGGTTCTATCAACCGATGGAACAAGGTGCAACAAACAAAAAACCTCTTGGGAAACCTCGAGGCTTTTTTGTTGGGAAAAATTATTGTTTTTTGGCGCGGGGCTTGTAGAAAAAGGCAACAGCGAACATTATCGCCAGCGCGATTGCCGAAATAATATAGAGATTCACTTCACTCATAATTTTATTCTTTATTTTGTATCACCACTACGTATATGATGGTGGCGATGACCCCAATAATAAGATAGGCTATAAGAAGTTCATTCATGGTCTGGCATCCTTCAAAAGATTAAGACTTAAAATTAAACATAAAACTGCCACTAGCGATCCCACAGTAAAAATTGGTAAGGTAATAATTCCTTCGCGGCTAGGAATAAAAAATCCTATCACGGCCGACGCCACAAGAATCTTAGATAAATCAGAGAAGTACTTGGATAATGCTTCAAGTTGAACGCGGCTCAGCTTCATTGTTTCATTATATCATATTCCCTCCCCACCCTCAAAACCCGGCACCGCTCGGTCACGTTCAAAGCCGCAAAAACGTTCTTAAGCTTCATTATTTATAGTATAAGGCAAGATTGCCCAAATTTCATTCTTTCTTATCCAATCGCTTTGCCTCCGCCCACGCCAATTCATGAATTTTTTTCATGGCGTCCGCGATTTCCGCGCTTTCAATAATGATTCCCAGCTTCTCGCGCCAGGAAGCAATCATAACCTTATCGTCATAGATATTTATTTCAGGAGAAAAATAGTATTTATCAGGAGGAATCAGGGCTGTTTCACGCATTTCCTCTTTATCATGGCTCGCTCTTTCTTTTCCAATCTCCGTTTTGGGGATTATCGCTTTAATTGTAATTCCTTTGTCGGCGCGGCGCTTGTAATATTCCGTAAAATATTTCGGTAAAGCGCGATGCATATCATCAACTGTCGCGTAGGCCAGAATTGTTTCGTGCGAAGTTAGCGTGTCTTCATAAACTTCAATCAACCCAGATGTTCCTTCATAAAATCTGACTTTAGGCCGTCCGGTGACATTATGTATGGATTTTAGTTCCGGAATTACGCTTTTTATTCTCTCGAGATGTTCTTCGTCCTGCGCCAGTTTATTTTTAAGTAGTATTTCTATTTTATCCGGGGACTCCGCGACATATTCTTGTTTCGGCTCTTTTCCGGAAACACTCGCCAAGCCTTTGTTTACTAGCCCATCCAGCACATCATAGCCGGTGGTGCGGTTCAAATTGGCTTTTCTTGTAATCTCCGAAACCGTCCCCTTGCCCAGCTCCAAGAGAGCCAAGTAAATTTTGGCCTTGTTTTTGGATAATCCTATAGCGATTAGCTCCTCCTCCATATGCCCTTATTTTAGGCGAGTTATTAGATTGTGTCAAATCTATTCCACAGAATCTAAATAAGCATTGGACTTTAAGCATTAATTCGTTAAAAGAGCTTGACAAATAAGTTATACTATGCTATACTCCCCATAGAAAGTCAAAAATGGTTCCTAAACAACCAAATACAAGGAGGATGAGATTATGAAGATTCTCGTTATTGATGATACGGAGATGAACCGGAAATCCGCAGAGATGGCTTTCGAAGATCACGAGCTGACGGTAGTGGACAGCTACGATGCCGCCGTCGAAGTTCTGGAAAAAAACAACTACGACGTTGTCCTCTCGGATCTTCTCATGCCGGCCAGTCATAACATGCTAGGGCCAGAAGGAATGAAGTATGCGGGCGAGTTAATGCCTGTAGGCTTCGCTTTAGCCCTCTTCGCCGCCAGACAAGGGACGAAGTATGTGGCCGTGGTAACTGCAACCAGCCATCACGATCATCCCGCAAGCGCCATGTTGGATCTTTTGGATTCATCTACTCCTGCGTTCGTGATAAACGGCGCGGTAGTCGGTTTCTCCAATCACAACATGAGTCCCGTTGAAGGAACGGTATGCCCAGTTTGTCATGGTGGAGAAAAAATGGGTAACTGCAATCCATGCTGGGGAACCGGAAACATGATGGGCAAAAACTGGAAAGCAGCCCTCTCTGAAGTTATGCGCAAAACATGAGCGGGGATCCGAGTGAATAAATAAGCTCGGGCGAGACCGCAGCGCACGACAAGCCTTTGTCGGAAAACAAGGCAAATTGACTCAGCACTGGTCAATTAAAACCACACGGCGCTCTCGGGAAAATCCTCTCGAGCTTCGCGAAAGGCGAAGGTTCCATCAACCGATGGAACAAGGTGCAACAACAAAAAACCTCTTGGGGAACCTCGAGGCTTTTTTGTTTCTAAAAAATGATTACAATCATACGCTATAGCGTAGTATTATAATCATTTTCAAATTTCCACTTTGAGGCGGTCGCGGAGGATTCTTTTTGTCAAACTTGACCCAAATTTCCTAATCTGCTATCCTTAAGTAAGCCCATAGTTAAGATGGGTTTTTAATTTTAAAGAAAATGCTGGATATCAAAAATTTTCAAAGCGCCTTGGAGGAGCTTTTGGTGGACCGCGGCATCCCGCGGGAAAAAATAATGGAGACCATCGAGCTTGCGCTCGCCGCCGCCTACAAAAAGGACTATGGGAAAAAAGGGCAGATTGTGCGCGCAAAATTTGACCCCAAGAGCGGCCAAGCGGGTTTTTGGCAGGTAAAAATAGTGGTGGACGAGAGCATGCTTAAGAGCGAAGAGGAAGCCGAGGAAGAGAGGACGGCGGAACCGGAGCGCGAAAGAGAAAGAGAAAGAGACAAGGAAGGCAGTGAACTTGAAGAGGGCGTACGCAAGGTTCGCTTCAATCCCGAACGGCACATCATGCTGGAAGAGGCGCAAAAAATAAATCCCGACGCAAAGCCGGGGGAAGAGCTGACCTTTCCCCTGGAAACCCAGGCCGAATACGGGCGCATAGCGGCCCAGACCGCGAAACAGGTCATCATCCAGCGCCTTCGCGAAGCGGAACGCGAATCAATTTTCAACGAGTTTGCTTCGCGCGAAGGCGGGATCATCTCGGGCCTGGTACAGCGCGTGGAGGGGCGAAACGTGTTTTTGGATTTGGGGAGAGCCACGGCGGTTTTGCCGCGCGAAGAGCAGATCCGCGGCGAGCGCTACCGGATCGGCGAGCGCGTCAAGGCCTACCTGACTCTGGTTGAAAAAAACCCCAGAGGGCCGGGGCTTTATCTTTCGCGCTCGCACCCGAGATTCGTGATAAAGCTTTTTGAAATGGAAGTGCCCGAGATTCAAAATGGCATCGTGGAAATCAAGGCTGTCGCCCGGGAGGCGGGATCGCGTTCCAAGGTCGCGGTTGCCTCCAAGGAAGAAGGCGTGGATCCCGTCGGGTCATGCGTGGGCCAGAAAGGAATCAGGGTCGGAACCGTGATTGCCGAACTGGGCGGCGAGAAAATAGACATCATTGAATGGAGAGAAAATCCCGAGGAGTTCATCTCCAAAGCCCTTTCGCCCGCTAAAGTTCTGGACGTGGAGATAAACCCGGAGCGGAAGGAAGCGGAGGCCACGGTGGCCGAGGACCAGCTTTCGCTCGCCATCGGAAAGGGCGGGCAGAACGTGCGCCTCGCCGCGAAACTCACCGGCTACAAGATAAACATCCGTTCCAGGACTGGCGAGCGCTTGGCCGAGGCGAATCCTTTATCGGAATAACTTTTAAATTTAAATAAAATGACATCAGCCTATATTATCGCGAGCGCTCTCGCGGGAATCGCCTTCGCCCTTTGGGAGCGCGAGCTCGTCAAAAAAGCCCCGGCCGGCGACAGTCGGATGCGCGAGGTGGCGGACGCAATTGCGGCAGGTTCCAAGGCCTATTTGAAAAGACAATACCGCGTGGTGGGAGTCGTGGCGCTCGCTCTCTTTTTGACGCTCTGGTATTTTTTCGGATTTAACTCCGCCCTGGGATTTCTGGCCGGAGCGTCAGCCTCCGCGGCGGCGGGCTGGCTCGGCATGATGACATCTGTGCTGGCGAACGTGCGGACGGCCGAGGCCGCGAAGTCCGGGCTCGCCCCGGCTTTTAAGCTCGCTTTCCGGGGCGGAGCGGTGACAGGATTTTTGGTGGTTTCCCTGGGCTTGTTGACGGTGACGGGATTCTGGATTTTAACCCGGGACGTTACCGCCCTCGTCGGGCTTGCCTTCGGAGGGTCTTTGATCTCGGTCTTCGCGCGCCTGGGCGGCGGGATTTACACCAAGGGGGCGGACGTGGGCGCGGATTTGGTGGGAAAAATGGAGCTCGGAATTCCTGAAGACGACCCCAGAAACCCGGCGGTCATCGCGGATAATGTCGGCGACAACGTCGGCGACTGCGCCGGCATGGCCGCCGATCTTTTTGAAACCTACGCCGTGACTTTGATCGCGGCGATTCTGCTCGGCTCGCTCTTGTATCCGGGCGCCGCCTCGGCCATTTTATATCCCCTGTCGCTCGGAGCCGCGGCGCTCTTGGCCTCCGTCGCGGGCTCTTTCTTTGTCAGGGCCAGAACAAAAGAAAAAATCATGGCCGGGCTTTACAAAGGACTTCTGGCCTCGGGCCTGATGGCACTCGCGCTTTTTTGGCCGCTTGCGCGCTATTTCGCGAACGCCGGCGGAGCGGGCGGCGCCATCCCGGTTGAGGCCGGAAAACTTTTCCTGTCCGCCCTCGTCGGTCTGGCGGTAACGCTCTTGATAGTGGTTCTCACCGAATACTACACCTCGAAAAAATTTCGCCCCGTCAAGAGTATCGCCAAAGCGTCCGTCTCCGGGCACGGCACCAATATCATCATGGGGTTGGCGGTGGGGATGGAAGCGACCGTGGGACCGATTATCGTCATTGCTATCGGAAGCTATCTTGCCTTCGCGGCGGCGGGGCTTTACGGCATCGCGATCGCGGCGGTCTCCATGCTCTCGCTGGCCGGGATTATAGTCGCGATTGACGCTTTCGGACCGATCACCGACAACGCCGGAGGAATTGCCGAGATGGCCCAGCTTTCAGAAGAAGTTCGCGACGTGACCGACCCTCTGGACGCGGTCGGCAATACCACGAAAGCGGTGACCAAGGGCTACGCCATCGCCTCCGCCGGGCTCGCCGCGCTGGTTTTGTTCGGGTCCTACGTCTCCGAGATAAATAAATTCGGTCCGCCGACCGGTGGAGCAATCAATTTTGAAATTCAGGACCCGCAGGTGCTCTTGGGGCTTTTCTTGGGCGGCATGCTTCCCTATCTTTTCGGCGCGCTGGCCATGCTCGCTGTGGGAAAAACCGCCGGGGCAGTCGTGGAGGAAGTGCGCAGGCAGTTTCGCGAGAAAAAAATAATGGAAGGAATAGACAGGCCGGATTACGCCCGCGCGGTTGACATCGTAACCAAAGCCGCTTTACGCGAAATGATTTTACCCTCACTTCTACCCATCGTGATTACGATTCTGGTAGCACTTGTCTTCGGCCTCAAAGCTTTGGGCGGGCTTTTAATCGGCGTGATCGTGACCGGTCTTTTCCAGGCGCTCGCCATGACCTCGGGAGGCGCGGCCTGGGACAACGCCAAAAAATACATTGAGGAAGGAAACTTCGGCGGCAAAGGCTCCCCGGCGCACCAGGCGGCCATAACCGGAGATACCGTGGGCGACCCTTACAAAGATACCGCCGGACCAGCGATAAACCCCATGATAAAAGTGGTCAACATCGTGGCCCTGTTGCTCGTGGGGCTTTTGTTGTAAAGCTAAAAAACCCTTATTTTTCGAGGCCTAGAAACCATTGAAAATAAAGGGTTTTTCATGTTGTAAAATAAGGGGTTTCTAGTCCTTGACAAATAATGCTATCCATGCTATACTGAACTATAAGGATGAGTTGGGCCTTGAAAACTAAATGGATTCAATACTTTCTTTAGAGGAGAAGTAGAAAAAAGGCGATTTTGCGGTAGTATTCTTCTCTAATGCAAAGTCGCCTTTTTCAGTGGGTCGAGGCGGAGAGAAGATCAAAAATAATAATATAAAAGCGTCTTCCTCCACCCCGGCTCATGCATATAGGATGTGAGAGCCAGCAGTTCTTTGAGATTAACGTACGCAAAAACAGAAAAGGAGAAGGAAAATGGATAACGAAAAATTTATTGCAGCCGCTAGGCGTGGTCTCTCGACTCGGTCGTCAGTGGGCGACCGAGAGGGTCAGGGTCGAGGCCTCGTGGATGGCCACGAGGTTAAATACCAGTGGAGCTCTGGCTCCACTAAGATTCGCGAAACTGTGTGGGTTGACGGGGTGGAAGTGCTCAACACAGCACCCCACGGACATTACGTGAGAATCTAAAGAATCCTACTGACGGCAACCTCTGCCAGAAAGTGAGGCCGATTCCGAGATGGTCGGAATGCTTCTCGGGAAAGCCGGGAAAAAGTTTCCGCAAGGAGTCACTCCCTTGCGAGATAAAAAAAGAGGAGAGCTCTGCAGAAATGCACCTCTCCCTCTTACATGAATTCATTACCAAAGCGGTAGTGGGTTCATGAGAGAGAAGTTCTTTGAGAAATTATTTTTTGAGGAATTTTATAAATTCTTCGGGAGAGATATTGATGTCGCGGATGATGGCGCGGAGAGTGCCTCTGGGTCTGGGGAAGTTTAGACACGGGAAAAAGATTTTCTGTGCCTGGAAGCAGAGATAGTTTCCACGATCTCTACGCCGCGATCTATAGGAATTTTCTCGCCGTCTTTGGCAAGACTTTTTATATATACATCAATCGCATCGCGGACATTTTCTCGAGCTTCATCAAAACTTTCTCCCCAGGTGTGGCAGCCGGGAAGCGCCGGGACGTAGGCGTGAAAAGTGTTGTTCTCATCCGGCTCTATTATTATTCGGTAGGTATAAAAGTTCATATAAGTTATGATAATGCGCTGCCGACGTAAAATCAATGGGTCGAGACGAGGTTAGAAGCGAAAACTTGTAATCTCATCTCGGCTCACTGTGTCCTTCCGAAGCTTTATGCGGAGGAGGAATAGTGAACCGAATGTTCCTTTCAAAACGCAAAAATGCCCGCGGCTCCGACGGTTAAATCGGACAGAAGGAGAATAAGATGAGAAACGCTATCCTGTGGTTTGCTCGCATTGCGCGGGCGCTCGGTCATAACGGCGCGCTTTCCGACGAGGAAGCGCAAAACTGTTCATCCTTGAGGGCAGCGAACGCCCTCATGCGAGCAGCGGGCATCAATTACAATGATGCCCTTCCCCGAGATCAGAAGTGGATGTCGGGGAAAGAGGGATGGGATGAGGTGGATGACGATATTTACGGCAAGGGTGTGATGCACACCACTGCCTCGGGACGGCTGACTGTAACCATCCATGGCCGGACTTTCGAACTCCGTTTCGAGTCCGGCGCCGTCAATGATTTTGGCAACCATCTGGTTGCCCTCCTCTACCTCAACGACGAGGAAGAGGACGGAATGCGGGTTTACCCGCAGGTTGTGTCGAATCTTTTGGCGGGGCGTCCGGACCGGATTGCCCTTCTGGAGAAGATCGACGTAACGGGCGAGCTCATCGGCTCGCTCCGTAAACTCGCCAACGCGGTGCCGGAGCAAAGCGGCACCAAGGAGGCGCGGCAAATCGTTGACGCCATCGACAGCTTGTTGGTGGCCGAAACGGAATCCCCGGCCGTAGTTCAGTAGCATTTTTGCAGGCCTTTCAGGTTCAGGTCAAAGCGGTTTGTAGCTCCGCTGTGCTGATGAAAATCGGCGCAACAAGAATCAAAAGCTTATCCTGCTAGTTCTTTTGACGGCAGCCTCTGCCAGAAAGTGAGGCCGATTCCGAGACAGTCGGAATGCTTCTCAGGAAAGCCGAGAAAAAGTCACTCGAAACGGGGGAGGACTCAACATCTTCCCCCACTCGATTGAGTGTTTGAGAAAAATTTCGAACACTCTGAGAGTACAATTAAAAATTCAAGTAGCCTCTGTAAGGCTGTGGGGTCAGTTCTTAAGAATCGGATCTGGCGGCAGTGCGAGAAGTTAAAATCTCTCTCCTCTAAACACTGTTTCTAGGTCTGTATAATTTCTTTTGAATTGGCCCGCAGCCTTCTG
>Ga0209211_10008135_pt1 | contig 14449 bp, 11 predicted proteins | sample RifGroA2_FD_183992 | JGI IMG/M metagenome (GOLD analysis project Ga0209211, IMG submission 183992) | Groundwater microbial communities from Rifle, Colorado, USA - Groundwater A2 (SPAdes) (version 2) | ecosystem: Environmental > Aquatic > Deep subsurface > Groundwater | place: Rifle, Colorado...
CGCGGCGTGGCGCAGCGGCACCAGAACACGCAGGGCAATCGCTTTCAATTCCTCGGGCATGGCGTCGGCCAGACCGCGGCTTTCGACGAAGTTGAAATTGGCTTCGGTCGTATCCTGCTGCCGGGCACGGGTCAGCGTGTAGGTGCTGTAGTAGAACTGGCGCGGATCTTTGAGGGCATACCAGTCCTTCATGACGATGCGCGTGATGCCGGCATCGTAGAGCTCCTGTTCCGGATCCCAGGTTGGCCGGTAGTGCAGGTGTTCGGTCGCCTGAATGTCGTAGCTGCCCTCCTGATAACGCGAGGCCGGCTTGTCACCGAAGCGGCGAGCCAGATGATCGAAAGTCTGGCGTTGGGCCGGGATACTGACCGTACGCAGGTCGATTTGCATGATGCTGTCTCCTTGTTGATTTAGCTGCAGCGGCTGTGCAGGCTCAGCTGACGACGGTCAGGAAAGTTTCATGCAGCTTGCGCTGCGGGTAATCCAGTCCCTGACCGAAGTTGTCGAAGGTCCACACCAGGGGTTCCCAGTCCGGATACGGTTGGTAGCCGCCAAAGAAGGTTTCGAAACGGTTGCCTGACGGGTCCCAGGCGTAGATGGTGCAGCCGCGGGTGACGCCATGACGGGTCGGGCCGATGTCGACCGGCACCAGGTTCATCGACATGATGTCGCCAGCGCGCAACACTTTTTCCCAGCTATCCATCAGGAAAGAACAGTGATGCAGCTTGCCCGGCTCCGGATATTCGGCGAAGGCGATGTCGTGCACCTTGTGCGAGCAGGACAACCAGATCGCAGCGTTGCCGTTGCCATCCGGCGTCAACACGCTTTCGACAAGATAAAAGCCGAGCACTTCGGTAAATATCTTTTGCACTTCGGCCACGTTCGGCCCGTAGAGCAACGTGTGATCAAGGCGAACAGGGGCAATGCCATGTTCGGCTGCCTGGTTCCACGGAGCCGGATTGACCGTGCCGCTGCCGTTACCGATCTGGGTCTTTTCGGCAAAAAGCTCAATCGGGTGACCGGAGGGCAAAACGAAGCGAACACGCTCGCCGGTTTCCAGCATTTCGCCGGCCGGGATGCGCTCTGTCTTCAGGCCATAGGCCTGCAGGTCGGCGTCGAGCTTTTCCAGCGTCGCCTTGTCGAGCACCTTGAAGCCAAAAAAGTCGAGGCCGGCACGGTCGGCCTGACGAATGATGTAGCTGTGGTGATCGCGCTCATCCCAGCATTTGAAATAGACCCGCCCTTGCGTGTCGCGACCGGTTTCCACCAGTCCCAGCACGTCGCGGTAAAAAGTCGCTGCTTCCTCAAGATCCAGTACCCGAACCTGTGCATGTCCCGGGCGAAGTACGCCTGTCATTGCCATTGTCTTGTCTCCTCTTTCTCGTTAATGACTTAAAAATCGCTTCCAACACATCCTGATTCTTTGCGATCAGCTTTCGTGGTGAAGCTATCCGCAGGATGTGTGCCAACCTGACAAACCGTTGTTTTAATTAATCAATACAAAATTTATTCACCAAATCGTAATGACGTTGAATACTTTTGATTAACGAAATTTCATGAAATGAATAAATTTATCAACCCGCAAAACGAACAATCGTCTCGTCGCCACGAGCAGATTAGGAAGGCTGGGCTATACTGTCCAATACTAGATATGGCGCCAGTCCATACCTTTTTTGAACAATTCGAAAATTTCACCGGGGAGCAGAGAGTGGATCTTCGCCATCTCAAATATTTCATCGCTGTTGCCGAAGAGCTCAACATCGGCCGTGCCGCGTTGCGGCTGTGCATCTCGCAGCCACCGCTAACGCGGCAGATTCAGCAACTCGAAGAAGAGCTCGGCGTGCAGTTGTTCATCCGCACACCGCGCGGTGTCGAGCTGACGCAGGCCGGCGAGCTCTTCCACGAGGAGGCAACCAACATCCGCGCCCTGGTCGAGCAGGCCATCGAACGCACCAAGCGGGCGGGTCAGGGCAAGCTCGGGCGACTCGATATCGGCATTTTCGGCACGGGCATCCTGGGCACCATTCCCAAGCTGCTCCAGCTATTCAAGGACACCAACCCGGATGTCGTCGTCTCGCTGCACACCATGTCCAAGTCGGAACAGATCGAAGCGCTGCGCCAGCGCCGCATCACCATCGGCTTCAACCGCATGCTCTCACCGCTGCCCGACATCACGACCGAACTGATCATGCGCGAGCCGCTCTATCTGGTGGTCAACGAAGATCACCCGCTGAGTCAGCACGAATCGGTTCCGTTCATGGAAGTGGCCAAATATCCGCTGGTCCTCTTCCCGTCGGGCGCCCGGCCGAACTTTGTCGACCGGATCATTCAGCTTTGCGGGAACATGGGCGTCACGCCGCAGATTTCCCAGGTGGTTGGCGATGCCGTCACCGGCATGGCACTGGTCGCCGGCGGTTTCGGCATCACCATCGTTCCCAAGTCGGCAACCACCATCAGCCTGCCCGGAGTGGTCTGCCGCCCATTTCGCGATGCGATCTCGGCCACCGTCGATCTGAGCTGCATTTACCGCACCGACGATCACTCGCCGATCCTGCAGGCCTTCCTGGCCAGCGTGCAAAAATTTCGGGAAGCGCCCAGCGTCTAGCGGGCTGGCGCGCCCCTGTATTTCGGAATCCCACGGTCAACCGGAAAAATGGCTCGAAATTGAAATCCTGGAAAAAGCTGCTCAGGCAACCTTGAAACGGCCAGCCAAACCGGCCATTTCTTCGGACAGCACAGCCAGTTGCCTGGCGGCATCGGCCGTCTGAGTAATGGAACGGGAGTTTTCCTCAATACCTCGCGCAATCATCTCGACCTTCTGCGCGGCATCCCGCGAAGACTCATTTTGAGCAATGATCACCTGGGTAATCTCCGCCACCACACTGGCTGCCCGTTGTGCCGATTCGCGAATTTCAACGATGGAGCTTCCTGCACTATTAGCCAGCTGCACCCCATTACTTACGCGAACCACGCCGTTATCCATCTCCCGAACGGCACCCTCTGTCCCTTGCTGGGTACGAATGATGATTTCACCGATTTCATGCGTCGAAGCCGTCGTCCGCTCGGCCAATTTACGGACTTCATCAGCCACCACAGCAAAACCTCGCCCTTGCTCACCGGCCCGTGCCGCTTCGATCGCGGCATTCAGCGCCAACAGATTGGTCTGATCGGCAATCTCCTTGATCACCTGCACGATGCTGGAAATATGTCGCGACAATCCTTCCAGATCCCGAATCGTTCCGGCCACCACGTTGACCGCCTCGGCGATCCCCTGCATCTCACTGGCCGTCCGCTGAATGATCTGCCCTCCCCTATCGGCATACTCGCTCGACATTTCGCTGATCTGGTGAGCTTCCCTGGCATTGACACCAATGCATTCCATGGAACGGGACAGGTCAACCATTGATGACGACATTGCAGAAGCGGCACTACTTTGAGTTTCAACCGTCAGCGCACTGCGCTCAGCGGCCAGTGACAGATTGCGGGCGTTCTGATTCAGGCCATCGGCATTCTGGCGAATGGCGGCAATCAACTCGAGCAAATTGCTGCGCATGACAGAGAGTTTGTCGGACAGCTCGCCAATTTCGTCATTCCGGGAAATTGAAATCTCGCCGGTCAAATCGCCACCAGCAATCGCCGATGCAGTTTTACCCGCCTCCTTCAGACCGTTGCTGATATAACGAATGGTCAGAATCGCCGGTCCTCCGACAAATACCGCCCCAAGCACGAGAAAAGCCAGGAGCAAGGTCTGGCTCAGGCGATAACGGGATTCAGCAACTTCGTACTCGTCCTTGGCCACTCTGGCCTGATACGCGATCAATTCGCGCAAGGCTTCCAGAGCCGCCTGCCGCTCCTCCTTTACCGCATACAGAAACTCGCCAAGCACCCCGGCATCATTGAGTTTGCGGTCATCGATTTCACTGACGGTACGTAATATCTTGTCCATCCAGGCCTTGTGTTTTTCGGTAAACGCCGCGACCAGAACGTCTTCTTCTTCGGTATGCCTGGTCTCTTCATAACGCTTCCACTGCGCTTCAAAATTCTGCACATTGGCGCGCACCGCCTTGGTCAATGAGCTCGCGGTCTCATCCATCAAGCCGGATGCCGGCCGGCCCGGAGCACCTTCAAAAGCGAACAGCAGCTTCAGGGCATCTTCGCGAATATCGGCGTCGATGGTCGACAACAGCTGCATCGGAATTGCCCGATCCTCGTAGACAGACTTCAGGGATTTACTTGCTGCATCCAGCCCCCACCAGCCAATTCCTGCGGCAACGACATAGAGAGCTATGGACATGAAAGTGATGTAAATCAGTCGATGGGATATGCGCACCCGATTCGTCATGCTTCGCATAAACGATCTCATTATTTGTGTCTCCTTAAAATGCGTTGCGAGCGGGTCAACGAACAGCCGTAGTTGCTGCCTGCTCTTTTTTTTCTTGATTATTTATTTCTGCAGCCAATTCCCTGCTCAGCCTGGCGATAATCAATAATCGATCTTCAATCAAACCAGCGAGATGATCGAGCGTATGCATTGGCGCACCACTCAACGCAATCGTCTGATCTATCGTCCGCTGCAGGTCAGCCAGCAATTCCATTGAGCCGTTTGTGCTGCGCATGAAATCGCTCAGCAAACGACGACGCTCATGGACGAAGCCAGCCGGATCACGCACCGCCAGTTGCTCCAGGGCGCCTTCAGACAAAACCCCGCTCATGCCGGCAAATGGTCCGGTAGGCAGAGCGTTAATGACGCGACGGCCCACTCACGAGTAATTCCGACCCCGACTCCATCACCGGGAATGACACGTATCTTCATCACAAAACACCAAATCAAAAAAATGGGGGGCCAAAGGCCCCCCGAATGAGGGAGAAAAGGGGTTTCTACACAGAAACCCTCGCCCGCAGAGACAGTGAAATACTTAAGGCTGATTAATCCCCGCCGCGCAGGTTCTGAACCTGGAAGAGACCCGGAGGTGCCTTCTTCGGATCGACCTGGCCCTTGAACTGGGCGGTCGTGCAGTGCTTGGCCTGAACGTCAACCATGATCACGCCATCGTCGATACCAATGCCTGAACCCTTGTTCACCGGCAGGTGATGGTCAGGATGCGACTTGCCGACGCTGAAGGCCTTCCACAGTTCGCCCTTGCGGTCGTAGATGTCGATGGCACCGTTCAGGTTCTGCAACTGTGCATCCATGTAGAAAGTCCGCTTGCTGATCGGGTGGTTCGGATTGACCGGCACGGCTTCCAGCACATAGACCTTGCGCAATTGCCAGGTCGCATCCGGGAAGCATCCACCTTGACCACCGTAGTTCACGAACTTGTAGCCATCGGCTTCCTTGAACTCGTCGGAAAGCTTGAGTTCGTTGTGGTTCCACATCGGCAACAGCATGTTTTTGGTGCCCTTGTAGGTCCACTTCATGTCGGAAACTCGGCCGTTGTAACCTTCGAAGTCTTCGATCATCAGATCGGAGCCGAGGAAGGAGTCGGTCACCTGCCCTTGGGCCAGACGACGCACGCGACGCTGGAAGCCGAGATACAGGTATGCGTCGTCAAGCTTGCTGTCGTCTTCGAAGCGTTGGATCAGCAACTGCGTATTCTTGAGATCCTGCGGCTCGTTGGCCTTGACGTAAATCGCGCGGTACAGACCCGACGGATTCGGAGTGAATTCCGGAATCGGCGCATCCTTGGTCCGATGCATGAAGTTCAGGAAGTGGAAGTCATACTTGATGGTCTTCTCGATCTGCCCGGTAGTCATGTTGCGGTAACGCCAATAGAACGGCGAAATGACCGCACCGTCGCCCCAGTTAACACCGTACTTGTAGTTCCAGGCCAGCTTTTCACCAGCCCGTGGATCCTTCGCATCCGGCTCTTCCGGGAACGGACGGCCAGCCACGTAACCCGTCAGATTTTCGCCGGCTTTCGAGCCCAGCTTGGTCTTGTTCAGATTGGTTTTGGTGGCATTGATATAGCTGCTGTTGATCATGAACTGGGTGGTGGGCCCCACCTTCATTTCAAAAGCGCCATCCTTGAGCAGTTTGAACAAGCCAACCGACAGCACATCCTTGAACTGGTCCACGTTGGCCTTGGTGATGACGGTACCCGGTGTCACACCCGGTGCACTCGGCATGCCAGCCTTGTAGGGATTGAAAGAGTTTTCGACATCGGCTTCAGTGGCGGCAAATGCCGAGCCGACCAAACCTGCCGCCACCAGTGGCAGCAGGGAAATCATGGTTTTTTTCATGTGGTTGTCTCCGGGTATAAGTTAGAACTTGTAGTTAACACGAACGAAAATGTCGTTTTCCTTGAACGCAGCACCGATCGGGCCGGCGCGGAAGCGGCCGAGGGGTTCCATGCCGCTAAGTCCACGTGAATACGAGGTGAACGGATCCGCATCTCCGTTGGGTGCGGTATATGGCGCAAACGGATTACAGGAACGACAGTCATCGAAATTCCAGCGGGTGCGCCCTTCAGCCAGCTTGTAGTTGGCGCCAAAGGTCACCTTCAGATCGTTCGTGACGTTCCATTCAACCTGCGGAGCCATAGCCGTCGCCCGTGCCTGGAAGTCATGCGCGAAGATGATTTGCGGGCTCAGCGTGCCGTTACGCAGAAAGCCCTTGATCAGCAAAGTGCCGATAAAGTTGTCTTCCCAATCCGGCATACCAACAGGTCCCAGAGAACCCTGCTTCCATTCGTGATTAAAAATGTGTTGATAGAACAACTGCCCCGAAATCAGAGTTGCAGAAGTTTCGCTGATGAACGGGATGAAGGTTGGACGATCAATACCGATCACGCTGCGGAAAACATTGTTCTTCGAATACAGCTGCTCGCGTGCAGTATTGGAAAACTCTTCACCATCAGTAAACGCGGCCTCAACACGCACAGCAGCCCCTGCCGCAGGGAGTTGGAAGTCCATCGAGCCACCGATCAGGTTAACCCGCGGAAATTCCATATCGAAGGAAATCAGATAGGGCCAAGCATTTTGATACACCCCCGTGAAGGAGTTAGTCGCCCGCTTACCACCGTGCAGAGACGGCAATTGGGAACGATAGGTCAGCGCGTTCAGCGAGAAGGACAGGCCGTCTGCAGTCACGCCCTCATATTTTGCCCCCAGTTGGGTGTTCGACAATGACCAGTCAGGGAGATTAACGTCCTTGATGCCAATCTGCCCTGGGCCAAAATTGGTTGCTAACAACGTACCGGGCGCGACATTGGCAAAGTTGGCCACCGTGCCACCGTTATCCCAGAGATTGGCCATACCGCGGAAAAAACACCCCGCGTCCAGTATCACGTTAGGCGAACCGCATTGGCCCAGATTGTTGGCCCGGAACTGATCGAAGTTCCAGACGATCTGGAAGTTGCGGTCCTGCATAGACTCACTGGCACCCATGCGGTATTCCGCCTGGGCAATCCACATCGGAATGCGGATATCGGACAGTTCGTCGTAAATGTTGTTGCGCGAATAATCAACCGGGTTAATGACATCGAGGACGCGGAAGAGGTCAGTACGCCCCCAGACCACCTGCTGCTTACCCAGCTTCAGGAATAATCCCTTGCCATCACCCAGATCGAATGTCTTCTTGACATATAGCTCGCGAATGAAATCAAGTCGATCGTTGAATTCCGGCGCTTCCAATTCCGATAGCGTCTTGTCACCATAACCGCCAAAGTCACGGCAGCCACGACTATCAACGTCGCAGGGGCGCACAGGAACTCCAAACGCAACACCGCCATCAATGCCATGCCAGCGATCGCCAAGAACACGCAATCCCTCATTAGGATTGTTGGCATAGGTGTCAACAAACACATTTGTCGGAACCCCCAAGCCCAGAGCGACGGCGGTGTAGCCAATACCGCCGCCATGTGGCACCGAGACGTAACCGCCAGGCGTGGTTGACTGCAAATTGATCGCCCCACCCGCATCCTTGCCGTACTCGCTGCTGTTCATGCGATAAACGCCATCCCAGCTACCACGCAGGATGCCGTGGATACCCCAGCCATTGCCGGCCTTCTTGTCGAACTCGGCCTGCATGGTGTTGCGAAACTTGGCCAGGCCAGCGTGCTCGCGATGTGCCGTGTGGTTCTCGTAGGTCACATCGACCTGCCAGGGCGAAGAGTCTTCGCCCATCGACGGAAGGTCATCGCCCCACGCCTGTGTTGCGAAAGAGGCGGAGAGCGCTGCCGCGATGAGCGTCAGGCGCCTTCCAGTGTTTTGTTTTGTCTCCATGGATCAAACCCCCAATGGTTTTGTTTAAAAGAAAAGGTTGCTGTTCCCCCGGTCTTCCGGAGTGTTGTTAGTCGTTTTCCAGAACACCGTCTTCGTCGTAATGCACTGCCGTCACAAACTTCGGTTTGAAGACGACGCACCATGACGGCACGATCAGTACGGCAGCGATCGCGTTGACGATGAGCATGAAAGAAAGAAGGATCGCGGCGTCGGACTGGAAGCGCAGATCGGACATGAAGATCCACATCACGACGCCGGCAATCAGCGTGACGGCCGTGAAGCTCACGGCGTAGCCGGTGGTGGCAACGGCTGTGATGACGGCCTTTTTCATGTCGCGCATCACGGCATACTCTTCGCGGATGCGGTCCATGAAATAAACGGCGTAATCGATGCCGACGCCAACGCCGACGGCAATGACCGGTACGGTATTGACGCTGATCCCGATATTGAGCGCCCCCATGTAGGCATAGGTCATCAAGGTCGAGAACAACATCGGCAAGACCATCAGCCAGCCGGCGTGCAGCGAGCTGTAATAGATCATCACGATGAAGAAGGCGAGCAGCATGACCGCCGGAATGATGATCATGTGGTCGGTATGCAAGGCCTGATTGCCGGCTGCCGTGACGCCAATGATGCCGCCGCCCAGTTCGATGTGGAGACCAGGAACCTCGGCCTCAATCTTCTTGATCCCTTCCTCGGCCAGCGCGACGATGCGGTTGATCGTTTCGGCCTGGTGGTCCTTGTAGTAGAAGACCATGTTGGCTTCGTTTTCGTCGGAGGTGACGAATTCCTTCAAGGCACCGGGGATCGGGCTGGAGGCCATGTAGGCGAACATCAGGCCGCCGATTTCATCTGCCGTATCGGGCAACTGCATCCAGCGCGGGTCGTCGTTGTGGGTCAGTTTGTTGACCACACGCAGAACGCCCGGCATGGCCTTGGTGCCACCCAGCGCCGGATCAGACAGCATGTGTGCCTGGAAGCGCTCGATGGCCGCCATGACATCAGGACGCTTGATGCCGCCCTTCTCGTCCGTGCGTGCCGCGACGTGCAGCTCCTCGGAACCCGGGAAGCGCGTGTTGATGGCCTTGGTCGACACATTGAAGTCGTGGCTCAGGTGGAGCAGCGGCGAGCCTGGCTCCGATTCGCCGAGTTGTACCTTGCTTACGAAGTAGGTGCCGCCGATAGCACCGATCAGGGTCAGGATCAGGATCGAGCGAGCACCGCCGTCAGTGCCGCCGGTCATGGCCATGGCCTTGCCGAGGAAGGCACGGATGCCTTCATTGCCGTTCTGGTGGTTCTTCGGCGCCGGCAGGATGGTCAGGGCCAGCGGGACCATGAAGTGCACCGTGAAGATCACCGAGAAGCCCCAGAAACCGGCGGCCAGACCGAGTTTGTGGTTGAACGGCGCGGCACCCAGCATGAGCACAGCGATACCCACCGCATCGACGATGATGGCCAGCGAACCGGGGCGGAACAAGGCATCCAGCGCGTTGCGAGCCGCCTTCTTGCCGTCATGGACGATGGCCAGCTCTTCGTAATAGCGCACCACCAGTTGCACGCCGTGTGAGGTAGCGCGAGCAGCAATCAGGAAGGGAATCGGCAGCGACAGCGGCTCGAGGTTGATGCCCATCGCCGCCATGAAACCGAGGCCCCAGATTGACGACAGCGCGATCCCGAGGAGCGGCAGCGCGACGCCATAAAACCGACGGAAGTAGAGAATCAGCAGCGCGGACAGCAGGAGCAGCGTCCACATCATGATCTCGACAATCTGGTTGAGATAGGTATAGACCCAGCCGGTCAGTACCGGGTTGCCCGTGACGTATATCTGATGACCTGGACGGGCCAGCGTTTCGCGGACCTTCTGCAAGGCAGCAAAAGTAGTCGGGTAGTCGATCGAACCCTCGTTCATCTGGGCCTTGATCAGCGCCGCCTTCATGTCCGGCGAAACAAGCAGGCCGTAGATGGTCGGGTTGGCGATGACGTCGTTGCGCAACTGCTCGAGTTCGGCCACCGTACGCTTCGGCTTGAGCGGGTCGTAGTAGGACTCGGAAGCGAAACCGCCTTGATCGTCGAGGAATACCTTGCGCGCGGTGCGGTGCGTCAAGCTGCTGACGAGGTTGTGGTTGACGCTCGGCAGGTTGTCGACGCCTTGCGTCGCTTCGTGAATGAGTTGCAGGGTTTCATCGTTGAAGATGGTGCCCTTGTCGACTTCGACCGACATGACGATCATGTTGGCGCCGCCAAAGTTTTCCTTCAGGCGGTTATAGACCTTGATGTAGCTGTGGTTCTGCGGCAGCAGATCGGCAAAGTCCGTAAAGACGCGCAGGCTGGGTAAAGCCATGCTGAACAGGATGGTGACGGCCAGGACGAGCGACAGCACAATCTTCGGATTGCGGAAAATCCATTCCTCGCCCTTGTGCAGGGCATGAGTAATGGCATGACGTGTTTTTGCAACCATGGTGTTGATATCTCCCTGGCTTATTGTTTGGCGTGCGTGCTGACAGCACGGAGCAGCCCACCGGGGCCGCCAATCACGATGGCCGATTGGCCCGGCAGGGAAGCGCCGCCACCCAGGAAGACCGGCACGGGGTCGGTATACGGCACGGCGCGCCAGCTATCGCCTTCGAGGCGAGCAATGACGCCACCGGCACCAACGCCAAAGGGCTGGCCTTCGTGCATGAACAGGCGATTTAGCGTGGCCTGCGTTGTATTGGCCTGCTTGACCCAGAACTTGCCACCGTCGGTGGTGTGCAGGATCTGCCCGGCCAGGCCGCTCACCCAGCCCTCTTTGCCATTGGCAAACAGCGCCGCGTAGGGATAGAACTCGCCCGGCATCTTCGGGCCTTTTTTCCAGGTGGCACCGCCATCATCGGTCATCACCGTCAGGCCGAACTCGCCGAGGGCAATGCCATTTTTTTCGTCGAGGAACTGGATGGTCGTGATCTGCGTGTCTTCCCCCAGTTCGGTGGTTTTCCAGGTCTTGCCCTGATCGGCACTACCGGCAATGACCGCGTTGACGCCAACGACCCACCAGCCGCCCTGCTTGTCGCAAGTTACCGCCAATGGCGTACGCGGCAGGTCGAGGGGAAGCGATTTCCAGTTCTTGCCGTCGGTATCGGCCGACCACACCTTGTGGTAATGATCGATAGCGACGAAGCCCTGATCGCCACAGACGGTCATATCAACCAGGGAAGTATTGCCAAGCGACGTCCGCTTCCAGCTCTTGCCCTGATCTTCCGAGGTCAGGACGACACCGCTTTGCGTACCAGCCACGACCACCTTGCCATTGCTGGCCATAGCCTGACTGATGTCATAGCGATGCACCGAACGCTCACGCTCCGCTGCAATCCCGGACATGTCCGGTCCTTGCGAGCAAGCGGAAAGCACTCCGCAGGCAATGGTGGTGCCGAATGGCAGCCACGAGATTTTCTTCACCCAGCCCATCTACTCCTCCAGTTATCCGTGCCTTTTGCTGGCACTTTTTCAGTCGTATTTCGTTGAAACAGCCGTTGATACTTCGGCTCATTCAGACTATGCATTGCCCTCGCCAATACCGTCCAATACCAATTAACACGATGTTAAATACCACCAAGGTATGGATTGTTCCGCATTGGAAAACCGACATGCGAGCGTTTGATTCGAGAGGGTTCCTTGGTGCAGGAAGGAGCTTCCCGCACCAAGGACGCCGTTTTCAGCGCCCGAGATCTTTGGCCGTCTTGCCGCCGATTCCCCATTGCGCCTTGGGCACGTCGTGGATCCAGACACGGACGTTTTCAATCGGTGCACCGAGTGCTTCGACCAGGGCAGCGCTGACCTTTTCGATGACCGCCCTCTTCTGCTCTTCGGTTCGTCCTTCGATCAGATAGATTTGTGCGAACGGCATGGTGTCTCCTTAAACGAAACGGCAGCTGACGCCACCCAGCGACTGGATACGCAAATTGACATGATCGCCGGCGTTGACCGCAACAGCCTCGGTCACACCGCCGGACAGGATCATCGTGCCGGCCGGGATTTCTTCGCCACGCGCCCCGAGATGGTTGGCCAGCATGGCAATCGCCGCTGCCGGATGGCCGAGCACGGCAGCACCGGCGCCAATGGCGACGGGTTCGCCGTTCTTTTCCATGACCACGCCCAGCGTGCGCAGATCGAGACCGGCGACCGGCGTCATCTGACCGCCGAGGACAAAGCGCGACGACGAACAGTTGTCAGCGATGACGCTCTTCAGGTCGAATTTGAAATCGCGGTAGCGCGAATCGATGATCTCGATGCCCGGCATGATGAAATCGGTCGCCGCGAGCACGGCGCCGATGTGGCAACCCGGGCCTTTCAGGGCTTTCTTCAGGACGAAGACGATCTCCGGCTCGACCTTCGGGTGGATCAGTTGATCGATCTTGATCTCGCCGCCATCGGCGACGCTGAAGTAATCGACCAGGAAGCCGAAACACGGCGTTTCAACACCCATCTGCTTCATCTTGGCGTGCGAGGTCAGACCGGCTTTCAGACCGACGACGCGATTGCCGCGGGCCAGCTTGCGGCGGAGGATTTCGTTCTGGATGGCGTAGGCATCGTCCCAATCCATTTCCGGATGGGCATCGGTGATCTTGACAACGTCGTGCGCCTGCAGCTCGGCGTTTTCGAGCAGTTCGGCCAGTTGGCCAATCGTTTGCTGATTCAGTTTCATGCCATCAATCCCCGTTCGCGTGCCATGCTCATGGCGGTGTCTTCAATCATGTCTTCCTGGCCGCCCACCATGCCGCGCCGGCCTAATTCGACCAGGATGTCGCGAGCCGGTACGCCGTACTTGACGGAAGCACGCTTGGCAAACAACAGGAAGGAGCCATAGACGCCGGCATAGCCGAGCGTCAATGCATCGCGGTCGATGCGAATCGGGAAGTCCATCATCGGCACGACCAGGTCTTCGGCGACGTCGGTAATCTTGGCGACATCGACACCGGTCTCGATGCCCATCAGACTGCACACGGCGATCAGCACTTCCATCGGCGTATTGCCGGCACCGGCACCGAGGCCAGCAGCAGCCGCGTCGACGCGGTTGGCACCGACTTCAATGGCGGCGATGGAGTTGGCGACGCCCATGGCCAGATTGTGGTGGCCGTGGAAGCCGAGTTCGGTTTCCGGCTTCAATGCCGCACGCACGGCAGACAGGCGTTCCTTGACGCCTTCCGGCAGCAGATGACCGGCCGAGTCGGTAACGTAGATGCAGTTGGCGCCGTAGCCTTCCATGAGCTTGGCTTGCTTGACCAGGCCTTCGGCGCTGTTCATGTGGGCCATCATGAGGAAGCCGACGGTGTCCATCTCCAGCTTGCGGGCCATGGTGATGTGCTGTTCGGAAACGTCGGCTTCGGTACAGTGGGTGGCGACGCGGATGGTGTTGACGCCGAGGTCACGCGCCATCTTGAGGTGATCGACGGTGCCGATGCCGGGCAACAGCAGGGCCGAGACCTTGGCCTTCTTCATCCTGGGGATGACGGCGCCGAGGTATTCCTCATCCGTGTGGGCCGGGAAGCCGTAGTTGACCGAGGAACCACCGAGGCCGTCGCCGTGGGTGACTTCGATCAGCGGCACGCCGGCTTCATCGAGGCCGGTGGCGATGCTGATCATCTGGTCGAGGGTCATCAGGTGACGCTTGGGATGCATGCCATCCCGCAGGGTCATGTCGTGGACGGTTACTTTTTTGCCGCGCAAACTCATTTTCTTTTCTCCAGTACCTTAGGCAACGACCGGCTCAAGCTTGAGCGTGCCCTTGATCATTTCTTCGGCGAACATCTCGGCGGTGCGTGCACCGGCGGCGGTCATGATGTCGAGGTTGCCGGCGTAGGTCGGCAGGAAGTCGCCGAGGCCGGTGACTTCCATGTAGACGGAGACGCGGTTGCCGTCGAAGACCGGGCCGTTGACCAGGCGGTAGCCCGGGACGTACTTCTGGACTTCCTTGATCATGGCGTGGATGGATTCGGTGATCTTGGCCTGGTCCGGAGCGGTTTCGGTCAGGCAGTGAACCGTGTCGCGCATGACAAGCGGGGGTTCGGCCGGGTTGATGATGATGATGGCCTTGCCCTTCTTGGCGCCGCCGACCTTTTCGACGGCACCGGCGGTGGTCCGGGTGAATTCGTCGATGTTCTTGCGGGTGCCGGGGCCGGCGCTCTTGGAGGAGACGGTGGCAACGATTTCGCCGTAGGCGACCGGCTGGACGCGGGAGACGGCAGCAACC
>Ga0209211_10008137_pt1 | contig 14447 bp, 13 predicted proteins | sample RifGroA2_FD_183992 | JGI IMG/M metagenome (GOLD analysis project Ga0209211, IMG submission 183992) | Groundwater microbial communities from Rifle, Colorado, USA - Groundwater A2 (SPAdes) (version 2) | ecosystem: Environmental > Aquatic > Deep subsurface > Groundwater | place: Rifle, Colorado...
CGACGTTCTCCAGATCGTTGTGCTTGCCGCCGGCGCGCACGCATTTCTGCGAAGAAGCGGCGCGGGTGTAGGGGCGCTTGTCGAAGCCGAGGAACACGTCCTTGAACTGGTTCATGCCCGCGTTGGTGAACAACAGCGTCGGGTCTTCATGCGGAACCAGCGAACTGGATGCGACTACGGTATGGCCTTTGGAGGCGAAATAATCCAGGAACTTCTGGCGGATCTCACTGCTTTTCATTTACTCACCAATCATTCGATACGTTTAAACCTGGGGCGCTCGGAGCCGCCCGGACAAGGCTCGCATAATACCATCCGCGCCCCTGCGGGATGCCCAGAAAAGCAGCCGTCATTGGGGCCAATTCCGGCGCGCAACCCCCGTTCAGTGTTTCGATCTGCAAGGAATCTCGGTCGGTTCAATGGTTGGGCGGCACTGCGGGATGCTTTGAGAACAATGAGAACCTTGCAGAAATCGGGTCACATTCAGAGCAATTTCTCCTTCGGTCAATCTCAGGTTACGATGCATGTTATGAAGTTCCGCCAATTCCCAACAGCCGAGCCTACGCCAATTTTTTAAGGACGACACATCGATGAGCATCCCAGATTTTCAGTCACTAATGAGACCCTTGCTCGCCCTTCACGAGGATGGGCTTGAGCATATAAATCGGGACTTGGTTAATACGCTGGCAAAACAATTCTCGCTGACCGATGAGGAAAGAAGAGAGATGCTCCCAAGTGGTCGGGCAAAGATGTTCGACAATCGGATTGGCTGGGCAAAGACTTACATAGTCAATGCGGGTTTGATTGAAACCCCCAAGCGTGGCATTTCCGTTATTACAGAAAAAGGGCGCCAAGCGCTTAAAGAGCATGCCGACCGCATTGACCTACGCACGCTTGCCCTAATAACGGGTAAACCATCTCGCGGGAAGAAGTCGGATACTGCAGAAGAGGTTGAATCGACTTCCGAAATCGAAGTTGAGAGCAATGAAACTCCAGAGGAGGCTCTCGATAACGCATATCAAAAAATCAGGGGACGTGTCGAGCGAGAAATCATCTCGAAGATTCTTTCCAACCCCCCTGACTTTCTGGAGCGCGTCATCATCGATCTGGTAGTGAAAATGGGGTATGGAGGCAACCGAAAGGATGCTGGTGAGGCGATTGGTCGATCTGGTGATGAAGGCATTGATGGCATCATCAAAGAGGATCCGCTCGGTTTGGATGTCATATATCTACAAGCCAAGCGCTACGAGGGAACAGTTGGTCGTCCCGATATTCAAAAATTTGCGGGCGCTTTGCAAGGCCAGAGAGCGAAGAAAGGCATCTTCATTACTACATCAGGCTACTCAAAAGAAGCTCGTGAATTCGCATCAAAGATTGATACAAAAATTATCCTGATCGACGGGCCTATGCTGGCAAAGCTCATGTTTGATCATGGCATCGGTGTGTCAGCTAGTACCACTTATGAGGTGAGACGTATCGATACCGATTATTTCGATGAGAGCTAGTACAGGGTCATAGAATCAAATTCGATTTAACCTCACAGCGCAGCCAGCGCCTTGATATGCGCCGCCGCACTGCGCCCCAGCGCATGCAGTTCATACCCGCCTTCCAGCATCGACACGATGCGGCCCCCGGCATGTTTCGCCGCGACCTTCATCAGTTCGTCGGTCACCCAGGCGTAATCGCGTTCGGTCAGGCGCATCATCGCCATGTCGTCGTCGCGGTGCGCGTCGAAGCCGGCGGAGATCAGCAGCAGTTCGGGTTGGAAGGCTTCCAGCGCCGGCAGCCAATGCTGCGTCACCGCGTCGCGGAACTCCGCGCCGCCGGTGCCGGCGGGCAGCGGGACGTTGACGATGTGATCGTTGCCGCTGTCCGCGCCGACATAGGGATAGAACGGATGCTGGAAGGTGGAGCACAGCATCACGCGCGGGTCGTCGTGGAAGATGTTCTCGGTGCCGTTGCCATGGTGCACGTCGAAGTCCGCGATGGCTACCCTTTGCAAACCATATTGTTCCAGCGCGTGCGCCGCGGCGACCGCGACGTTATTGAAGATACAGAAGCCCATCGCCCTGCTCCGTTCGGCGTGGTGTCCGGGCGGGCGGATGTTGCAGAAGGCGTTTGCGACCTCACCCGACATCACCAGATCGACGCCCTGCACCGCAGCACCCGCCGCGCGCAATGCGGCCTTGTAGCTGAAGGGATTCATCGCGGTGTCGGGGTCGAGCTGCACGGTTCCCTGCTTCGGCGACAATAGTTCGACCGCATCGACATAGGCAGCATCGTGCACGCGCAGCAGTTGCTCGCGCGTCGCTTCCGGCGCTTCATAGCGCTGCAGGTGATCGAGTATGCCGGAGGCGATCAGCTGATCCTCGATTGCATGGATGCGCGCCGGCGCTTCCGGGTGATGTGCGCCCATGTCGTGCTTGAGACAGAGCGGATGGCTGATGTAGGCGGTATGCATGGCGAATGAATTTATCCCAGATGTCCATTGGAGCGCAGGTCGGGCTTTAGCCCGACATGTCGGGTTAAACCCGACCTGCAACCCCGTAATTTTGTGTGGCCTTATAGCGAACGAACCATTCGGTTTTATGAGGCGACAAGAAGTGTAATACTCCGGTGCTATGATACCCAACGAATCCATCATCAAGGCTGAAAAAACATGGGCAAACACTACCTAAATACGCTGTTCGCACCCAAATCAGTCGCCGTATTCGGCGCCAGCGAGCGGACCGATGCGGTCGGACAGATCGTGTTCCAGAACATGCTGGAAAGCGGCTTTCAGGGCGAGCTCTACCCGATCAACCCGAAGAGCCCGGAGGTGCAGGGCAAGCGCGCCTATGCCAGCATCGCCGACATCGGCAAACCGGTGGAACTGGTGGTGATCGCCACGCCGCCGCAGAGCGTGCCCGGCATCATCGAGGATTGCGGCATCCACGGCGTGAAGGCCGCGGTGATTATCACGGCGGGTTTCGGCGAAGCAGGCCCCGCCGGCATCGCACTGGAAAAACAGCTGATCGAGACCGCGCGCCGCTACAACATCCGTCTGGTCGGCCCTAACTGTCTGGGTATCATGCGCCCCTCTATCGGCCTGAACGCGACGTTCAACAAGGGTGGCGCTAACACCGGCAATATCGCCTTCATCTCGCAGTCCGGCGCGCTGTGCACCGCGATTCTGGATTGGGCGCAGAGCAACGATGTCGGCTTCTCCAGCGTGGTATCGATGGGTTCCTCGACCGATGTCGATTTCGGCGAAATCCTCGACTACTTCATCTCCGACGCCAAGACCAGCAGCATCCTGATGTACATCGAAGGCATCCGCAATTCGCGCACCTTCATGAGCGCGTTGCGCGCCGCGGCGCGCATCAAGCCGGTGATCCTGGTCAAGGTCGGTCGCCATGCGGCGGGCTCCAAGGCCGCGATGTCGCACACCGCCTCGCTGGTGGGCGCGGACGATGTATTCGACGCCGCCGTCAGCCGCGTCGGCGTGGTACGGGTGCAGACCATCACCCAGCTGTTCACCGCCGCCAAGGCGTTGTCCTGCGGCTTCCGTCCGGTCGGCAACCGGCTCGCCATCGTTACCAACGGCGGCGGGCCGGGTGTGATGGCGACTGACCGCGCCGCCGATCTTGGGCTGGCGATGGCCACATTGTCCGACAGCACCATCGAATACCTGAATGGATACCTGCCGCCGAACTGGCCGCACAGCAACCCGGTGGACATCATCGGCGATGCGCAGGCGGATCGTTACCATCACGCGGTGAAGGCCTGTCTCGAAGACGACAACGTGGACGGCGTGCTCGCCATCCTCACCCCGCAGGCGATGACCAAGCCGCTGGAATCGGCGCAGGCGCTGATCGAACTGTCCAACACGCACAGCAAGCCGCTGCTGACCTGCTGGATGGGCGAGTCGCAGGTCGCGGAGGCGCGCACCGCCTTCGCCCAGGCGCACAAGCCGAACTTCCGCACGCCGGAGCCTGCAGTCGAGGTGTTCTCGCACCTGTCCGCCTACTACCGAAACCAGAAGCTGCTGATGCAAATGCCCGGCCCCTTATCGCCACACCACGCTGAACCCGATGTGGAAAGCGCACGGCTGATCATCGAGGGCGCTATGCAGGAACATCGCAAGGTGCTGACCGAAATGGAATCCAAGGCCCTACTGTCGGCCTTCCATATTCCCGTCGCAAAGACCATGGTCGCGCACTCGCCCAACGAGGCGCTGCTGATCGCGCAGCAACTGGGCTTCCCGGTGGCGATGAAAGTCAATTCGCACGACATCACCCACAAGAGCGATGCGGGCGGCGTGCTGCTGAATCTGGGCAATGCGCATGAAGTCCGCGCCGCCTACCAGCACATCCACGACAACATCAAACGCAATCGCCCCAACGCTACGATGGACGGTATTTCCATCGAGCCTATGATCGTCAAACCGAATGGCCGCGAGCTGATGATAGGCGTGACCAGCGACCCGGTGTTCGGTCCGGTCATCACCTTCGGCGCGGGCGGCACTGCCGTCGAAATCATGGGCGACCGCGCCGTCGCACTACCGCCGCTGAACAACTTCCTGGTCAAGGACCTGATTCAGGGCACCCGCATCTCGAAGATGCTGGGCGCATTCCGCAACATGGCGCCGGCCAACATGGAAGCGCTGGAAGACGTGCTGCTGCGCGTCTCGGAAATGCTGTGCGAATTGCCGCTGCTGAAAGAGATGGACATCAATCCGCTGATCCTCGACGAGAACGGCGCGTTGGCCGCCGATGCGCGCGTGGTGGTGGAATATCGCCAGCCCAGCGCCGACCGCTACGCGCACATGGCGATCTATCCCTACCCCACCCATCTGGTCAACCAGTGGCAACTCGCCGACGGCACCGATATCACCATCCGTCCGATCCGCCCGGAAGACGCCGAACTGGTGCAGAAGTTCGTGCATGACCTGTCGGAAGAGTCCAAATATTTCCGCTTCATGAACAGCATGCAGGAACTGACCGAGACCATGCTGGTGCGCTTCACCCAGATCGATTACAGCCGCGAGATGGCGCTGATCGCGGTGACGCAGGAACAGGATCACGAAATCGAACTGGGCGTCGCGCGCTACGCGATCAACCCGGACGGCGACACCTGCGAATTCGCATTGGTGGTGGCGGACAACATCACCGGCAAAGGCTTGGGGCAAAAGCTCATGGTCTCGTTGATGGAAGCCGGTCGCGCCAGCGGCCTGAAAACGATAGAGGGCGAAGTATTGAAAAACAACCACAACATGCTCAAGCTCACCAGCCGCCTGGGCTTCAGCAGCAAGATCAGCGTGGACGATCCGGGCATCGTCAAGGTCAGCAAAGCGCTGTAACTTCGCGCAAATGGCGTATGAAAGGTAAGAAGGTACGGACATGACTGCAATCGACGGACACATCGCCTTGGTCACACTGCTGGCCGCACTTGCGGGCGGGCTCGACAAACCCCAAAGCAACTGGAGTGAAATCGACATCCGGCTGCCCGCCGCTCAACAAGTTCAACAAAAGCTGAACCAACAGGGCTATCTGACCGACAGCGCCATCCCGTCCACACACAAGAAAATCTCCCCCGCCGATTTTTTCCGCATCGTCGAGATTGCACCCAAGGCCATCCTCGCTCCCGATGCACTGAAAACATCGCCCGCCGGAACGGTCACGCTGCTGCACATCAAGGTCGGCGACAGCCAGGATTACTATTTCGTCGGCGAACAGGAACGTTTCAAGGATCGCAACGCACAGGAAATCTGGAACATCCTGCGCCATTACCGCAACTGAAGGGAACGACATGACCACACCATCCGACAAGCCTCCCCGCCGCACCCGGCGCCCCGTCGCCAGGCAGGTCGCGCAAGGCGACATCTCGCCCGAGCAGAGCCGCGAAGGGATAGACCGTTTCGTCGTGGATCAGGCAGTCGATGCCGCCACCCTTTCCAAAACCGTCGCCGTCGAAGACATAGTCACCACGCTGGGGAGTGACGCCCCTACCCTCGCAAAGTCGCTGGAGGCGATCATGGCCGGCGCTTCACCGGAAGACGCCGCTATCCTGCGCAAGGCGCTGCTGCAACAACCGGTCACAAGGGCCCCCTCCCACCCGGATGACGAGCTGGCGGACAACTGGCGCGAAGGAGGCTACCCCTACAAAAACCTGATGACGCGCAAGAGCTATGAAACGCAGAAGTACGCGCTGCAGGTCGAGTTGCTGAAACTCCAGGCCTGGGTCAAAGAGACCGGCCAGAAGGTCGTCATCGTGTTCGAGGGCCGCGACGCCGCCGGCAAGGGAGGCACCATCAAGCGCTTCATGGAACACCTGAATCCTCGCGGCGCGCGCGTGGTCGCGCTGGAGAAACCCTCCGAGGTCGAGCGCGGCCAGTGGTACTTCCAGCGCTATGTGGAGCACTTCCCCACCGCCGGCGAGATCGTGCTGTTCGACCGTTCCTGGTACAACCGCGCCGGCGTCGAACGCGTGATGAACTTCTGCACGCCGGACGAATACAACGAGTTCATGCGCCAGACGCCGGAATTCGAGCGCAACCTCGTACGCAGTGGCATCCACCTGATCAAGTTCTGGTTCTCGGTCAGCCGCGAGGAGCAGCACCGCCGTTTCGAGGAACGTAAAGTGCATCCGCTGAAACAATGGAAACTCAGCCCGATCGACCTCGCCTCGCTCGACAAATGGGACGATTACACCAAGTCCAAAGAGGCAATGTTCTTCTACACCGATACCGCCGATTCGCCGTGGACCGTGATCAAGTCGGACTGCAAGAAACGCGCGCGGCTCAATGCGATGCGCTACATCCTGCACAAGCTGCCTTACGACAACAAGGACATCGCCCACATCGCCTCGCTGGACCCGCTGCTGGTCGGCCGCGCCCATGTGGTGTACGAACAGGGCGAGAACGTGAACGCGCTGCTATGACGAACATGAACGAACCATCCGATCCCTCGAATCCATCCGACTTGGCGATGCTGCGCGACAAACTGCGCGTCTTCGCCGCAGAGCGCGACTGGGAGCAATTCCATTCGCCGAAGAATCTGAGCATGGCGCTGATGGTGGAGGTCGCCGAACTGATGGAACACTTCCAGTGGCTGACCGAAGCACAGTCGGCCGAACTTCCGCCGGATAAGCAGCAAGAGGTCAGCGAGGAACTGGCCGACTGCTTGCTCTATCTGGTGCGCCTGTCCGACCGGCTGGGCGTGGACCTGCGCGCAGCCGCACTGCACAAGCTGGAGAAGAACGCGGCGAAATACCCGGCAGATCGGGTGCGCGGCAGTTCGAAGAAATACACGGAGTATTGAAGCGCGAGCAAATCGCCCGGCAAGCCGGGCTCCTACATGAAATGTCTCATGAAATATCCGGGCTAACGTTTTCGGACGTGCAGTTCTGGATTCCGGATGAGGGCGTATTCCAGTGCATTAGCCAGACTGTCGATCAAAGCCGCCTGCAACTCGGGACTGAGATCGTCGGCAGATTCAACCGTAGCCTGATATGCAGCCAGCGAGACCTGATGTCCATCCGTATCGAATGCTGCGACGTGAACGGCGACTGAAGAAGTCCAGTATTCGATGTTTACGGCGGTTCCGTTTTCAAGACGAAACTCATTCCTGTTGGTTTTGTGTCGGCTCATTTTCGACTCCTTTTTTTCGATGGTTAACAGCGGGGCATTAACGCCTGGTTCAGCTTCCCTGCACCGGCTTGAATCAGGCCTGCATCTCGGATAATTCGGCCGCTGCTCTCTGAATATCGGCAGGAAAATCGGTTATATCCTGCACCTGACGCACCTCGATGATCTCGTTGTCGGAAGCCGGACAGAGCGACGCCCAGCCGATGGCCTCTTCCTTCGAGCTGACCTGTATTATCCAGTAACCGCCGAGCGTTTCGTTCACCCCTGCGAAGGGGCCGTAATTCACCGTAGACTTGCCCCCCGAGAACGTGATGCGCGCCCCCATCGATGGCGGGTGCAAACCATCGAGCGTGAGCAGCACACCGGCATCCTTCAGGGATTTGTTGTACTTCATCATCGCCTCGACAGCCTCGGCGCCGGGCATCGCACCCGGCGCGGCATTCTCGTATCCCTTGGGGATCATCAGCATCATGAATCGCATGGCGCGGTCTCCTTCTGTTTTCAGGGTTTAAGCCAAAGTCCCGAGAGTGCATCCAACGGCATTGGTGTGAATCTTGAGCCAGAAGCGGCCGATTAGAAATAAGCTGGATTGTGTAGAAAACGCTGAGGAGCTGCGATCGGGCAAGCTGCTTTTGAGTCTGGATGAGCCTACGCTTTCCGAAGTGGAAAATTGTGGCTGGATGAAGCCGAACGCCTCCTTGAAGACTACCGTGCCGGGCGTGTGCAGGGCATTCCTGCGGATGAAGTGTTTCGCCGCGCCGTGCCTATTTCCCCGCCAGCCACTCCGCCATCCCTTGCCCCGCAGCCCTCCCGCTGGAGAAGCAGGCGGTCAGCAGGTAGCCGCCGGTGGGCGCTTCCCAGTCCAGCATTTCGCCGGCGCAGAACACGCCGGGCAAATCGCGCAACATCAGGCGTTCGTCGAGCGCCTCGAACGCCACGCCGCCGGCGCTGCTGATGGCTTCGACCAGCGGACGCGGGGCGATCAGGCGCAGCGGCAACGCCTTGATCGTCGCCGCCAGCCGCATCGGATCGTTCATCGCCTCCGCACTCAGCGCCTCGCGCAGCAGGTTGGCCTTGACGCCCTTCAACCCTAAGCGACTCTGCAGATGGCTGGACAGCGAACGCGAACCGCGCGGATGAGCCACCTCGGTTTGCACGCGCTCCAAACTCCAGTCCGGCAGCAGGTCGAGCAGCAGCACTGCATGGCCTGCGCGTTCGATCTCGTCGCGCAGTGCGGCGGACAGCGCATAGATCAGCCCCCCTTCGATGCCGTGTTCGGTGACGACGCATTCGCCGCGCTGCATCGCACCGCCGACGCAGGACGCGGCGATGGACTTCAACGGCTCGCCGACGTAGCGGCTGCGGAAGTGCGGACTCCATTCGATATCGAAGCCGCAATTGGACGGACGCAGCGGTGCGACCGCGACGCCGCGCTGTTCCAGCCAAGGCAGCCATGCGCCGTCCGAGCCGAGCTGCGGCCAGCTGCCGCCGCCCAGCGCCAGCACCACGCCGTCCGCCTGCACCGTCGTCTCGCCCTGCGGCGTGGCTAAGCGCAGCGCGCCATCGGCATCCCAGCCGCACCAGCGATGGCGCGCATGGAAACGCACGCCCTGTTCGCGCAAGCGATGCAGCCAGGCGCGCAGCAGCGGCGCGGCTTTCATTTCGACGGGGAACACGCGGCCGGAACTACCGACAAAACTGTCTATGCCGAGACCCTGCATCCAGTCGCGCAGCGCCTGCGGGGGAAATTCACGCACCAGCGGTTCAATCTGCGCGCGGCGCGAGCCATAGCGCGCAAGCAGGTCGTCCAGCGGCTCGGCATGGGTGATGTTCATGCCGCCCTTGCCCGCCATCAGGAACTTGCGGCCCACGCTGGGCATCGCATCGTAGAGATCGACCTGAACGCCAGACTGCGCCAGCACCTCCGCCGCCATCAGCCCGGCGGGGCCGCCGCCGATGATCGCGACTGTAGCTTGGGATGTACTCAATGCCATGCGCCCGATCATTGTTGAAGCTGAAAACTCATTGAAAGTAATAATTTAATGCTGAACAATTTCTGAACTTGTATATTTTCCATCAGGGTCGAAATAGATGTGCAAGACGTCATAATCAATCATGAATCCGCTACACACTCCCAATATGTATTGATATTCCGCTGGCGTAACGTGTTCTGCGGGCACGCCCAATAGATGCTCGGCATCTTGACGTGACATGCCGGGAATAAGCAGTCTATTTTTTATGTCCCCAGCCATTTTTCCGCGATAACAGGTGAATTCAGCAGCCTCAGTCTGCGGCGCAAACCATTGTGTACGATCGAAGCGTGAGACTGTAAAAACACCGCCAGACATCCACCAATATAAAACTGCGACAAAAAGTATTAGCGCAATGGCAAGCACACCAATAGCTATCGCTATGTATTTCGCGACACGGCGAAAGGTCACAGGGGTTTTCGCTTTAACTTCTGTCATTTATGACCATCTCATCACGTTTCTACCTTCTCCCTAACCCGCCCCCTGCAAGGGAGGGGATTGTTTCGGTTGAGTACTGCGATCACTAGCAAATTTTCCGGCAGCTCAAACCACCGCCACCCGCGCCGCGCCTTCGCGCATCGCCCCGACCACCGCGGCCTGTTCGAACCCGGCATCCTTGAAACAACGCAGCACTTCATCCGCCGCCTCGGGAGCGACGCTTACCAGCAGGCCGCCGCTGGTCTGCGCATCGGCGAGCAAACGCTGCTTCCAGCTTTCCAGTTGCGGAGAGAAATCGAGGTCCTGGCCGTAGCTCGCGAGGTTGCGGTCAATGGCACCTGGGCCTATGCCCTGTTGCGCCAGCGGCAAGGCCTCGGACAAGACCGGCACTTTATCGAACTTCACTTCCGCGCCGAGCCCAGAGCCACGGCACACTTCCAGCAAGTGGCCGAGCAGGCCGAAGCCGGTCACGTCCGTCAGCGCGTGCACGTCGTCCATCGCGGACAGCGCGCTACCCACCACGTTGAGCTTGGTGGTCGCGGATATCATCTGCGCATAACCTTCAGCAGACAGCATGTCCTTCTTCAGCGCGGCGGCCAGTACGCCTACACCGATACCCTTGCCGAGGATCAGCACGTCGCCGGCCTTTGCGCCGCTGTTCTTCTTCAGCTTGTCGGGATGCACGATGCCCAATGCGACCAGTCCGTAGATCGGCTCGACGGAATCGATGGAATGTCCGCCCGCGAGCGGGATGCCCGCCGCCTTACACACCGCCTCGCCACCCTGCAGAATGGAGCGTATGGTCTCTACCGGCAGCTTGTTGATCGGCATGCCAACGATGGCCAGCGCCATGATCGGCGTGCCGCCCATCGCGTACACGTCAGACAGCGCATTGGTTGCGGCGATGCGGCCGAAGTCGAACGGGTCGTCGACAATGGGCATGAAGAAATCGGTGGTGGCGATAATCGCCTGCTGGTCGTTCAGGCGGTACACCGCCGCGTCGTCGCTGGTCTCGGCGCCGACCAGCAGGTCGGGGAACGGCAGTTTCGCCTTCGCTTCGCCCAGTATCTGCTGCAGCAGGCCCGGCGCGATTTTACAGCCGCAGCCGCCGCCGTGAGACAATTGGGTCAACTTCACTTCAGATGCATTCATTACCTTACCCGACTATGCTTTTCAAAACCGCGAACCTATCACAGCTGGCCGAATTTGACGAAATTATCGACGTGCGCACGCCGTCCGAGTTCGCCGACGACCATATTCCCGGCGCGATCAACTGCCCGGTGCTGTCCGACGAAGAGCGCATCACCGTCGGCACGTTATACAAGCAGGTCTCGCCGTTCGAGGCGCGCAAGGTCGGCGGCGCGCTGGCCGCAAAGAACATCGCACGCCATCTGGAAACCGTCTTCCACGACAAGCCGAGGTCCTGGAAACCGATGGTCTACTGCTGGCGCGGCGGCCAGCGTAGCGGCGCGATGAGCATCATCCTCGCGCAGGTGGGATGGATGGCCCATAAGCTGGAAGGCGGCTACAAGACCTATCGCCGCGATGTGCTGGATCAGTTGGAGGCGCTGCCGCAGCGCTACACGTTCAAGGTGGTGTGCGGCCCGACCGGCTCGGGCAAGAGCCGTTTGCTCGCCGCACTCGTTGAAACCGGCCATCAGGTCCTCGACCTCGAAGGGCTGGCGCGGCATCGCGGCTCGGTGCTGGGCAATCTGCCGCAACAGCCGCAGCCGTCGCAGAAATGGTTCGACAGCCAGTTGCTGCTGGCCCTGCGCGAACTCGACCCGGCGCGTCCGGTGTACGTGGAATCGGAAAGCAAGAAGATCGGCAGCATCGCCCTGCCCGCCGCGCTGTTCGATGCGATGCACGCAAGCGCCTGCCTGGTGGTGGAGACGCCGCTGGAGGTGCGCGTAGCGGGCCTGCAGGAGGACTATCTCCATTACATCAACGACCCGGAAGCGCTGATCGCCCAACTGCAATCGCTGCACCAGTTTCACGGCAGCGAGAAGTTGCAGCAGTGGGGCGAACTGATACGCGCAGGAGATTTTGCCGCACTGGTCGCGGAACTGCTCACGCAGCACTACGATCCCAGCTACTTCCGTTCGCTATCAAAGCACTACCCGAATCTGCCTGCGGCGCAGACCCTGACGCTGCACGACTTGTCGCCTGAGGCCTTGCGCGAGGTAGCAAAACATCTGTAGGGGCGAGATTTATCGCGCTCCTGCGTGTATCACAGGTAGGGTGGGCTCTGCCCGACATGGTGGGCAGAGCCCACCCTACATGCCGTCGAACACCCACGCATCCATCGCCAGCATACCGAGAGTCGTCACGCGGTTCATATGCTGCGCGCTGCGGATGTCATCCGCCGCGCCGAGTGCTACGAACAGCGGCAGCAGGTGTTCGTCGGTGGGGTGATTCTGTACGGCATGCGGTGCGAGGCTGCGGTACTCGATCAATGCCTGCAGATCGCCCTCACGTATCCGTTCCGCAATCCAGTCGCGAAACTCCGTCACCCACGCAGGTGCGGGTTCGCCCTGCGGATGCCGGAAGATGGCGCGCAAATTGTGGGTGATCGCGCCGCTGCCGACGATCAGCACCCCCTGTTCGCGCAACAGATGCAACGCGCGCCCCAGCGCGACATGCCATGCGGGATTCTTGTCCGGTTGCAGCGAGAGTTGCGCGACCGGCACATCCGCCTGCGGATACATAAAGCTCAACGGCACCCATGCGCCATGATCCAGACCGTGTGTACCGTCCAGTTGCGCCGCGATCCCGGCCTGCTGCAGCACCGCAATGGCGGCCTCCGCCATCTGCGGCGCACCGGGTGCTTCATAGCGCAACCGGTATAGCTCGTCAGAGAAACCGCTGAAATCGTGGATGGTCTCGGGCCGCACGGCATTGCTGACGGTGGGCACTGCCGTTTCCCAATGCGCCGAGATCATCAGGATGGCGGCAGGCCTAGGCAGGCACTTGCCTAACTGCCGCCAAGCCTCGCCTGTCTCGCCGCCATCCAGCGGCAGCGAGGGTGCACCGTGAGAGAGAAACAGAACCGGCATCATAGCCACACCTCCTGATGAATATAACCGTGGATTCATGCTAGCACACCAGCACGCCGCAACGCATACGGCTAAAATGCAGGTCAGAACTCAGGAGCAGTAATCATGGAATACCGGCGACTCGGCGACAGCGACTTGCATATCTCGGCATTGGGCCTCGGCACGATGACCTTCGGCGAACAGAACAGCGAGGCGGAAGCGCATGCCCAACTCGACTACGCGGTGTCGCGCGGCGTGAATTTCATCGACACCGCCGAGATGTACCCGGTCGCACCGCGCGCCGAGACGGTGCACCGCACCGAGAGCTACATCGGCGAGTGGCTGAAGCGCCAGCAGCGCGACAAGCTCGTCGTCGCCACCAAAATCGCCGGACCGGCGCGCGGCTTCTCGTGGATACGCAATGGCCCACGCATCGATCGCGAACAGATCAATGCGGCGATAGACGCCAGCCTGCGCCGCCTGCAGACCGATTACGTCGACCTGTACCAGATTCACTGGCCGGATCGCTATGTGCCGATGTTCGGCGCGACCGGCTATGACAAGTCGCAAGAGCGTGACAGCGTGCCCATCGCCGAGCAACTGCAAGTGCTGGCGGAACTGGTGCGAGCCGGCAAGGTGCGCCATATCGGCCTGTCCAACGAAACGCCATGGGGTGTGATGGAATTCGCGCGCTGCGCGGAACAGCTCGGGCTGCCGAAGATCGTCAGCATCCAGAATGCCTACCACCTGATGAACCGCACCTTCGAGGCGGGGCTGGCGGAAGTGTGCCGCCACGCGAACGTCGGCCTGCTTGCCTACAGCCCGCTCGCGTTCGGCCATCTCACCGGCAAGTACCTCGCCGATCCGCAGGCGCATGGACGCATCACCCTGTTCCCCAACTTCGGCCAGCGCTACAACAAACCCAACGTGCCCGCCGCCAGCGCCGAATATGTGCGCATCGCCCAGGAAGCCGGACTCAGCCCGGCGCAGATGGCGCTGGCCTGGGCGCGCACCCGCTGGTTCGCCGCCAGCGTGATCCTCGGCGCGACCAGTCTGGCCCAGTTGAAGGAAAATCTGGACAGCATGGAGCTGCAACTATCCGCCGGAGTGCTGGAGCGCATCGAGGGAGTGCACCGGCGCTATCCGAATCCCGCGCCATAATCCACGACAACAACGCACACCTACCTACCGCGATACTACCCCGCGATAATTAAGTTACCCCCGGCAAAGCCGGGGGTTTATCTCTATTAGCCCCTCAAAGGGGCAAAAACGTGATGCGCCTAAAGGCGCTGGCTCACATGCCTAATTTGAGCTGATCAT
>Ga0209211_10008138_pt1 | contig 14446 bp, 11 predicted proteins | sample RifGroA2_FD_183992 | JGI IMG/M metagenome (GOLD analysis project Ga0209211, IMG submission 183992) | Groundwater microbial communities from Rifle, Colorado, USA - Groundwater A2 (SPAdes) (version 2) | ecosystem: Environmental > Aquatic > Deep subsurface > Groundwater | place: Rifle, Colorado...
GAAGATGATCATCAGCACGCCGCGATCATCTTCGTCGCGGATCAGCCGCCCCGAGCCCTGCTTCATGCTGATCACCGCGCGCGGCAACTGGTATTCCATGAAGGGATTGCGCCCCGCCGCGCGCAGCCGGTCGATGCGCGCCGAGAGCACCGGGTCGTCGGGCGGCGCGAAGGGCAGCTTGTCGATGACCACCAGCGACAAGGCCTCGCCGCGCACGTCGACGCCTTCCCAGAAACTCTGGCTGGCGACCAGGATCGCGTTGCCGAGAAAGCGGAAGCGCTCCAGCAGTTCCGTGCGCGAGCCCTCGCCCTGCATCAAGAGCGGCAGATCGAGCCCCTCGGCGGCAAGCTTTTCCTGCAGCAGTTCGCGGATGCGACGCATCGCGCGCAGGGACGTGCACAACACGAAAGCGCGCCCGCCCGAGGCGCGGATCGCCGGCCAGGCGGCTTCGGCGACGGCCTCCTGGTAGAAGGCGCTGTTCGGATCGGGCATGTCGGTCGGCGAGTAGAGCAGCGCATTCTTCTCGTAATCGAAGGGGCTGCCCCAGACGGCGGTATCGGCTGCGGCCAGCCCGAGCTCACCGCAGTAGTGCGAAAAGTTCGTACCCACCGCCAGCGTCGCCGAGGTGAAAATCCAGGCGCGCGGATGGCCTTCCATCTGACGCTGGAAGATCGGCGCGATGTCGAGCGGCGTCAGGTTCAGCGACATCGCCTGCGAATAGACCTCGACCCATTTCACCACCGCGCCTTCACCTTCCTCCGCAGCACCGCTTCGCCAGCGCTTGAGGCCCGCCGCCAGTTCCTGCGTGCGGCGCAGGCAGTTCGCCAACCCCTCGCCGCGCTCGGCCTGCGTGTCGAGATGACGACCCAGTTCCGCGATCGCATCGCCCAGTCCCTGCAAGGCCGCAACGAACTCGGCTTCGCTTTCGAGACGAGCCGCCGGCAGACGCTGGTTCTCTCCCTTCACCGCCAGGCGCAGGTCGCGCGCCGCCTTGTCCAGCGCCTGCGCGGCATCCTGCAGCGGCGCGTAGTCCTTCGCGGCGACGATGCCTTCGTTGCGGCTGTCGCGCGCCAGTTCGATGATCTGGGTGGTGGATACGCTCTCGCCGAAGAACAGCCCCGCCACCTCGGGCAACTGGTGCGCCTCGTCGAAAATGATGGTGTTGCAGGCCGGCAGCAGTTCGCCCATGCCCTCATCCTTGAGCATCACGTCGGCGAAGAACAGGTGGTGATTGACCACCACCACATCGGCCGCCAGCGCATCCTGCCGCGCCGCCAGCACGAAGCAGTGCTTCACCTTCGGGCATTCCTGGCCAAGGCAGTTCTCGCGCGTCGAGGTCGCCACGCCCCAAGCCGCGGAATCCTCCGGCACGTCGATGCATTCGGCCTTGTCGCCGGTTTTGGTGCGCTCGGCGAAACGCGCAATCTTGCGCAGGTGGGCCGCCTCTTCGCGCGAGGCCAGCCGCCCGGCGCTCATCGCGTGCTCCAGGTGATAGGGACAGACGTAATTGGCGCGGCCCTTCAGCAGCGCGATCGACGCGCCGACCTTGAGCGCATCGCGCACCGTCGGCAGGTCGCGGTTGAAGAGCTGGTCCTGCAGCGTCTTGGTGCCGGTGGAAACGATCACCTTGCCGCCCGAGAGCAGCGCCGGCACGAGGTAGGCGAAGGTCTTGCCGGTGCCCGTGCCGGCCTCGGTCACCAGCGCCAGGTTGCCCGCAATGGCCGCCGCAATGCGCTGCGCCATCTCCAACTGCTGCGGCCGTGGACGAAAGCCTGGCACGGCAGCGGCGAGCGGCCCCTCGGGGGCGAAGATGCGCCTAATTTCGTGGATGGGATCGGACATGGCGGGCGCGGCATGGTAGCACGCGGCGGTCAGTACTCAGGTCCGGGCAAGAGTCGGCACTGGCGATACGGCGAATCCTGCTTCGCAAGGCCGTGCTCATCGACCATCACTCGCGGGTATCATATCGACCGCATGAAAATAGAATCCGCAGCGCTTGGCGCCAGCACTTCCCCGGTTGAGGTAACCAATATTTCGCAGCATGGCTTCTGGCTATTGCTGGGCGATGAAGAACTGTTTCTGCCGTTCTCCGAATTTCCGTGGTTTCGCGATGTCGCGGTCAGCAAGATTCTGCACGCCGAACTCCCGTCATCCAACCACCTCTACTGGCCCGACCTCGACGTCGACCTGGCCGTTGAATCCATTCGTCACCCGGAACGGTTTCCGCTTGTCAGTCGAGTTACCGCTTAGGCCCAGTCATCAAGCGCACCAGCGCGCAACGTAATGCGACGCTGACTCATTTAGCCCCTGTAATGGATAGATAGCTTGATAAGTCCCATAAAGGGACTTATCATTCCCTTTTTAGGACTTATCGATAATACCATGCAGACCCTGCCGCTCAGCGATGCACTATTCACCGCGACCCAACAGAAGGTGCTGGGCCTGCTGTATGGCAAGCCGGATCAGAGTTTCTACGCCAACGAGATTGCCCGCTGGGCGCAGGTCGGCAAGGGCAGCCTGATGCGCGAACTGGACCGCCTGCATCAAGCCGGCATACTGACCCTGAACCGCCAGGGCAACCAGACCCACTACCAGGCCAACCCGGCATGCCCGATTTACTCCGAGCTGCTGGGCATCGTGCGCAAGACTTTCGGCATCGGCGAGCAACTGCAAGCCGCCCTGGCGCCCGTGGCGGATCGTCTGGTATGGGCCTTTGTCTACGGTTCCATCGCCAAGGGCTCGGATCATGCCGGCAGCGATATCGACCTGATGCTGATCGGCGAGAACCTCGGTTACGGCGACGTGGTGGAGCGCTTGTTGCCCGTGGAAGAGCGCCTGGGCCGCCGCATCAACCCGACGATCTATACCCCCGCCGACTGGCTGGCGAAGACGGCCGCCGGCAACAGCTTTGTCCAGCGAGTGTCGGAACAGGACAAGATCAACCTGATCGGCGGACCGCCGCCGGAGGAGCCTGCTCATGAGCAGTAAGGACAATCTGGAAAATCTGGCGCGCAGCGGCGGCCTCAAGGCGGAGCCGCCCGACCGCAAGGAATGCGAAGGCTTGCTGCGTTCCGCCATCGACCGCCTGAAGGATGCCCACAACCCGGCGCTGTCTTTCGCCAGCCGCTTCGATCTGGCCTACAACGCCGCCCACGCCCTGGCGCTGACGGCCTTGCGCCGGCAGGGTTACCGCTCGGACAAGCGCTATCTGGTGTTTCAGTGCCTGGTGCATACCCTCGATGTGGGCAAGGCGCAGGTCCGTCTGTTCGCGCTCTGCCATGAACGCAGAAATCTGGCCGAGTACGAAGGCTATATGGACGTGGACGAGGCCTTGCTGGCCGACCTGATCGCCGCGACCGATGCCTTACTACCACAGGTGCGGCAGGCGATGTCCACCACCAAATAGATCTGACCGGGCGGCAAGGCAAGAGTCGGCGCTGGTGGTACGGCGACTACACCAGAAGCCCCTGGAACGAGCCGTCGGCCTCGGATACGCCGGATGCGGCGCACCATGCCGAATGCAACAATCGGCCGCGCAAATCCATTCTGTAGGCATAGAATGGAAAGGCCCGGCGGGTTTCCCCGTCGGGCCTGGATACAGAATCTTTCGATTCTTTATTGTAGCAACGGCTCTCACCCCGGATAGCAACAATGGAGCCGATTATGCGGGAGGAACGCATGGCTGACAAGACCCTTGGGGCACTGACTTTCGGTTTCGACATCGGTATCGCATCGGTTGGCTGGTGCGTACTGGGGGAGAACCGGATTGTCGATCTCGGTGTGCGTGCCTTCGACAAGGCGGAGACGGCGAAAGAAGGTGAATCCCTGAATCTGGCGCGGCGCACCGCACGCCTGATGCGGCGCCGCCTGCGCCGCCGTGCCTGGCGATTGACCAAGCTGGCGCGACTGCTCAAACGCGAAGGATTGATTGCCGACGCCTTCCAGATGCATCAGCCGTCCGCCACCTCGCCGTGGAAACTGCGCGTCGAGGCACTTGACCGGCGCCTGACCGACGATGAATGGGCGCGTGTCATCTACCACCTGTGCAAGCATCGCGGCTTCCACTGGATCAGCCGCGCCGAGGAAAAGAAAGCCGAAGGCGACGCCAAGGGCGAGAGCGGCCGGGTCAAGAAAGGACTTTCCGACACCCAGCGACGCATGGGCGAGAAAGGCTACCGCAGTGCCGCCGAAATGGTGTTGGCCGAATTCCCCGAAGCGCAGCGCAACAAGCAGGGTGACTACGGCAAGGCACTCTCCCGCGTCCTGTTGAGCGAGGAACTCGCCCTCCTGTTCCGGCGCCAGCGCGAACTCGGCCACACCCATGCCAGCAAGGAACTCGAAGCCGCCATTCTCGGCAACGGCGACCGCAAGGGCGGTTTGTTCTGGGCGCAAAAGCCCCCGCTCGCCGGCGCCGATCTGCTCAAGATGCTCGGCAAATGTACCTTCGAGAAAGACGAATACCGCGCACCCAAAGCCAGCTTCACCGCTGAACGCCATGTCTGGCTCACGCGGCTCAACAACCTGCGCGTCGTCGTCGATGGCACCACACGGCCGCTGACCGAAGACGAGCGACGTGTCGCCCTGCCGCTGCCCTACGGCTACGCGGACGCCAAACTCACCTACAAACAATTGCGTGCGGCACTGTCCAAGGCAGGGTTGAGCAATTTCAGCTTCGCCGGAATCGCCGATGACAAGGAAAAGGACACGCTAACAAAACTACCCGCATGGGAAACGCTGAGCAAGACACTCAAGGGCAAGGGCCTCGAAACCGAATGGGAGGGCATGGCCGGCGCGGCGACCGGCGGCGACCCGACGCTGCTCGATGAAATATCCCGCGTGCTTTCCGTCTACAAGGACGGTGACGAAGTCGACGTTGAACTGCGCAAACTGCCCCTGCCCGGCGGCGAGAAGATGGTCGAAACCTTGAGCGAAATCAGCTTCGACAAGTTCCACGCGCTCTCGCTCAAGGCCTTGCGCAAGATAGTGCCGCACATGGAAACCGGCCTCCGCTACGACGAAGCCTGCGCGGCGGCCGGTTATCACCACAGCCAGTTGCATGAAGCCGGCGCGGGCGGGCAGAAGTATTTGCCGCCGTTCTACACCCGCCGCGACAAGGACGGCCGCATGGTGTTCGACGAGGAACTCGACGTACCGCGCAATCCGGTCGTTCTGCGCGCGCTCAACCAGGCACGTAAGGTGCTGAACGCTTTGGTACGCGCCTACGGTTCGCCGTCCGCCGTGCATATCGAAATGGCGCGCGACCTCTCGAAGCCCTTGGTCGGTCATCCCACTCCAAATGGCGGTTACATTGAAGGGCGCCGAGATATTGAAAAGCTGCAAAAGGAGTACCGCGAGCGCAATGAGAAAGACAAGGCAGCCTTCGCCGCCGAGCACGGCATCGCCGCCAAGAGCCGCGAGTTCGAGAAGTTCCAGCTTTACCGCGAACAGCAAGGCAAGTGCGCGTATTCCCTCAAGCCACTTGACCTGCATCGCGTACTGCACGACATCGGCTATGCCGAAGTCGACCACGCTCTGCCCTACTCGCGCAGCTACGACGACGGCAAGAACAACAAGGTCCTGGTGCTCACTGAGGAAAACCGCAACAAGGGCAACCGCACCGCTTACGAATACCTGTGCGCCTTCCCCGGTGGCGAGAACGGCGAACGCTGGCGCAACTTTGTCGCCTACGTCGAATCGAACAAGAGCTACCGCCTCGCCAAACGCACGCGCCTGCTGCGCAAGGATTTTGGCGGCAAAGCCGCCGAGGAATTCCGGGAGCGCAACCTCAATGACACCCGCTACATCTGCAAGTTCTTCAAGAACTTCGTCGAGCGCTTCCTGCAACTGAAAGTCGGCGCTGACGGAACGGCGGCAAAGCGCTGTGTGGTGCTCAGCGGCCAGACCACCGCCTTCCTGCGCGCGCGCTGGGGCCTGCTCAAGGTGCGCGGCGCGAGCGACCGCCACCACGCGCTCGACGCCGCCGTGGTCGCCGCGTGCAGTCACGGCATGGTCAAGCGCCTGGCGGATTATTCGCGCACCAAGGAACTGGCGAAAGTGCGCGACGGATTCCCCGACCCAGAAACCGGCGAGATCGTCGATCCGGCCATGTTCCAGCAACTGCACGCCCACTTCCCCGACCCGTGGCCGCATTTTCGCGGCGAACTCGAAGCGCGACTGCAACTCGACGACAGCGCCGAACTGCGCGCGCAACTGGAAATGTTCGGCACCTATCCAGCTGAGGCGCTGGAGACCCTGCGTCCGCTGTTCGTCTCGCGCGCCCCGCAGCGGCGCAACGGCGGCGCCGCGCACAAGGAAACCATCTACGCCCAGCCCGAGCGGCTCAAGGAACAGGGCGGCGTGACGCAAAAAGTGTCTCTCGCCAGTCTCAAGCCGACGGATATCGACAAACTGATCGACCCGCACCGCAACGAAAAACTCTATGCCGCCATCCGTGCGCGGCTGGAAGCCCACGGCGGCAAAAGCGACAAGGCATTCCCGGCCGACAACCCGTTGCGCAAGCCCGACCGCGACGGCAACCCGACCGGCCCCATCGTGCGCGCCGTCACGATGGTCATCGACAAGCTCTCGGGCATTCAGATTCGCGGCGGCATCGCCAAGAACGACACCATGCTGCGAGTGGATGTCTTCCGCCACAAGAAGGACGGCAAGTTCCATCTGGTGCCGTTGTATGTGCATCACGCCGTGGCGCAGGAGTTGCCGAACCGGGCGATTGTGGCGTTCAAGGATGAGGATGAGTGGACATTGATCGATGATAACTTTCACTTTCTGTTCTCGTTCCATCCAAACGACTTCATTCGCATCACGCAGAAGAACAAAGCACCGATACTTGGGTACTACGCCAGTTGTCACAGAGGAACAGGGAACCTGAATCTCTGGGCTCACGACCGAAATCAAAAAGTTGGCAAGGACGGTCAAATCGAAGGCATCGGCGTCAAGACCGCTGTCGCCTTGGAGAAATTCCACGTCGACGTCCTCGGCAACATCTACCCCGCGCCGCCGGAGCAGCGCCATGGTCTGGCGTAGCGTAATGATCTCCCGCCCCGCGAAGCTGCGGCGGGAGCATTTCTCCCTCGCCATCGAGCAGGAGGAAACCGCCTTCGTGCCTTTCGAGGATATCGCCGTCATCGTCCTCAACCACCGCGAAATCACCCTCACCCATCCGGTGCTTTCAGCCTGCGCCGAATACGGCATCGGCCTCTACGCCACAGGTAGCAACCATCAGCCGTCCGGCGTGTTCCTGCCCTTCCTCCCCCACTCGCGCACCACACGCATGATGCGCAAGCAACTCAACGTGGCGAAGCCGACGACCAAGCAAGCCTGGGCCTGTGTCGTCCGGCGCAAGATCGAGAATCAGGCGGCCTGTCTGCGGCTGTCCGGCAAGAAGGGAGTCGACCGACTTGACTCCTATGCCCGCCGCGTGCGCTCCGGCGACCCCGATAATATGGAGGCGCAGGCCGCCGCTTTCTATTTCGCGCAGCTCTACGGAAAGGATTTTCATCGCGCCGAGGAACGCTGGGCCAACTCGGCGCTGGACTATGGCTACGCGGTGCTGCGCGGCGCCATCGCGCGTGGGCTGGTGGCCCACGGTCTGCATCCGACCGTCGGCCTGTTCCACGACAGCGAACAGAACGCCTTCAACCTGGCCGACGACCTGATCGAGCCTTTCCGCCCACTCGTCGATCTGCATGTCACAAAACATGCGGCGGCCACCGAGGGCGACCTTATCCCGGCCGACAAGGCGGCGCTGGTCGCTCTGCTCAACGTGGATGTCGGTATGCCCCAAGGCCGCATGTCGGTACTGTCGGCAATCGAGTATGCGGTGGAAAGCCTGGTGCGAGTGTATGAGGAAGACACCAAGGAACTCGACCTGCCGGTCCTGATCGGACTTCAGGCGCACCGGCTGGAGTGTTGAGTGGGCATCGAGACGAGGCGATACATGCGCTTGCTCGTCTTCTTCGATCTGCCCATGGTCACCAAAGCCGAGAAGCGCGCCTATGTGCAGTTCCGGCGCTTCCTGCTCAACGACGGCTACGACATGATCCAGTGGTCGGTCTACGGCCGCATCCTGAACGGGCACGACGCGGAGAAGAAGCACCTGGCGCGACTCGCCGAAAACCTGCCGCCGGAAGGCTCAATCCGCTGCATGACAGTCACCGAGAAACAATTCGCCGGGATGCGGCTGCTGGTCGGCCTGCCACTGTTTCAGGAAAAAAAGGTCCGCGCGTCGCAAATGTTGCTCTTCTGAAACCGAAACAAAAAAGAAAAATCCCCATCCAGCAAAAGCCGGGCGGGGATCAAGGTTCAGCCTCATTGTAGCTATCCGGGGTGAGAGAGGGAGCTACAACGAATGCAATCTCAGTGGCGGCAAACCACTCCATTGTAGCTATCCGGGGTGAGAGAGGGAGCTACAACCGCTCGAAGATCACATCTAACGTCATGCCGCATTGTAGCTATCCGGGGTGAGAGAGGGAGCTACAACCCATGGGTGTGCGGGCACGCGGCGAGGATCCATTGTAGCTATCCGGGGTGAGAGAGGGAGCTACAACGGCGTCGACATGGGCGGGGTGATTTATCATCATTGTAGCTATCCGGGGTGAGAGAGGGAGCTACAACCGAGGAGATAGGCTAGTGGATTAGCTATCTCATTGTAGCTATCCGGGGTGAGAGAGGGAGCTACAACTGAAATTGACCAATGCTTAGTATGTACCACCATTGTAGCTATCCGGGGTGAGAGAGGGAGCTACAACCTCATTCAGAGCAGGTGCGCAAAAAACCTGCGCACCCGCTCTGAATGAGGTTCTTGCTTCGCAAGGTCAGCAAGAAGGTGGCCGTCGAAATCTCGATTGTCGGTCGACTAAATGTTGCTGATTTGATCCCCGCGAAAGTCGGCTTTGGCGACACGGCGATTGGGCGCGGATCCCCTGTCGGCTGCCATCGCGTGAGGCGAACACGAGGCGAGGCGACGACTGTGACTGAAACGAAATACCCAAGCTCACCCCGCCTTCAACTCCCGCAACAAATCCGGATGCCGGTCCAGTAGCCGGAACAGATTGATGACGGCCGCGACCGGTTTCGCCTGTCCGCGCTCATACCTGGAAAAGGCATTCTTGCCCCCTCCGGCCAGAATGGCGGCTTGCTGCTGGGTCAGGCCCAGCTTCTTGCGGATGCGCGCCAACTCGGCCACTTCTTCGGCGTCCACGCGGTCGCGGAAGGCCGCCCATGCGGCCTCTTCCCGCGCGTCGTGCTCCGGGAATCCATCGCTGCAATGGTTACAAAATGCTCCCTTGGCCGTGTATTCATAGACCCGCCCACGGTGCTCAAGCTGCTGCTTGCGCTTGCCGTCGCGCAGCGTACCTTCCATGCACAGCGGGCACTGCTTGCCGTTCCATTTCGATGCCATGTCACAACTCCTTGAAGGACACCACGAAGTATTCGCCGGCCTGCTGGAACTTCACGTAGAGGCCCTTGCCGCGCCACGTTGCGTGATACACGTCCTGCCACACCCGATGATCCTTGTGCGTGGTCATGCTCTTGTGGAAGTCGCTACGGGAAAGACCCCGCACCACTTCCAGCGCCTCCGCTTTCACCATGCCCGCAGCCCGAATTCCGTCTTGGGCAGACAGGGTCAGATTCATCATCTCGACACTCGTCATCTGGGCCAGAATTTCGGAAAGCCGGTAATGGGGAACGCGCTTTTCCACGGATAGAGATTACCCTAATAGGGGATATTCGGCAAGAAGCCCGGACCGCAGGCTGCGTCAACGGCCATGCAGTGTTTCCCGCAGTCAGACCTGATCAGCGACCGGTAGGGAACATCCCTGACGTTGGCAGTCGACCTTGTCGCATGCGTCATCGCCCCTACAGGGTGATTCTCTCGCCCATATACGGCAGGTGCGGCGTGGGCCAACCCAGCTGATCGTGGATCGCCTGGGCGAAGGCGGCCGATGCCGCCGCCTCGCCATGCACGACGTAGGCATGCTTTGGCGGCGTGTGGAAGCCGCGCAGCCAGGCCAGCAGCCCGGCTTGATCGGCGTGGGCGGACAAGCCGCCCACGGTATGGATCGCGGCGCGGACGGGAACCGGCTTGCCGAAGATGTTGACCAGGCGCGCGCCGTCGACCAGCCGGCGCCCTAGCGTCCCCGCGGCCTGGAAGCCGGTGATGAGGATGCTGCATTCGCTGCGCGGCAGGTTCTCGCGCAGGTGGTACTTGATGCGGCCGGCTTCGCACATGCCGCTGGCCGAGATGATCACAGCGCCGCTGCGAACCTCGTTGAGTGCGCGCGAGCCCTCGACATCGGCGACGAATTCCACTTGCATTTTCGCCGGATGCTCCCGCATCCAGGCGATCAGCTCGCGGGTATGGCTGTCGATCAGGTCCGGATGCTCCCAGGTGATGCGCGTGGCGGCAGTGGCCATCGGCGAATCGACGTAGATCTTGAGCGGCGCCAGGCGCTGGCGGCGCACCAGGTCGGCCAGGATGTAGATGATTTCCTGGGTGCGGCCGACGGCGAAGGCGGGCATGATCAGATTGCCGTGGGTATGGCGCGTGCGCTCGAAGGCCGCGACGATTTCGTCTTCGGTCTCCGCAAAGGGACGGTGCAGGCGGTCGCCATAGGTCGATTCGATGAACAGCACATCGGCTTCGGGCACGACCTTTTCGGGGTCGTTCAGGACCGGTCGGTCGCACATGCCGAGGTCGCCGGAAAAAACCATCCGGCGCGGCTTGCCTTCGCCGGTGATCGTCACCTCCAGCCACGAGGAACCGAGGATGTGGCCGGCGTCATGGAAGTTGACCGCTACGGTTTCAGCCGGGTGAATCGACTCCCGATACGGCGCCGGACGCAGCAGCTTGAGCGACGCCTCGGCCTGGGCCACGGTGTACAGCGGCGGCTGCATCGCCGGTTTGCCGCTGCCGCCTCGCCGCCGCTGATGGCGCAGCTGCCACTCCGATTCCTTCTCCTGGATGTGCGCACTATCGCGCAGCAGCACATTGACCAGATCGATGGTCGCCGGCGTGGCATGGACGGGCCCGCGATAGCCGAGCACCGACAGCAGCGGCAGCAGCCCCGAGTGGTCGATGTGGGCATGCGTCAGCAGAACGAAATCGATGGAGCGAACGTCGAAGCCGAACTTCAGCGCGTTCAGGTTCTTGCTGCGCGCCTCGCGCCCGCCCTGAAACATGCCGCAATCGACCAGGAAACGGCAGTCTCCCGTCTCGACCAGCGTGCATGAGCCGGTCACCTCGCCTGCTGCTCCGAAAAAGCCGATGCGCAATTTGTATTCCTCCCGGAGGATCATCATCGGCCTGAATCGCGGGCAATTCAATCTCGGCAGAAAGTCGGCGCTGGTGGAACGGCGAGGACTGCGTCGCAAAGCGCTGTTTCGCCTCCACACGGAATCTTCAATGGCAGAATGCATGTTTCACGGAGGCCCGATCATGACCATCTCGATGTACCAAGCCAGCGCACCGCGCCTGGCCAACATGCTGCGCAACCTCGACGCCATCCTCGCCAAGACGCAGGCCCATGCGCTGGCGAAGAAGATCGATCCGGCCGTTCTGCTGGCGGCCCGGCTGTTCCCCGACATGCTGCCGCTGGTGAAACAGGTTCAGATCGCCACCGACCACGCCAAGGGTTGCGTCGCCCGGCTGGCCGGCGTCGAGGTGCCCAAATTCGAGGATACCGAGCAAAGCTTCGAGGAACTCCAGGCGCGTATTGCCAAAACCATCGCCTTCGTCGAATCGTGTTCCGCGGCCCAGATCGATGGTTCCGAGGAGCGGGATATCGCGCTCAAGGCGGGCGGACGGGATTTGAGCTTCAAGGGCCTGACCTACCTGCTCGGCTACGCCCTGCCGAATTTCTATTTCCACCTGGTGACGGCTTACAGCATCCTGCGCCACAACGGCGTGGAAATCGGCAAGCGCGACTACATCGGAACGCCGTAGGGTTTCCTTCAGGAGAAGTCGATGCAAACGAGACAACTGGGCCGCAACGGCCCGCGGGTATCCGCCCTCGGCCTGGGCTGCATGGGCATGAGCGATTTCTATTCGGGGCGCGATGACGCCGAATCGATTGCCACCATCCACCACGCACTGGACCTGGGCATCAACTTCCTTGACACCTCGGACATCTACGGCCCGCACACCAACGAGGAACTCGTCGGCCGGGCGATCAAGGGCCGGCGTGACGAAGTCTTCCTCGCCACCAAGTTCGGCATTCTGCGCGACCCGAAGGACGCCTCGGTGCGCGGTTTCGACAGCAGCCCGGCGTATGTGCGCAGCGCCATCGAAGCCAGCCTGCGGCGCCTGGGCGTGACGACGATAGACCTCTACTACCAGCATCGCGTCGACCCGAAGGTGCCAATCGAGGATACGGTCGGCGCGCTCGCCGATCTGGTGCAGGCGGGCAAGCTGCGCTACATCGGGCTGTCGGAGGCGTCCGCCGCCACGCTGGAGCGCGCCTGCAAGGTGCACCCGGTGACGGCGCTGCAAAGCGAATACTCGCTATGGACGCGCGATCCCGAACACGAGGTGCTCGCCGCCTGCCGCCGGCTGGGCGTCGGCTTCGTGCCCTACAGCCCGCTCGGCCGGGGTTTCCTCACCGGCGCCATCAGGCGGCCGGAAGATTTCGCCGAAGACGATTACCGCCGCATGAGCCCGCGCTTTCAGGGCGAGAACTTTGGCAAGAATCTCGCCCTGGTCGACAAAGTCAAAACGCTGGCCGCTGAGATCGGCTGCACTCCGGGACAGCTTGCGCTGGCGTGGGTGCTGGCACAGGGCGATGACATCGTGCCCATCCCTGGGACCAAGCGCCGCCGCTATCTGGACGAGAACGCCGGCGCCCTCGCGGTTCGACTCGACCCGGCGCAGCTTGCGGCGCTCAACGCCGCGTTTCCGTTCAACGCCGCGGCCGGCGATCGCTATCCCGCCAGCATGATGGGCGCGCTCAATCGCTGAGCCGCGGGAATGACCCACGTTGCGCCATGCTTGCAACGCTGTACTAGCTCCAGCCACCCTTGCCTTTTTCCTCGAACTTCTCCCGGTCGCGGCTGAACAGTTCTTCCAGTTCTTCGCGGCCCGCCTTGGCGACGCTCAGCATGCGGTTCTCGTCGTGGAAATGCGGGATCAGGCTTTCCATGCTGGCAACATTGTGGCGGCGGAAGGCGTCGGCCATTTCGCGCGCGCGGTAGGGATCGACGCCCAGCGCTTGGAGTACGTGGCGGCCGGTCTTGAGCGCGGCTTCGAAGGTTTCGCGCTCGATCACCTCGACCTGGCGCGCACGCAGCTCGACGTAGTGGCGCACGTTGCGGGCGCGGGCGACGATCTTGAGTTGCGGGAAATGCGCGCGCACCAGGTCGACCAGGGCCAGACTGTCGTCGACGTCGTCGATCGCATTCACCAGCAGCCGGGCCTTGCCGGCATCGGCGGCGGTGAGCAGGTCGAGCCGCGTCGCGTCGCCGTAGAAGACCTTGTAGCCGAACTTGCGCAGCATCTCGATCTGGTCGGGATCGTGGTCGAGCACCACCGCGCGCATGCCGTTGGCAAACAGCAGGCGGCCGACGATCTGGCCGAAGCGGCCGAAGCCGGCGATCAGCACGGCGCCCTCGGCGGCTTCGTCGATGGTATCGGCCTCCTGCTTCTGCCTTGCCGCAAGACGGTCGGCGAGACGGTCGTGGACCACCAGCAGCAGCGGCGTGCAGGCCATCGACAGTGCCACGGCCATGGTCAGCAGGCCGCCGGTTTCGCGGTCGAGCAAGTTGGCGCCCTGCGCTGCGGCGAACACCACGAAGGCGAATTCGCCGCCTTGCGAAAGCAACAGGGCGAACAGTCCGCGCTGGCGCGGCGTGATGCCGATGACCCTGGCCAGCAGCCACAGCAGCGCGGTCTTGATCGCCAGAAAGCCGACCAGCAACAGGGCGACGCTGCCGGGCCGCGCCAGCAGCAAGCCGAAGTCGATCGCCATGCCCACCGAAATGAAAAACAGGCCGAGCAAGAGTCCCTTGAATGGCTCGATGTCGGTTTCCAGGGCGTGGCGGTATTCCGAGCTGGCCAGCAGCACGCCGGCGAGGAAAGCGCCGAGCGCCATGGAGAGGCCGACCAGCGACATCAGTTGCGATATGCCCAGCACCAGCAGCAGGGCGAAGGCGGTGAACACCTCGCGCGTGTCGGCGGAGGCGATCAGCCGCAGCGCGGGCCGCGTCAGATAACGCCCGACCACGATGATGCCGGCGATGGCGGCAGCCGCCTTCAGCGCATCCAGCCCCGGCGTGGTGGTGGCCGCCCCATGGGTGGCGAGCAGCGGGATGGCGGCCAGCAAAGGGATCGCCGCGATGTCCTGGAACAGCAGGATGGCGAAGGCGCTGCGCCCGGTCGGCGCCGGCAGCAGGTTGCGTTCGGCCATGGTCTGCACCGCGATCGCGGTCGAGG
>Ga0209211_10008139_pt1 | contig 14445 bp, 10 predicted proteins | sample RifGroA2_FD_183992 | JGI IMG/M metagenome (GOLD analysis project Ga0209211, IMG submission 183992) | Groundwater microbial communities from Rifle, Colorado, USA - Groundwater A2 (SPAdes) (version 2) | ecosystem: Environmental > Aquatic > Deep subsurface > Groundwater | place: Rifle, Colorado...
TCCGGGGTTTCGATGCGCTCGTACGTGGACGCCCAAACCAGCTTGACCGCGAAGGCCCTGAGCCTGTAGGCGAAGTCGGGGAGGAACATCATCGTTAGGACGGCCAGGACCAGCAGCCTGTTCCCTGGAAAACCGAGCCTGCCCGCGGCGGACAGGACCAGGTAGGAGAGCGGGCCGAAAAAAAGCGCGGAGCTGAGGTACATGTGGAACAGCGCTGGGATCGGGTAATAGCCGAGCCAGAGGCCGAGCGAAACGGCGGAGGCCGCCAGCAGGGCGCCGGTTTTCGCGGAGGGATCTTTTTTTACGGCGTACAGCCAGGCGGTATGAAGAAAAACCGCGGCCGAGGCGAGGGGCAGCGCCAGCCACAGGTAGGAGAGACCGCCGTGGACGGAGCCTATCTGGAAAAGGCTTTTGGCGACGTTCAGAACCGGGTGTTCGCGAACCGTAAAAGTGTTATTGCCGGCGAAGGCCAGGGCGAACTTGATCGACTGCAGCACGAAATCCCGGAACGAGCCGTGCGCGGCGAGCCAGGCGCAAAAAAGCGCGTGCGCCGCGAGGTAACCGCCGAGGAAAGCGGCGAAGACGCCTGCCGCGCGCCTGCGGTCCCCGCGGAACTGCAGGATGGCGAGGAACATCAGCGACGCCAGGAAAGTGGCCCCGCCGTAGTTTATCTTGAACCAGAACGTCAGAGCCGCCGCGAAGCCGGCCGCGAATAGCGCGCGCGGTCCGCCGCCTTCCAGGAACCTCAGCAGAAGGTAAAGGCTGAAAAGCGAAGAGCAGACGGCGAAGACCGTGGACCACGGCATAACGAACATGGACGGGTAATTCAGAAAGAAGTACCCCAGGAAAAGCCAGGAGACGCAGGTGAAGGTGTTCAGGTAGTTGGGCAGGAACCGCGAATAGATCAGCCACATCAGGAGCGCCGTCAGGCCGTAGGTGAACGCCGTAAGCAGCCTTAGCACAAGCAGGCGCCGGCCGAATACCTCAACGGCCAGCGCCTGGACCCAGGTGCTAAGAGCCCCGTATTGCGTGAAGGTGTCCCGGAAAAGTGTTTGCCCGTCCGCCACGTCGAACGCGGGCTTAAGCATGACACCGTCGTGGTGCGGGTCCACCTGCAGGAAGGAAATAGCTCCTACCACGCAGACGGTGAGCAGGAAAACGAAGCCGAGGTGGTAATGCCGGTCCAGGTTAAGACTGCGCGCCGGCGCGGCTGACTGGGAAGACCAGACCGTCCTGTTCATCGACGAAAGGCGGGCTAAGAGGGAGCCCGCCCCCGGGGCCACGTTCCGGTCCCCGGCAGGCGCCTGGAGGCTGCCGGGCGGGAGGACGGCCAGGACGAGGAGGAGGAAAAGGCAGAAAAGAGAGACTCTGAAGCCCCAGGCGATGCAGAAAGCGGCGTCCCCGCGCCAGTTGACGGGCTTAAAATTGGGGAACAGCGACTTGGAATCCTTTACGAACTCCGGTAATTCATAGATGTCCCACTCCTGCTTCTCGACCAGCCCCAGCCGCAAGGGCCTTAATTTATTCAGGTCCGCGGCCGCAAAGCTGAAACTGCGCTTTCCTATCCTGACGCTCACCTCGGTTATGCCGGGCAGGCCGCCGGCCGGCAGGGCTAGAAGGAGTTTGCGGGGGTATTTCCCGCCGCCGAGAGTCCAGGCCGGGCCGGGCTTTTCCATTTCCGAGACGCCGCCGCCGGAAGAAACACTGTAAACTTTAGCCGCCTGCAGAACGGCGGGCTGCCCCGCTATTTCCAGAAGAACGGTCGAGGCGTTCGCTTTATACGCCGATACGGCGGACGAGGCCGCGGCCAACGCGGCAAAAAGGAACAGGAATTCCAGAGGCCTTTTCTTCAGGAGGGCCGCCGCTTTTTCGCGGAGACCGGCAAAAGGCAGGGGGGGGGCGCTCATTTCCCATATTTTATCATAATCGACAGCCCGCACCGGAGCGCCGCTAAATGGTAAAATATCTATAAGATGCCGGCTTGGGACCGCGGCTCCGGCCGTCCGGCGCGCTCCGGGGAAATATGAAAAAAGTAAGCATTGTCACGCCCTGCTACAATGAAGAATCCAATGTCGGGCCGCTCTGCGCCCGGGTAAAGGAGCTCTTCCTCAAACTCGGCTCTTACGACTATGAGCACATCTTTATCGATAACGCCTCCGCCGACGGGACGCAGGACGCGCTCAGGCGCCTCGCCGCCGCCGATAAAAAGGTCAAGGTCATCCTCAATACAAGGAATTTCGGGCATATCCGCTCGCCTTACCACGCATTCTCCCAGATCAGCGGCGACGTCTTTATCCCGCTGGCGGCGGACTTCCAGGACCCGCCCGAGCTGATAGCGGAGTTCCTGCGCAAGTGGGAAGAGGGCTGCCAGGTCGTGCTCGCCGTCAAGACCAACAGCGGGGAATCCTGGCTGATGTTCGCCGTGCGCAAGCTCTATTACGATCTGATCGGGAAGCTGGCGGAGGTTAATATCGTCAAGAACAACACCGGCTTCGGGCTCTATGACAAAAGGGTCATGGAGGAACTGCGCAAGCTGGATGAGCCGTATCCCTTTTTCCGCGGGCTCGTGGCGGAGCTCGGCCTGAAGACCGCGCGGGTGGAATATTTCCAGCCCGGCAGGAAAAGAGGCCTGACTAAAAATAATTTTTACGTGCTTTACGATATGGGGATGCTCGGGATCATCAACCACTCCAAGGTGCCGCTGCGCCTGGCCGTCTTCTCCGGATTCCTGCTGGCCGGGCTTAACCTGGCGGTCGCCCTGGGCTATCTCGCGTATAAACTCCTGTACTGGAACAGTTTTTCCGTGGGGGTAGCTCCGGTGGTCATAGGCCTGTTCTTCTTTTCCTCGGTGCAGCTTATTTTCCTCGGCGTCATAGGCGAGTACATCGGCGCCATCTACACGCAGACGCTTAAAAGGCCGCTGGTCATAGAAAAGGAGCGGATCAATTTTTAAAATGGGAATTTTCGATAAACTTTTCATACTGGAGCTCGCCAACAACCACATGGGCGACGTGGAACACGGCTGCGCCGTGATAAGGGAATTCGGAAAGGTCTGCAAAAAGTTCCCTTTCAGGTTCGCCTTCAAGTTCCAGTACAGGCACCTCGATACTTTCATCCATCCCGAGTACAAGGGCCGCAAAGATATAAAGTACGTGGCCCGGTTCGAGGAGACGCGGCTGACAGGCGCGCAGTTCCTGCGGCTCAAGGCCGAAGCCGCGGCCAGCGGCTTTATTGGCGTCTGCACTCCGTTCGACGAGCCCTCGGTGGACCTTGTCATAGAGCACGGCTATGACATCATAAAGGTGGCCAGCTGCTCCTTCACCGACTGGCCCCTGCTGGAAAAGATCGCCGGGACGGACAGGCCGGTGATACTGTCCACGGCCGGCGCCGAGCTCCGGGACATAGACAGCGTGGTCTCCTTCATGGAGCACCGCCGCAAGGAGTTCGCGCTGATGCACTGCGTCGGGGAGTACCCGACCCCGGCTGAGCGGTTCGAGCTCGGCCAGATAGATTTTCTGCGCCAGCGTTATCCCGAAGTGCCGGTGGGCTATTCCACGCACGAGGACCCGGAGAATTACGACGCCGTGAGCATCGCCATCGGCAAAGGCGCCGCCATACTGGAGCGCCACGTCGCCCTTAAGACTTCCGCGTACGACGTGAACAAGTATTCCTCCGTTCCGGAGCAGGTCGAAAAATGGCTCGCGGCCGCCGCCGGGGCCTATAAAATGTGCGGCACGGCCGGGGCGCGGAGAAAGATCTCCGAGAAGGAGGCCGGGGACCTGCGCGGGCTGCGCCGCGGGGTCTTCTCGAAGGCCGGGCTGAAGCCGGGAGAAAGGCTCACCGCCGGTAACGTGTTTTACGCGATCCCCAACCTGCCCGGGCAGCTCCTCTCCAACGACCTGTCCAAGTATTCCCTTTACACCGCGAAAGAGGAGATCCCGCCAGGGAAGCCGGTGCTGCTGGCCGCCCTCGACCACCGCAATATCCGGGCCAAGGTCGAAGAGACCGTGATCAAGATCCGGCAGCTGGTCATCGACAGCAGGATAGCGCTGCCGCCGAAGATAGAATTCGAACTTTCCCACCAGTACGGCCTCGAGAATATCGACCGCTACGGCGCCACCATCATCAACTGTATAAACCGGGAGTACTGCAAAAAGATAATCATAATGACCCCCGGCCAGGAGAACCCCGTACATTACCACCAGAAGAAGGAGGAGACCTTCCAGGTCCTTTACGGGACGCTCGCCCTAACCATTGACGGCGTGGAGAAGGACTACCGGCACGGCGAGATAATAGTGGTGGAGCGCGGCGTCAGGCACAGCTTCAAATCCGCGGCCGGGGCCGTCTTCGAGGAAGTTTCCACCACTCATTACAAGGACGACTCCTTTTACGAGGATCCCGCCATAATGCGGAACAAGGACAGGAAGACCGAGCTGACTTTCTGGTCCGACTGGCTTACCAAGCCCTTCAAATGAAACTGATAGCCTGGGATGTGGACGACACGCTCAACGACCTGATGCGCGTCTGGCTGGAAAAGTGGTACCTGCCGCGCAACAGGCGCTGCCGGGCCGGCTACGCCGGCCTGCGCGAAAACCCGCCGCACAAAGCGCTGGGGCTGACCCTTCCAGCCTATCAGCGCTCCTGCGACGAGTTCCGCCTCTCCGGGCATTATGCCGCCATGCCGCCGGTGAAGGATGTCCTGGCCTGGTTCAAAGAACACGGCGCCGGCTACAGGCACATAGCCGTAACCGCGGCGCCTCTCCGCGCCGCGCACGAGTCCGCCGGCTGGGTTTACCGGCACTTCGGCCGCTGGATAAGGACCTTCCACGTGGTCCCGTCCCCGAGGAAGGGCCTGGCTTTGCCGCGCTACGAGGCTACCAAGGCCGGTTTTCTCAGGTCTATCGGCGGCTGCGATCTCTTCGTGGACGACAGCCGGGAGAATCTGCGGCCGCTGGCGGCCGCCGGGACGAAGTGCCTGCTGGTCCCCAGGCCGTGGAACGGCGCGCCGGGCACGATGGCCGCCCTCCTGAGGAGCATAAGATGATAAAGCTTTCGGATTATGTGATGAAGTTCGTGGCCGGCCTCCGCGTCAGGCACGTTTTTATGCTGCCGGGCGGCGGCTGCATGCACCTGGCGGATTCACTCGGCAGGCAGGCCGGGCTGGAGCCGGTAGGCTATCTGCACGAGCAGGCCGCGGCGATAGCCGCCGACGCCTATGCCCAGTACACCGGCGGCCTCGGCGTGGCGCTGGTAACGACCGGGCCCGGCGGAACCAACGCCATAACCGCGGTCACCGCCTCCTGGATCGATTCCACCCCGCTGCTTATCCTGTCCGGACAGGTGAAGAGATGCGACCTCGCCGGGGAGACGGGCCCGCGCCAGCGCGGCATACAGGAAGCTCCCATAATCGCCATGGTAAGCCCCGTCGCCAAGTACGCCGTTACCGTGGCGGACCCGCTTTCGATACGCTATCACCTTGAAAAAGCCGTCTACCTTGCCCGTTCCGGGCGTCCGGGGCCGGTGTGGCTGGACCTTCCGCTGGACGTGCAGGGGGCGAAGATAGACGAACGCGAACTTAAGGGCTTTGTCCCGCCCAGGCCGCCCGGCTCCGCGAAAAAGGTCGGGGCTTACGCCGCGAAGGCGGCGGAGCTGCTCGCCGCCTCGAAAAGGCCCGTCATACTGGCCGGCAACGGCATCAGGACGGCGGGGGCCGCGCGGGAATTCCTGTCCCTGGTCAAAAAACTCGGGATCCCGGTGCTCACTACCTGGCGCGCGGCGGACCTTATGCCGGAAACCGACCCGCTTTACTTCGGGCGGCCCGGGTCCATAGCCTCAAGAGGCGCCAATTTCATCCAGCAGAATTCCGATTTCATCATGACGCTCGGGGCGCGGCTGGACCTGCCGCAGGTAGGCCACAATTACGGCCTGTTCGCGCGCGGCGCCAAGAAAGTGGTGGTGGACATCGATCCCCGGGAAATAGCGAAACTGGCCATGCGCATAGACGTGAAAGCGGCCTGCGGCGCCAAAGAGTTCCTGGCGGAGTTCGCCCGCGCGGCTGAAAAGATCAAAAGCCAGGACAGGTCCTCCTGGCTGTCGAAATGCCGGGACTGGAAGCGGCGCTATCCGGTGGGTCTCGGCGTGCTGGAGCGCCCCCGCGGCCTGGTGAACACTTACTCGCTCATAGAAGCTCTTTCCGGGCTCATGACCGGGAAAGATGTGCTGGTCCCCGGCAGCTCCGGCTCCTGCGCCGAGATAACCATGCAGGCTTTCAGGGTAAAACGGGGCCAGCGCGTACTGAATACTCCCGGGCTCGGTTCGATGGGTTTCGGCCTTCCGGCCTCTTCCGGCGCTTGTCTGGCTTCCGGCCGCCGCACGGTGACGATAATAGGCGACGGCGGGCTCCAGCACAATATCCAGGCCTTCGAGACTATCCGCCGCCTCGACCTGCCGCTCAAGATCTTCGTGCTCAATAACGCCGGCTACGGGTCCATCCGGATAATGCAAGCCAGACATTTCAATTCCAATTATGTCTGCTGCGACGCGGCCAGCGGCATGAGCATTCCCGACGTGAAAAAGACCGCCGCCGCCTACGGCCTTAAGACCTTCTCCATCAGCGGCCAGCGGGACCTCCTTGCCGGAGTGAAGAAGGTCCTGGCTATGAAGGGCCCGGTGGTCTGCGACGTTAAGGTCGAACCCTGGCTGGAGACGGCCCCGAAGCTGTCGTCCTTTGTAAAGCCCGACGGCTCGATAGTCTCCAAGCCGCTCGAGGAACTTTGGCCCTTCCTGGACAGAGAGGAGTTCCTGCGGAATATGATCGTCAGCCCCGTTGAGGATTAAGAGATGAAGCTGCTGATAACCGGGGGGAAAGGTTTTATCGCGCGCAGCCTGGCCGAACAGCTGGGCCCGGGCTATTCCATAGCCGCCCCCGGCCGGGAGGAACTCGACCTGCTGGATCCGGGCAAGGTGGCGGAATACCTGAAGGCCGGCAAATTCGAAGCGGTCGTTCATTGCGCGACCTATGACGCCGCGCCAAGGACCTCGGTAAAGGACCCGGCAAAGGTCCTGGAATACAACCTGCGGATGTTCTTCAATCTCGCCCGGCGCGGAGCCGATTTCGGGAGGCTGGTCTATTTCGGGTCCGGAGCGGAATTCGGCCGCGAGCACTGGAAGCCCCGGATGCGCGAGGACTTTTACGACGAACATGTGCCCTCGGACCCCTACGGCTATTCAAAATACCTGATGACCCGGCACGCGCTCGGGGCCCCGAACATTCACAACCTGCGCCTCTTCGGAGTTTACGGAAAGTACGACGACTGGCGCTACCGGTTCATCCCGAATATCTGCGCCCGCCTGGCGCTGGACCTCCCGCTGGTGATAGCCCAGAACAGGGTGATGGACCTCCTCTATATCGACGACCTCGTGAAGATGACCAACTGGCTGCTTAAAGCCGAGAAGCCCGGCAAGGTCTATAACGCCTGTTCGGGCGAGGCCAGGGATTATGTCTCCATAGCCGGGGACATCCTGGCTGTTTCCGGCAAAAAGGCCGCCTTCGAGATAAAGAAGCCGGGGCTCGGCCGCGAGTACAGCGGGGATAACTCGCTGCTCCTTAAGGACTCCGGGCTAAAGCCGGTCCCGATGAAAAAGGCCCTGAAGGAGCTTTATACCTGGTATCGTGACAACCCCGGCTTTATGGACCGCCGGCAGATATTGAGCTACCCTTTGTGAAAAGTATATGACCTTGAAAAAATGCCGCGTCTGTTCGCTGCCGCTGCCGAAAAGCCCGTTGCTGGTATACCGGAACATGCCGGCGCAGGCGCAGTTCCTGCCTTCGAAGAACGCCCTCGCGCGCGAGAAAGGCGTCAGCCTCGGGATCCTGCAGTGTTCCGGCTGCGGCCTCGTGCAGCTCGGCGGCCGCCCCGTCCCCTACTACCGCGAAGTGATACGGGCCGCGGCTTTTTCTCCGGAGATGAAAGCTTTCCGGGAAAGGCAGTTCGCCGCCTTCGTGAAGAAGTATGGGCTTCGCGGGAAGAAGGTCGTGGAAATAGGCTGCGGCCGGGGGGAATACCTCCGGCTGATGCGCGGCGCCGGCGTCAAAGCTTTCGGCCTGGAATATTCCGCGGCTGCGGTGCGGGACTGCGTCCGCGCCGGGCTTAAAGTGTCCAGAGGCTTTCCGGGCAGCGCGGGGCTGCGGCTGCCTCACGGCCCCTTCGAGGCTTTTTACAGCCTTAATTTTCTCGAACACCTGCCGGCGCCGAACGCGGTCCTTGCGGCCATCCGGGCGAACCTCGCCCCCGGCGGAACGGGGCTGGTGGAGGTCCCGGATTTCGGCATGATGCTCCGCGAAAACCTCTTCTCGGAATTTATCCCAGACCACCTTTTCTATTTTACCGCGGGCACGCTGCGGAGCCTGCTAGAGCTCAACGGCTTCGACGTGCTGGAGTGCGGCTCCGTGTGGCACGGCTATATCCTCTCCGCCGTAGTGCGAAAGCGCGCCCCGCTCGACCTGTCGGGCTTCCTGAGCGCAGGGGACTCGCTGAAGTCCTCGCTGCTGGATTTCGTGTCGGGTTTCAGGCCCGGCCGGGTGGCCGTCTGGGGGGCGGGGCACCAGGCTTTGGCCGTCCTGGCGCTGGCCGGCCTGGCCGGTAAAATAAAGTACGTGGTGGATTCAGCGCCTTTCAAGCAGGGTAAATACACCCCCGCTACTCATCTCCCCATAGTCCCGCCCGCCCGGCTGGACGAGGACCCCGTCGACGCCGTGATCGTGATGGCCGCCAGCTACTCAGGCGAGGTGGCGGCGCTGCTGCGCAAAAAATACCAGGGCCGGGTCAGGATCGCCGCGCTGCGCGGCTCCGGACTGCAGCTCCTTTAAAACGGGGAAGGGCCGCAAGGACCACCCCTTCTTGCCGGTTCTCCGAACTATGCATGGAATAGCGGTAAAGAGCGGTTCAGCTGAAAAATACGCGGCCGCCGCCGTTCTGACCGCGGTTCTGACCGCCGCTGTCTGGCATTTCGGCCGGCTGCAGTTTTCCGGCTACGACCTTTCCTCCGTCATCAACACGGCCTGGCTCCTGACGGACGGCGGCGAGCCCTACAGGGATTTCTTCCTGCCGTTCCCGCCGGCTTTCAGCATCGGGGCAAAAGCCGCCTTTTCCGTATTCGGCGCAAGCTGGCAAAGTCTGGTCGGGGCGGCCTGCCTGTTTTCAGCCGTCACCTTTAATATCCATTACCTGCTCCTGGAGCGGCTTGCCGGCTGGAAGAGCGCCGCGGTCCTGGCCTTTCTTTGCCAGCTGATGGCGGCTGTCCTCGTCTCGTTCTGGTGGTACAATTCAATGACCGCCATAGCGGCCTGCCTGTTCATAACGGCCTGCTTCGCCTTCCTCTCGGCTCCGGAAAGCCGTGCCGCTAACTTCTGGCTCTTTTTCTGCCTGGCCCTCCTGATGCTGATGAAGCCGAACACGGCCGGCTTTCTGATCTGCGCGGCGACGCCCGTCCTGCTCCTTAAAAAGGAACGCCGGCCGCGGGTTTTGCTCGCTCTGGGCCTGGCCGCGGCCGCCTGCCTGTGCATCCTGGCCATAGGCAGGATAAGCCCAGCGGGCCTGATCAGGGCCTATGCCCTGCTGGCAAGCTCGCGCGGGGGGCTGTCCCTCGACGTCTTTTACGGGGGGAAGATGGCCGAGGTTTTCATTTCCCTTCCCTTCCTCCTGGCCTGCCTAAGCATGCTTTTTCTGCAGCTGAAGGCGGTCTCCGCGCGGGGTCTGCGCCTGCCGTGGAAAAGCGGTGAATTTGAATATCTCCTGCTCGCGCTGGCCGGGGCGGCGGCCGGCCTGATCGCCGTCTTTTCCAGCCAGGAGCTTGTCTACGTGGATATAGCACCGCTTTTTATCTCGGCTTTTCTCCCGCCGCTCATGCGTTCGCGGAAAAGGGAAGGCGAGGACCTTTATGCCGTCGGCCCGGTCTTCGCGGTATCCTTTATCTGTTCGCTGGCCGCGGGGTTTATCGTCACCTTCCGCCTCCTCGCCGACTACTCCTATTCCACTCCCGCCGCGGCCCTGAGCGGCATCCTCCGAGACGGGACTTCGACCGCGGCCGCGCTGCTGTGGCTTTTCCTGCTTCTCCTGATGGCCGCCTCCGCGGCCCGTTCGCTCTTTTTCCCGCCGCGGGGCGCCGGCGGGAGGGAAAAAGGCCTCCCGTCGTCCGGCTTCTTTCTCGCCGCGGCGCTGTGCGTAGCGGGGCTGACGGCCTATGCCGGCTGGGCCCGCTGGCGCGTAAAGATATCGGGGGCGCCTTATGAGGACGCGGGAACGATAACTGTCCCCGGCAGCCGGTTTTTCAGGGGCTGCCGTGTTTCCCCGTGGGCGGCCGGGGTGGTCCGCGACATCGGGGAAGTCCTGGCCGGCCACCTCGGCAAGGAGGCTTACGCCGGGAAAAGCGGGGTTTTCTTCGGGACAAGGCTGGAATTCGCCTATGCCGCTTTCGGGTTCCACGCCCCGCGCCGGCTTCCTATCTGGTGGAGCGCGCGGACCAGCTACCAGGCGGAAGCGATCCCCGCGTTCCTGGAGGATTTTAGTAAGCGCCGGATAGAACTAGGCGTGTTTTTGCGCTACAGGGGCCTTGAGCAGGTGGATAACGGGGGCGGTGGAATGGAAGCGCCGCGCGAACTGATGGCGTACCTCGGAGAAAACTACGAGCTGTTCTACCGCGGGAACCTGGCCGTCTTCAAGCTCCGGAAGGCGCGGCCCGGCCGGGTGGGGAAGGGCGCTATTTCCCCAGGTTCTCCTCCAGCTCGTCCATGATGTGTATCGCGTTGAGCACGAACGCGACGACTTTGCGCGGGTGGTCCATATGCAGGGGCAGCATCGATAAGAACAGCGAGGCTTCGTAAAGCCTGATGCGCCGTATGTCGTGGCCCAGCTTTTCCATCCGGTCCACGAAGTCCTGCTGGGGGGCGGCAAGGACCGGCGAGATTATTTCCAGCGCCAGCCTGCCCGAGGGGTCCAGCTGCACAGTAAACCTGTCGTTGTTTATGAAATCATAAAGGCCCAGCGCGGAGTGCGACAGCTTCGCGAGGTCGTAAAGAGCGTCGGTCCACAGCTCCTCGGCGTTATCCGCCCCTTTCGGGTCCACTAATTTAAGAAGCTCCGTGCGCTTGTCGTAGAGGATGTTCGAAAAACAAAGGTCTCCATGGCCCACCGCCTCTATCAGGGGGGTGTCCTTTTCAGGGAAGCCGGAATATAGGCCGCAATAGCGCTCCACCACCGCGCGCAGGCCGGAGAAACCCGTGCCCCCGGCTATCAGTCGGTCGAGGCGCGCGAACTCCGGGTGTTCCTCCAGGGCGGCGAACCTCGTCCTGACCTTCTCCAGGTAGAGGCCGTCCCGGCGCGATTTCGCGGCGGCCGCGCCCGCTTCCCTGACCGGGCGCTCGGAAACGAATCTCAGCGCCTTGTCGAGGAAGCGCGCGAACTCGCCCCCGGAAAGGCTCGAGTGTATCCACAGCATCGCCATGTCCGGAACCTGGAGGCGCTCCATCGCGTACGAGGCCTCCCCGCCGGAATCCTTGTAGCCGTAGGGCAGCACGAACCAGCGCTGCATGGCCTCCGGCAGGAGGTGGTAATGGCGGTACTCCCTGCGGCACTTGTCCTTATCCTTCGAAGTCTTGACGAATTCGTAGCGGTCGCCGTGCAGCCTGTTGAAAGAGCGGGTCTCGGAACTGCCGGAAAAGAACGCAAAGAAATTCTCGGGGACGGAAATGTCCGTCATCCAGTCCCCGCAGTTCATGGTCGGCGCGGGGGAAGCAAGCTCGGAACCGGTTGCCGCCTCGCCGGGGCGCAGCCTGGAAATAAAATCGGCGAAAGCCGCGCCGCTGCCGAAAGTGGCCAGAAGCGGGGCGGCCTGGTGCGAGATCAGGGTTTCCCTGCTGTAGCGCGCCTTTTTCAGCTGCGACGCCACGGCCTCGCTGTCCTTTATCCCCGCGCGCGCGCTCAGATAGGCCCACGCGGCCCCGCTGTCGAGCTGCAGTTCGCGGCGGAGGGCGGCGAGGTCCTCCTCCGAGTCCAGGACCAGGAAGCGCGCGGCCCCGCTCCCGGCGGAGAGCTGCCCGGCGTGCTCTCTCAGACTCATGCGGTGCCAGATTATGTCCCCGTACCGCTTGGAGCCGATCACCGCGGAAACATTCTCCCCTACGGCCGCCCTGTTGTCGTAGACAACGTTAAGCGGAGGCAGTCCGTTATCCATAAGATACCTCTTTTTTTCGGTAATTGCGGTCTTTGAGCCTGTATTTATTTTCCGCCGACAGCGCCTCCGAGATGCGCGCCCGGCTCACCGTAAAACGCAGGCGGGAGTAAGCCGCCCACAGCGGCAGGCCCGCGGCCGACAGGGCCAGGAAGGTCATAAGGCCGTAGAGCGGAAGGCTGGCCATCGTGCCGCCTTTCGCGGTAAGCAGCGAGGAGAAAGTCTTGAGCAGGACCGGGAGCCAGCCGCCCCAGGGCTGCGCGGCTATATGGCGGTACAAAAGCGAGACGCAGGCCCATTCCGCCGCCCAGATCCCCAGGCTGAGGAGCAGAAGCGCGAGTATGCGGTCGCGCACGAGCCTGCGGCACAGCGCGGCGAGCCGGTCCAGGTGATGAAGCCATCTCAGGACGTAGCGCCAGCGGGACCTGCTGCGCCGGATGACCAGGGAGCGGGAGTAGTCGAGGAACCCCGGCAGCCCCCAGTAAAGCATGGAACCCAGCGCGGCCACCGAGGCCAGGACGGCTATGAAGGGCGCGATTTCGGGGAGCATGGCCGGGTACATCAGGCAGGCCGGGGTCGCCAGTCCCAGGAGGACCACGGCGTCGAAAAACCTTTCCATGATCACGACGAAGGGTCCCACCTCGGCCCTGCCGCGGTCGTGGGATAATTCAAGCATGCGGTAAGCGTCGCCGGCGACCTTCATCGGAAGCAGGAGCGATATCCAAGAAAGGCCCATGTGGAGCCTGAAAAGGCGAAAAAAGGAGCGCTCGGTCTCTATCAGCAGGGTCCAGAGGCGCAGGCTGCGCAGCAGGTGGGACAAAAGGTAGATCAGCGCGATGGAGAGGAAGAGCGGGGAAAGGATGAAAGCGGCTGTTCCGTCGGCGGCCTGCCGGAGCCCGGACAACTGGCCCGTGAACCTGGCCAGCGCGGTCAGCGTCACGGCAAGGAACACGGCCAGGCTTAGCCTGGCTGTAAACGCGCCCCCCCGGTTGTTTTCATTTTCCTGGTCCATGCCGAAGCCTAAAAAACTTCATCCGCCAGATATTTCCTGTCCGGCCCGGCCCGCAGGTCGCGCCTGAGGAAGCCGCCCTTGTCGAGCGTGAAGGCCGCGAGCATCCTGAGCACCTTTATGGACTGGCTGAAGAGCTTCACGTTGGAGACCTGGTCGTCCTCTCTCCACGTAATGGGGAAAAACTCCGCTTTATGCCCGTAGAAGGAATGCGCCATCACCATGCAGTAATTGAAAGTCAGGTCGTCGGGGAATTTCCGGTAGAACCCGTCTTCGAGTATGCGGACGCTGTACAGGTTCAGGCCGGAGCCGAGGTCGTATATCCTCCGGCCGCATACCGTGCTGAAAAGGCCGTTATAAACGCGGTTCCCGAAAGTGCGGAACCAGGAGTAGCCTTCCAGCGACGAGCCGCCGAGGAAGCGCGCCCCCAGCAGGCAGTCGGTCTCCCTATGCCGCCCACGGCGCAGATGCGGGATCAGGTCCTCTATACTTCCCTGGTCGTCGCCGTGCAGGGTCACCACGTGCGTAAAGCCGTTGGCGAGGGCGTAGTCGAAAGCGACCTTATGGGACCCGCCCAGTCCGTAATTCTCCCTGTTCCTCACGACAACGGCCTTAAGGCCGCTAAGGCCGCGGGCGGCCTTAAGGGCCTCGTTTTCTGTGGAGTCCGTGCTTCGGTTGTTCACCAGCAGCGCGCCGCCGAAAAGGCCCTGTATCTCCGGGGTGAACCGCGCGAGGACGCGGGGTATCTGCCGCGCGCAGTTATACATCGGTATGAACACCAGTATGCGGTCATTTGTCATAAGCGCCGGCGAGCCTCCGGGAAAATCCGTCTGTTCCCCGGGAAGGGCGCCTTCAAAGCTGCAGCCGGCTGACCTCCGGAGACTTGTATCAGGTTAATATTATAGTTGTTTTCCACCGGGGGGTCAGTAAAAAAAACCTGGCCTGACCGCGTCAGTCGGGCTGTGCGGCGCCGCTCCTTTCCGGTGCCGGCCGGCAATTATTGTATTATATATGGAGAGGCATGTTTCCGGCCCGTAAAGAGGGGCGGCCGCTCCATGCTTCCCATTGAGCCGGGCGCCGGCTGCAGGAGAAAACGATGCGGGAAGTTCTGTTCATAGTGCCGCCGAACATAAGCTATCACGATTTTGTCGGTCCCTCCGGCAATGTCAAGGCGGCCGCTAAAGAGAATAAATTCTTCGGGTCGGTGA